>OOBZ01000931.1_pt1 | contig 21210 bp, 22 predicted proteins | sample 1671601 | NCBI WGS metagenome assembly OOBZ01 (sample SAMN06348173, study PRJEB24527) | human gut metagenome | biome: human gut; feature: ankylosing spondylitis patient; material: feces | host: Homo sapiens | place: China | collected 2015-10
CGGTAAAGGCAATGATGGCCTCTTCGTAATTGCCGTCGTTCAGATAGCGCATACCGAGGTCGTACTGCTCCTGCCATGCGTCCTTTGCCCCGCAGGCAAATAGCAACAGCAACAATCCGGCCACCACTAAAGTTGAAACAGCTTTCTTCACAGATAAATCTCCTCTCTGGTCTTTAACCAAATATACAAGGCAATAGTACACGCTACGTTTTTTTGATTATGCACCTGTTTTTCAAGCGATGGTAAATACTCTTTATCCCACAGCAAACTTCATCAGCAGGTCATAATTTTCGTATCTAACCCTATTCAGTGCATCCCCCTCATGGAATTCATACACAACAAACTTTCCAACAGTTGAATTCTCATCATAGAATCGTACATCTATTTGTGGTATATCCTCAGTGGTATGCTCACAGCTGTAAGTAACCCCTCCCCCTTCAGCCGCACTGCCGCTTACCCGGCCATCCGCATAAATTTCAACATTTATGTTTTTATACCGCTCCAGTCCATCTTCAAAGCCCAGCTTTCGCAAAACAGCCGCATAGCTGTCGCCCATACAAATGCCCAGCCAGCCTGTTTCTATTATGCCTAATCCTTCCGACATGGATGTGGGGACATCCCACAAACTAATGTCAACAGCAAGCAGTTCACGACTGCCAATCGGAGCCGTGCTTTGGGCGAGGTTATAATACCTATTCCAGCCATTTATCTTTTCGTATGAGCAGACTTGAACCTTTGCAGAAAATTCAATACTGTTTATTGTACCTTTTTCTTCCCTTGTGCCTATCCATTCACGATCACCCTGCATATCGAGCAATCCGTCCAGATCATCAAAGTTTCTGGAAAACACCTCTGGAATGTTGGAATACGTCAACACCTGATTATTTTCCAGCATTGTATTTATTAAGCGGGACGGATTTTCGCTGATGCTATCCTCTAATTCGGCCAATTTATCCTGAATCGACGTGTCATCTCCGGTGGCGGTCAAGCCTTTTTTCAAAATGTCAATAGCTGCGTCGATATCATCGGCGGCGATATAGGCCTCGGCGGCGCCAAGATAGGCTTCGGGGCGCTTGGGGTCGATCTCGATGGCGGCGGTAAAGGCAATGATGGCCTCTTCGTAATTGCCGTCGTTCAGATAGCGCATACCCAAGTCGTACTGCTCCTGCCATGTGCCCTTTGCGCCGCAGGCGGCGCAAAGGGACAGAAGCAATACTGCCGCCAAAAATAATGCTGTGATTCGTTTCATATATAATTCTCTCCGTTCTTCGATGTCACACAAGGGCAGTTACTTCACCAGCAGCGATGTGCCGCCGCCCTGCCGCTCTGTAGAAAGGCACTCGGTCTCCTCCGGAAGTACCTCTGTGCCTGTGCCGGTCAGCGCTTCCGTCTCCTCCATGGTGACAGCCTCGGTGGGGTAGCCGTTGCGTAGGCGCTGGGTACCGCCCTGCTTTATTTCCCGCATAACGCCCTCCGGCTCATATTGCGGACGCTTCCGCGCAAAGATAATGGCCAGCACAATGGCGAGCACCAGCAGAACCGCGCCGCCGCCAAACATCAATTGTCCCATTGTCATTCTGTTTTACCTCCCGTCTACTTACAGCCAGCCATTGCTTCTGAGCTGGTCGATCAGGCTGCCCAACTGCTGATAATACGTCGTCTCGTCCTCACTGCGGATCAACTGCCCCGCCGTCTCATATTCCGAGAGTACCTGACGGTAATCGCGGACGCTCTGCTCCTTCTGATTCTCCACTGTGATAAGCAGCATGCCCCGCAGCGCGTGAGGCATATAGTCCTGGGGATACATGGTCTGATAGTCGTCCAGCGCCTGTCCCGCCGCCGTATAGTCGCCCAGCTGGTAGTACACCGTATAAAGGTCGGTATAGAGGTAGGACTTTGTCACGCCCAGATTCAGCACCTGCCGGAAGCCCTCCGCCGCCCTGGTCAGATACTCCCGCGAGCCGCCGGCGTGAGACGCCTCGAAATAGGCCATGGCCAGTTCCTCCCACAGGGAGCTGTCATATTGCAGATTCTCCTGCACCATCACGGCGGACAGCACCTGCACCGCCTTTTCCGCCGGTTTTGAGACCGGGGAGCTGCCGGTGCGATCCAGTGCGGCGCAGTCGCGGTACAGGTCGCCCAGCGACATGGCGCAGCGGCGCACCAGCGCCGGCTTGTCCGTCTGATCCATCACTGTCTGGAAGGCCGTCTCAGCGGAAAGGTATTCCTCCTGCGCCATATCGATCTCACCCTGCACGTACTGGGTCACGTCCGGGTCGGCGCCCTGTCCGGAAAGCTGCTGCAGCACGCTCTCGGCGCGGTCGATCTGGCCCATACGACCCAGACACACCGCGTAGTCCCGCAGGTTGTCGACGGATAGCTCCTCACCCTGCTCAAAGCCCTGTGCGGCGTTCTGGTAATCGCCCAGCTCGAACTGGGCGGAGGCCATAATCAGCCGCGTCTGGGCATCGCTGCCGTGGCGCTCCAGCTCCTCCGTACAGCGGTCGACGCAGTCCTGCCAACGGCCATTCAGATACAGGGCGTAGGCCTCCTGCCGCCCGGCCTCGATCTTGTCCGGGAACAGCTCCTCCGCCTGGGTCAGCAGCTGCGCCGCCTGCTCATAGTCGGACACATACAGAGTGCTGGCCTGCTGCAAAAGCCGGTCGTACTGATCCTGCTTTTCCTCGCCCATGGTCAGCCAGCCGCCGGCCATCAGGCCGATACCGGCTGCCGCCAGCACCGCCACCAGCGCCGTGCGGCCGCGCCGCACCGCCTGCACCTTCTGGTAGGCCTTATCGTAACGGTAGCTGTGGTTCAAATCGTTCAGCAGCTCCGGCACGCTCTGGTAGCGGTCGCCCGGCTCCGGCTGGACGCACTTGTTCAGGATATGCTCTATGCCGTAGGACAGGGCGGGATTCAGCTGCCGGGCCGGCACGAACTGGTAGGGCGGCTCGTAGGGGCTTTTTCCCGTCAGCAGATGGTACATGGTGACGCCCAACGAGTAAATATCCGTCCGGGCGTCGGTCTGGGCCTTGCCGAACTGCTCCGGCGCGGCGTAGCCCTTGGTGCCGATGTAGGTGGTGTCGCCCTGCGACTCCTGCTTATACTCGCGGGCGATACCGAAGTCGATCAGCTTCAGGCGGCCATCCTCCTGAAGCATGATATTGGCGGGCTTCATATCCCGGTAAATGATGGGGTGGGGCTTCTGCGTATGCAGATAGTCCAGCACCTCGCACAGGTCACGAAGCCACTGGATGCCAAGGGCTTCATCGATCCTGTGCTGGTGCTTGATATAGTCCTGAAGAGAAATGCCCTGCACATAGTCCTCGACGATGCAAATGGTGGTATCATCCTCGAAAATATCCACGATGCGGGGCAGCATAGGGTGCTGTAAACGCTTGAGGATATTGGACTCCGCCAGAAAGTCGAACCGCACGCCCTGCTGCTTGCGGACCTCCTTGACAGCCCAGCGGTTGTGCAGGCGCTTATGCTCCGCCAGATAGACGGTGGACATACCGCCCCTGCCGATGACGGACTGTATTTCGTAGGTATCATTAAAAGTCATGTTCATATGTAATTCTCCTATTGTAAAGCTTTAGTAGGCATAATCCACACGAATCTCGGAAACCACATCGTTTTCAATGGTTACAAACAAATCAACGAGCGTAATGCCACCTGCATTTGAGTCACTTACATTATAATGAATCATTGTTCGCCCGTCGTCTTGCAGGGTAAGATATCCTTGATAGTACGGTGCACGTCCATCCGTATTGCTGTTACTTTCCAGGAAAAAGTATAATTCTATACTGTGGTGCTCATCCAAGAGAGAGGTATCCTGTGTCGCCGCAAAGTCAAAGGCCGCTTGGGTATCACAGCGGAAGAGCCGCAATACTTCTTCCATGGTCATGCCCAGCCGCAGTCCACGCGGGCCGAGAAATGTATCGTCATTCTCAATTGTGACAGACATCAACTGCATGTCTCTTGTTCTATACACCGCAATGCTTGGATTTTCGTTGTGCAGTATAGTACCTATTCCATTTTGTGGTTCTGGATCCTGCTGAACTTCATCGATCCATTGTTGAATTGGGCGATAGTTGCCTGCTGCGCGCTCTTCATCACTGATTGCGCCGCTGGCGATCAGATCATAAACGTCCGTTCCGTAGGGAAAGCCCCAATCCTCAAGGTCCTGTAGGGTAAAAGCGGACTGACCGGTCAGATTGCCGTCCTCTGTAGCCAGTTCGTCCAACCGCTTTTGAAGCTTCCGGTTTCCGGTGGCATCCAAGCCATCCTCCAGAATTTTCCGTGCCGAGGCGTAATCGCCCAGACCCACATAGGCATCGGCAGCGCCAAGATAGGCTTCGGAACGCTTGGGGTCGATCTCGATGGCCGCCTCGAAGGCGATGACGGCCTCCTGATAATTGCCGTCGTTCAAGTAGCGCATACCGAGGTCGTACTGCTCCTGCCAAGCGTCCTTCCCACCGCAGGCGGCGAGGGACAGGAGCAGTAGTGCGGTCAGTAATAATGCGGTAATCCGTTTCATGTTCGGTTTTCTCCTCTTATGTTTGTATCATTCTGTTGGGATTTGGATTCATTTCCTGCCGCAGACCGCATCAGCTATAAACGTCCCGGCTGGTCAGGTTTCCCTCCGCGTCGTAATGGTTCCAGGCGATGCACTTTCCGTTGTCGTCGTACTCCTCTGTAGAGTAGGATGTCAACGTCCCATCAGCATCGTAATGCTCATACCGCACCCGTTGATTCTGCTGATTATAGTAATGAATCTCGTAATGGGTCAACACGCCCTCGGCGTTATAATGGTTATCCCGTTGATAACCGTCGCCATATTCAAAGGTTTTATACCCCGTTGATGCTCCGTTTGGATCGTAATGGTCTGTTCGGATTTGTTTCCCATCTGCGTCGTAAGAAAAGGTCGTTGTATCATTTAAATCCGTGACAAATTTTACACGTCGCCCTTTGTCATCATAGGTATACGTTGCGCCAATCATTTTGCCGTCCCCATCCCAGGAATACCGGTCATACACACAGTGGCCCTGTTCATCAAATATCCGCTCCAAGTGCTGGATCTCCTCTCCGTTAGAGCCATAGGAGGTAATGCCGGTGTAGCGGCGATTGTTTTCCGGATCGTTGTACTCATAGTCATACCAACAGGTCAGCACGCTGTTTCCGTCATAATGAGACTCGCGTCGTGTCCGGCCCCAATAATCGCTGAAAGTACCGCTTTTGATCTCATCCAGACGCTTTTTCAACGTGTCATTGTTGGTTGCCGCATAGCCCTTCTCCAGAATGGCAATGGCAGCGTCGATATCGTCTGCGGCAATATACGCCTCGGCGGCGCCCAGATAGGCTTCCGAGCGCTTGGGGTCGATCTCGATGGCGGCGGTAAAGGCGATGACGGCTTCTTCGTAGTTGCCATCGTTCAGATACCGCATACCGAGGTCGTACTGCTCCTGCCATGCGTCCTTCGCCCCGCAGGCGGCGAGGGACAGGAGCAATACCGCCGCCAGAAATAGTGCTGTGATTCGTTTCATTTCTCTCTCCTTTGCACACGCGATTTTATTGATAATAACTGTCGTCAGGAAGGCATTCGCCGGTCTTTGCATCCACCATGGCAAAATCAATGGTCGACAAATGGTCGCCATTTACCAACCACCGCAACCGGAACTTATAGTAGTGCTTTCCGGACAGCGCAGGCTCCAGACCGTCGCTGATTATATACAAGGGAAAACCGGTCTCCTCCGCGATGTCACCCGGCGTATAATTCCAGTAATTGCTGATGAGCTCCCGTGCCTCTTCCTCCGTAATCAGGATTTCTTCCGTCGTATCCTGCGGGGTCGGCGTCTCCTTCCACAGCGCATAGATGGTTACTGACCGCGATTCCTCCTGATAGGGGTCGCCATACCAATAATAGTGGAGTTGATAGCCATCCAGTTCAAAGGACAGCAAATAATTGTAGTTGCCATTCAGCATATCCGGGGTATCCTGCGGCTCTTCCAATTGTACGCGGCCTTCCAGCGCTGCCACCAGATCAGGATATGTCATTCCGCCGATGATCCCCGGCAGCACCGGTTCGTCTCCGGCTACCTCGACGCAATGAACCGTGTCTTCCTCTTTCGCTTCAAGATTGCTGTAGCTGGTGTCACAGTAGACGAGCGCGTGGCCACGGAATACCGCAGCGTAGCCTTCCCACCACTCCGATTCAAACGTCATATCCAGATATTGGCATATATCACGCAGCGGTCTGCCAATAAATGAAGCCCAATATACCTCTCCCTGTTCCTGATTCTGCTTGTTTTCTTCCTGAATTTTTATCAGCTTGTCATAGATCCGGTCGTCCTGTGTCTCTTCATAGCCGCGCCGCAGGATCTTTTCCGCCTCCTCCGGCTGATCCAGTTTGATGTACGCCTCAGCGGCGCCAAGATAGGCCTCGGGGCGCTTGGGGTCGATCTCGATGGCCGCCTCGAAGGCGATGACGGCCTCCTGATAATTGCCGTCGTTCAAGTAGCGCATACCGAGGTCGTACTGCTCCTGCCAAGCGTCCTTCCCACCGCAGGCGGCGAGGGACAGAAGCAGCAGGCCGGTCAGAAAAAGAGTGGTCAATCTTCTCATATGTCATTCTCCTTGTTTTGCGTTGTGTCAGTCTTGATAGCTGGTCGAATGCAGCAGGTTGCCGTCGCCGTCGTAGTATTCTGCGCCGATATGGTTACCATCTATATCATAATGGTAGACGGACCTACTTTGAAGCTGTCCGCCACCGGAATAGCCACATACCTCTGTCAAATCTCCAGCATCATTATAAGAAGAAATGTAATACGAAGTCATTTTGCCATTTGGGTCATAATTTGTCCGTTTACTTACTAGTCCAGCAGCATTATATTCGTTAAGGGCGTAGTATAGCAACTCCCCTTCTCCTTCGTAAACTGCGTAAACATCCTCACGAATGCAGTTACAGTTTTCGTCATACTGGTAAGCAGTAAAATCCACAGAACCGTTACTATAAGTTTCGGTCTCCTTTGTAACGAGTCCAGAGGTATCATATGTTTTTTCAACTTTTACAAACATTCCCGTCCCTGGGTCACTGTAATAAGATACGAGTTCCTTGCCATTTTTGTCATACACACAGTCCACATGACTAGTCTGATTTCCGGCAGCGTCATACGAAGTGACAGACGCCGTTCGGCCTTGTGCGTCGTAGGTATACAGGCTATACCACACCAGCGCGCCGCTTTCGTCATAGCCGCTCTGCCGCTTGGCCCGGCCCCAATAGTCGTTGAAGGTGCCGCTCTTGATCTCGCCCAGACGGTTTTTCAGCGTTTCATCGTTGGTTGCCGCATAGCCCTTTTCCAGAATGGCAATGGCCGCGTCAATATCGTCGGCGGCAATGTACGCCTCGGCAGCGCCAAGGTACGCCTCGGGACGTTTCGCGTCGATCTCAATAGCGGCCTCGAAGGCGATAATGGCCTCTTGGTAGTTGCCCTCGTTCAGGTAGCGCATACCGAGGTCATACTGCTCCTGCCATGGGTCTTTCCCACCGCAGGCGGCGAGGGACAGGAGCAATACCGCCGCCAGAAATAGTGCTGTAACTCTCTTCATGTGTCTCTCTCCTTATTCTCACAATGTGCCGGATTAGTCTATCCTGCAAACGATGACGGTGACGTTATCCCGGCCGCCGTTATCCAGCGCCGCCCTGACCAGTGATGCCGCGCAGGCTTTTACACCCGGTGTACAGGCCATAATGTCCGCGATCTGACGATCTGTCAGCATGTCCGTCAGGCCGTCGCTGCACAGCAGATAGCAGTCGCCCGCAACGGGTCGATCTTTCGCAATATAGGGCTCGATCAGCAATTCCTCCGGGTCAATGCCCAGATGCTGCATCAGCGGCGGCTTCACGCCGGGCGGGTACGGACGGCCATCCACATGATCCTGCGAAAGCTGCAAAAGCGTTCTCCCGTGTAGACGATAGACGCGGCTGTCGCCCAGATTGCAGACATAGACTCTGCGGCGCGTCATATACAGCGCCGCCAGCGTCGTTCCCATGTGCATGATCGCCTGCTGCTTCGCCGTGTTCACCACGGCATCGTTCAGCGCCATGCAGACGTGGGCAATATCATCCTTCTCCGACGCAAAGGCGCGGGGCGGCTGTTCACACTGGCGCCGCATTTCGTCGGCGGCGGCAAAGGCCGCCGTTTCGCCAAACCGCTCGCCGCCCATGCCGTCGAACACCGCCAGCCACGTGCCATCCCCCAATTCCCGACAGATATACGCCGGTTCACGCAGACCGGTATTGGCTTCCGGCATGCAGCTTCCTCCAAAGTAAAAGTTATCCTCATTTTTCCCGCGCACCTTGCCCCGATCGGACAGACAGGCCGCCTTTATCATCATCTTCATATACACTCTCCCTACCATCGATTAACAAGGGCCCTTGTCAATCAATGGTACATTTTCGGGCTATTACTATTTTAATTTTAGCACCAAACCATTTGGCGAACAAGGCAAACGCACCTGTCATACCGCACGAAATCCCGACCGCTTCTTTGTTTGTTTTACTCATAAGCCGTTTCATCAGCCCTGCGGCGGCGAGCCGCCGCTTGGTATGTCTGTATCACGGTTTGGAGAAAGGGAAAGCCAGCGTCCAACGGCACTGGCTTTCCTTCGTTCTTATCGGGCTTACCGCACTTTGACGAAGATCATGGTGTAATTGTCGCTGGAGCCGCCGCGCTCCACGTCCTGACACAAGCGCTCCACAACGCGGCGCGGCGCGGACAGCAGCCCGCCCCACCTCAGCCGGTCATGCAGCTTTTGGGCGGGGACGCAGCGATACACGCCGTCGCTGCATAGGAAAAAGCAGTCTCCATTTTCCAGCCGATCCGTGCGCAGACTGAATTCCAGATGGTCGGAAATGCCGACGGCTCCCACCAGCTTTCCGTCCGCTGCACCGGCAAGAGCAAGCCGCGCGTCCTCCGGAAGATTGGCCGCCGTGTCGTCCAGAGTCATCTGCTGCACCTTCATGCCGCGAACCCGGTAGATCCGGCTGTCGCCCGCCGACAGATAGGCGCAGTAGCCCTGAAAGAAGAACAGGAGCACCACCGTGGAGCCCACATTCCGGTGGCCGAAGCGGTCAACCACCTGACGGTTGATCTCCTCCAGCGTATTTCTCAGCTGCTCCACAGCCTGCCGGAAATCCCATGTGTCACGCGTCGGCAGGAAGGTATCCTGCCACCAGCGGTCATAGCCGTCGCGGAGCATACCGCTGGCCACCTCGCCATGGGCTCTTCCGCCCACGCCATCCGCCACCAAAAACAGCGCCGCGCCATTTTCCTCCAGCAGCAGAAGCGCATCCTCGTTGTTCTCACGCACGGAGCCCGTCTCGGAGCATCCGTAATAGGCCAGCGTCATCGGACCTCGACCCTCAGCGTCACGCGGCCCAGCTTGATCCGGCTGCCGTTGACGATACCCGCCGCACCGCTGACGCGTATGCCGTCCACATAGGTACCGTTCCGAGAGTTCAGGTCGCGAATCGTCAGCTGGCCGTTATCGGCCTGTATCTCGCAATGGGTGCCGGATACGGAGTTATCATAGTCCAGCACCACCCGGTTGTTCATGCCACGGCCCACCGTTACTTTCTGGCGCAGCGGCACCTCAAAGTGCCGCTCCGGGCGCTCAACGTCCGTCAAACAAAGCATGACGTTCTGGTTCCCGTCCACCAGGCACACGGTATCGCCGCCACTTCTGGGCTCGACGAATTCTGTACGGCTGTCAGCGGGATCGTCGCCCTTTTGTGCCTCGGGCGGCACAGGCTTGACACGCTTTGCTTCCGCTTTCTTCCGCAGCAGCACAAAGACCACCACGCCGATAGCCGCCAGCACCGCCGCGCCAATGCCCGCATAAAGCACCCAAGGCGTCTCCGGCTGTACCTCCGGCGCGGGCTCTGGCTCCGCAGCCGAGGCAAAGGGCATTGTCACCTGCGTCTCCACCGTCACGCCATCAGCAAACGTCAGGCGGACGCCCTTTACGCTGCCGTCCCGCAGCGCTTCCGGCAGGGCAATATAGGCATACGCCGGTATTTCATCCGAGGAAAACATCCGGGCGATTTCCAGCGTGTCGGTCACATCGCTCATAGCCCAGTTTTTGGCGCCGGTTTGGCGGGACAGGGCGTACATCTCTTTCAGCGCACGATCCTCCCCCTTGCAGCCAAAGGTATAAATGGGGATATTCTTCTCTGCCAGACGCCGCACCAGTTCATCACGGGTGATGCCCTGAGGGTTGTTGTCCACACCGTCGGAGATCACGATGCAGCGGACATAGGCGCATTCCTGCCGCGCCGCTTCTTCGTTCAGCAGCTCGTCCAGCACATCGGTAAGGTACGTCTCCTGATCCTCGTAGGTGATCGCGCTGATCTTCGTCCGGAGATCCGTATAGTCCTGACTCTCTTTTGCGATAATGCTCAGATGTTCCGAGATGGTGCAGAGGTTGACCCGCTCGTTGGGCAGCTTTGCCGCCACAATATCCGCCGCCAGCTTCTCCGCCATCTCCCGGTCTGCCTTGGGGATAGACTTGGAATTGTCCACCAGCAGCCATGTCACCACCGGAATCGTGTCATCCAGGCCCTGCAATTTTACATTGCCGACGGTCTCTGTTCCGACCTGCACCTCGGCTTCCTGCCCCTCCGCAGCACCGTTCACATACAGAATGATGGCGTCCGACGTGACGTCTGTCCCCATCACTGAGACTTCTGTCGCCGCGTAAACAGGCATAGAAGCCGCAGCAATCGTGATCGCCACAGCTACCACGCAGATATATCGTCTGCACTTCATCTTAAAGCTTTCTCTCATGTGCGATCCTCCATGCCTCAAGCTCCGCATCCCGCACACGTTTGGCAATGGTACGGATGGTGCTGGCAATCCGCTTGAGATTTTTTGACGACGTTTGCATATCACCCCGCACCTTCTCGCCCTTCCTGACATACAGAGGGGCCCTGTCGCTCTTCCACGCCCTACTGACATCGTTCAGGATACCCTGCATATCCCGGTTAGCGGCGTTCTGCATTTTGCTGGCAATTCCATCCAGACGGTTGGCCTGGGCAATAGCTTTATTGTAGTTGAAATAAATCTCCGAAAGACTGCTCACGTTACGCTCCCCTCCTTATACGATCTGGTCAATTTTCAGTCGGTTGGTCTTAGCTTCCACATCATCGTCAGCTTTCTCGTAGATACCAGCCATTGTCAGCAGATCTCTGGGATGTTCTTCCATGCGGTTGATGATGAAGTTGATATCATCCTTATAGGACGCGTAGCCTATACGGCTCTTGTCGCCAGCCTCGCCCCGCCAGTAGCCGCGGGTCTTACCGGATACCTCTTCGACCCGGTCGAAATGGCTCCTCATGGAGCGGATCAGCGCGGAAAACTCATCCGATTTGCGCTTCAGCTCTTCCGGCGTTACGCGAAATGCAAAATCACTCACAATACGGCCTCCTCTCTGTTATCAAACCCGGATCGAAGAAACGATCCCCGCCACCGAATTCTCGCATTTGTCGTATTCCGCCCGCGAGGAATCCGTTTTGCCTGCAAACTTTTCCAGCGCCTTGACCAACTCTTCCGCACAGCGGATGTCATCCTGAACGGCAGCTATAAATGCTGCCTTGGCACTGCCGTCCCACATGGTCGAAAGCTGGTTGGCCGTATCCCGCAGCGCCTGAATGTCCCGCCGCAGACCGTTGATCTCTCCCATAATGGTGGAGACGTCGTTTTTTAATGTGGATGTATTTACTTCGATCATTCTGCCTGCCATCTCTTGCTCTCCTTACTTTCCCAGAATTTTCAGAACTTTTTGGTGGACGAACGTTCCCCGAAACAACCGGCCTTTGACATAGCCTGCACGCAGCGGCGGCGCGTCTTCCATGCGCTGTTCGTTCCGGGCCTCCGCCCGATCATAGCTCTCCGTGATCTCGCTGAGCGCCGTGGCCAAATTCACCAGCCGCCCGGTCAGCAACTCTATGCCTTCCTGCTGCCGGACAAGCTCATGCCGACAAGCTTCGAGACAAGAGAGACCCCGCAATTTCCGTTCCACATCGCTTACCTCGGCGCCTATCTGACGCACTGTCCGGGACAGCGTCAGGATGTCCAGTGCAGAGGCAAGCATTTTATTTTGCTGTGTGTTGATCTTCATCAGCCTTTTCCCCCGCAGTTCTCTCTTTGCTTGTTCTAAAGTATAGCCTGACAAACACACAAAAGCTGTCCGGACTGACAAACGGCAGATTTGTGAGGATGAACGGCTTTTTTATCAGACCAGCATCAATTCCGCGCCGTCACAGACGCTATAATTCGCCGGTGTGCTCTGCCGGTCAAGTTGTACACCGGCGTCAATGGAGCAAAGGGACATCTGCTCAAACGCAAGGTGGGGATCCCCCTCAAAGGCAAGGCCCTCCTTCTGGCAGATCAGCAGCGTGATCTCGTCGATCAGGTCTCCGACCTGCGATCTCTCCTCGATGGACAGGTTATATACCTTCTCCAGCGCCGGCACTCTGACATTTACAATAATCATTCTCTCAGCCTCCCAAGCATTCCCGCAGCATTTTCCGCAGCGCATCCTGCGTATAAAATTTTAGTTCTGTCCCCTCCGGGCCGATGACCCGGAGCAGCCGGCAGCCCTTTCCCGAAAACAGCGTATAACTGCCCAGCTCTTCCCCCTGGTTCGTATACCGGACAAGGCGGGCGATCTCGCCGCCCTCCGGCTCCCGCTCCAGCTGGTCGGCAAACAGCACTTTCAGCTCCCGCGTATCCTCGTCGGTCAGCAGCGGTGCAGGCAAAAACTCCGAATCCGTCAGCCATCGCGCCAGATCTCTGCGGCGATGCGCGCTGAGACGATAGCGCTCCGCCGGAGAACCGCCCAGCAGCTCTGCCAGCCACAGGGTATGTTTGCCCACGTAGCACAGGGCCAGCCTCCGCTCGGGACGCTCCCGGCGCAGCATCACAATGCAGGAGGCGTTTCGCAGCTCCTGAAAGAAATCCGCCGCCCCGCTGAGCGAAAAAGTATCCCCTTCCCGAACCAGCAGCCTGCGCTGATAGAGGCTGGCAAATGCCGCCGCCAGCCGCCGGTCATCCAACTCCTGCTCCGTCAGGAACAGGGTATACTCACCGCCCGGCGCAAGCTCCAGCAGCAGCGCAAATTCCTCTTCCGAAAAATAAAGCCGTCTTCCTTCCTTCACAGCGGCACCTCTCTCAGCAGTGACCGGTAGCTGCGCGACACCGGAATGGTGATCTGGCCCGCCAGCTCCAGACAATTCTCCGAGGACACCACCCTGACCAGCTTCTGCATGTTGACGATGTAGCTGCGGTGGCAGCGCTGGAAGGTATCCGGAAGCATCTTTTCCAGCGCGTCGATCGTACTGTAAAAGGCGTATTCCGTATGCTTGGTGCGCAGAAACACCTTTTTCTCACGGGCTTCAAAATAGTAGATATGGGAATAGGGCACCACAGCCTTTTCCTCGCGGGTGTCCACCAGAAAGCTCTCCTGTGCTGCACCGCCCCGCTTTTCAAAGTAGCTTTGCACGAACTCCTGATTGATGGCACGCAGCTGCGTCTCCTGCACCGGCCGCAGCAGCAGCGAATCCGGCGCAATACCCGGCCGCAGGTACAGCAGCGGCGACACGTTTGCCTCTGTTATCAGCATGACCATGGCGTCGCCATACTGTTTTCTGAGCAGCCGCAGGCCCTCCGTCTGATCGCCGCCGCGGAAATCATAATACAGCAGATCCAGCGGCGTTTCCGCCTCCGCCGTCTGCCGCAGCGCCGCATCATCCGGAATGGTGGACAGCTGCATCTCTTCATCGCTGCATTGGGCGATCTGATTCTTGCAATCGCTGCCGATCATCCTGCACTCGCTGCCGTTTTTATCGCAAATCGTGACAGCAACCATCTCTTCACACCTTTCTCTCTTTACGCCAGAGGTACCACAACGCGAACCAGCGGCGCCTCGCTGTCGTCGCAGGGAAGTACGCCGATACCGGCCTTCATGCTGCGTTCCTGATCCTGATAGCGCACGTTCTCAAAGGGCAGCAGCTTCTGGTCGCCGAACTTTCCGCCAAAGCGGATACCCGACTGATAATTCCGCATGCAGTCCATGCAGGCGTAGCCCATCAGATCCTCCTGATCCCGATCCGCCACCTCGGCATACAAAAAGATGTTATAGCCTCTGCCCCGCTCGCACAGGGTATCGAAGAAGGCCAGCGCATTGAAGGCGGGAGAATCCGGGTCGCGCAGCTCGGCGATCAGCGTCTGCATATTGCTGATAAACACGTTGATCCGCTGGTTTTCCAGCGCCGCTTCAAACAGTGTCTCTTCAGAGCTTCTGGCGTCCAGATGCTGCTTTTTGATGGGGGCGCGGCGCACCATCTCCTGCTGAAGATCGGTGAACATCGCCAGCAGGCTACCGCCGTCGGTGCAGCGCTCCAGGCCATGCGTCTCTGCCGTCCGGGCGAAGCGGCTGCCATCCAGCTCCACGATTATCACCCTGTCACCCCGCTCGGCGCAGGTCAGCACCAGGTTTTCCATCAGGTTTGTCTTGCCGCTGTTCTTCGTGCCGGTAATCAGGAAGGTATAATTCCTGACCAGATCGAAGGAATAGACCTCCGCGCACTCGGCATCGTAGCCCACGGGCAGAATGTGCGGATCCTGCAGCGCCTCCCGGTACTCTTCCAGCGCCGTGAAGTCTGCACGGGCAGCCTTTTCCGGAATACGGGGAACTGTCCGGGCCCGCGGGCCTGTCCAAGCCGCGTTCATCCGCTCTACCTCGGCCTTTATCATATCGTTCCGCTCCGGGCCGCCCTCGGCATGAGCGGCAAGGGCCGTCTGGAATTCCAGCACACGATCCTCGTAATACATCAGGCCGCGGCCTTTGACACGGCTCTCCGGCAGCACGGGAGGCCGCACAACGTGCAGCACATCCGAATAGGCAAACATATCCGGCATCTCAAGGGAAAGGCCGGTGCGGAAATTCTCCACCATGCGGGCGGGCAATTCCTGCATGCTGATACCGCCGGCGGTGACCAGCAGGAAGATACCGCTGCCGATACCTTCACCAGACGCATCATGATGGCCTCATACGCCTCGCCTGTCTTTTCATGGAAGCCGCCGTAGTTGTCGATCACGATCAGGATCGCCGGGATCGTCCAGCCGTTGTGGTTTACATAATCCTCGAAGTTCGTTCCGGCAAACAGCTTCTTCCGATCATCCAGTATCCGGGCGATCATAGTAAAGAACTTTCCGATCTGGTCGTTCTCCACATCAGATTCGTCCATATAGCCGCCCACATGCTTCAGGTCCGCAAACACAGACAGCATTTTGGAGCTGAAGTCCAGGCAATACACGTTGAGGATATCCGGCGTATAGGACTCGGCCAGAGAGTAGATCACCGTTTGCAGGAAGGTGGACTTGCCGGTGGAAACCGTACCGGTCAGCATATGGTGGCCGCCCTCCGCAAAGTTGACGGACACGGGGAACTGGGCCTGATTTTCCGGATCGTCGGCCATGCCCATCACGGTGTTCAGCTGGAAGCGCTGCGGCTTCTCCGGCCAGTTGGTTCCATCGAAGGCGTTGCCGGTATGCTCCTCCAACGTATCCAGATACAGATATTCTGGCAGCACGGGAAGCCAGAGCTTACGGACATTATTCACGCCCACGGCATGAGCCACGCCGTCAAGATAGCCCACAAGGACTTCAAGCTGCGTCTTTCCCTTGATCTCAGGCAGACGGCCGCCGTTTCGCGCCGCGCTGCGGATCACACTGTCTACCAGCGCCTCGCTGCCCCGCGTCTTGTCCGCACCGGCATACGCCTTGCAGAGGTCGCCAATACGCGCGGTATTGAACTGGTTCTGCTCGAAATCCGGCTTAATGGCATGAATACCGGAATAAACGGCGTCCAGGAAGTCACGCTGCTCCGTCAGAACGAAGTCCCGGCCGGTAATGGAGCTATGGGTCTGCTGCTGCGCGTCCTCGATAGTCTGGAGCAACTGCCCCACCCAGCGGCGCTTGAGTTCCTCTTTCCGCTTGAGCTTCGCGTGATTACCCACCAGATCCACCTTTCCGGTAGCATTGAGCATCTGGGCGATCAGCAGATTGCCGCCGCCCAGCTCTTCGTCATACAAAGCGCCGGACCAGCCGCTCTGGAACAGCTCGAAAATTTCGTCGTTGCCCACTTGCAGGTAGCAACGGCCCGCCTGCGTCAGATAGGCGGCCTCAGGCCGGTGCAGCATGTCGATGGAGTCCTGACGATCCTGCACCCGCAGGCACAGACGGAACTTACTGTTGGCCCAGATGTTCTCGTCCACCGTGCCGGAGGGACGCTGTGTGGACAGGATCAGGTGTACGCCCAGGCTTCGGCCTACCTGCGCCACGCTGATAAGCTCCTTCATGAACTCAGGCTCTTCCCGCTTCAATTCCGCGAACTCGTCGATAATGATAAACAGATGGGGGATAGGCTCTACCGCGTCGCCGTTTTTGTACAGCGCCGTATAGCCGTTGATGTTGTTGACGCCGTATTCGGCAAAGATCCGCTGACGGCGGCGGTTTTCCGACTGGATGGAGACCATGGCGCGGTTCACCTGATTGCCGGACAGGTTGGAGATCGACCCGATCATATGGGGCAGGCCGTTGAACAGGTTGGCCATACCGCCGCCCTTATAGTCGATGATGAAGAAGCCGATATCCTCGGGGCTGAAATTGACCGCCAGAGACAGGATGTACGTTTGCAGCGTTTCGGATTTACCGGAACCGGTCGTACCGGCCACCAGACCGTGGGGGCCGTGGTACTTCTCGTTGATATCCAGATAGCAGGGGGCGTTGCCGTTGCGGAAGCCCACCAGTGCCCGCATGGAGGCGATGCTGTTGGAGCGCCTCCACCGCTCGGCCGCGTTCAGTTCCTCCGGCCGCTCGACGCCGTACATATCAAAGAATGTCAGCGCGTTGGGGATCTCACCGTCCTGACCGGATTCCGACACCTCGATCCGGCCCAGCGCCTTGGCAAATCTCCACAGGCTCTCGTCGCTGACCCGGTCAAACTGCACCTGCGTACCATAGCGCCGTCCGTCACGCGTGTCATAGACGCCGCGGAAGCTTCCGTCGTTCTGGATCACGCACTCGCACTCGTTGGGCAGCTCCTCCGGCTTTTCCGCCAGAATCACGGTGGTAAGACCCAGATCCTGCTCGCGGCTGAAGATGTACTTGGCGATAGCCTCGCCATCCAGCAGAGAGGTATCCGTAACGAACAGCACGATACGCGGCTTCAGGTCGCGATTCTTCTCATCTTCCTCGCTGCGGTTCCGCAGGATCTGCGTCAGGGCGTAGAACACCTCGCCCTGTTCGGAGCGGTCGGTGGCGATATACCGTATTTTCTTATCGCTGGACCATACATGGGGCAGCCACATGGCAAAATCCCACGTATTGCGATCCACGTCGTTTCCGCTGTCGTATACAAGGCCCATCTTCACCTCCGTATAGCAGTTGGAGGCGGCGATCTGGGACATGATGGTCTTGGCGATGGTGATCGCTTCGCGGCGGTTTTCGCCGCCGGCAATGCCGATCAGCTGATGCTTCTGCAGATCAACGGTAACGGGCACCTCTTTCAGGGTCTCGAAATTCTGGCGGATCACCGACGGCTTGTCCGCCAGCGAGTCGTCAAACATGGTAAACCGCTCTTTGGGCACCCGGATCTCCGCCTGGAAGGGAACGTCGCCCAGGCCGAGGCGGACGCTGAGGAAGTCCTCATAGGAGGCATTGCGGTTCCACAGGATCGTGGAGTTTTCATCCAGCGCACAGCATTCGCCGCCGCTGATATAGCGCTCCTTCAGCGCCTCAGAATTCTCATTATACGCCCGCTCGATGCGGTCGCGCATCCGCACAAGGTATTCGCTGTACCGCTCGAAGCGCTGGTTTTCCGCCTGCTTATGCTGCTTGCGGGCATACCGGACATTGACCAGTGCCCACACGGCGCCGATCAGCGCGGAGGCAACGGCCGTGACCATGCCCATATACATAAAGGCTCCCGCGCTGGCGCTTGAGGAACGGCTGGCCAGCACCGAAAGAAGGCTGCCCAGCACCATGGGAATCGACATCGTCAGCGCCGGGCCGACCAGCATGGCGATGGGCTGCTCCCGCAGCGGCTGCGGCTCCGGCGGTGCTTCGATCTCGAAGGGTTCCGTATGCAGCTTTCTCAGATTACGGGGCGAACGGCGATACTGCACCTTTACACCGCCAGTGCCGGAGGGCTCTCCGCAAAGCGCTGCCAGTCCCTCCGCGTCCAGCGGCTCCATTCCCTTGATCTGGAGACTATCGCAGGCATCGACGGCGATCATGTTGCCCAGATAAATGATGTTCAGGCGCATGATGCGGATACTGTCGCCATACTGGAGCGCGGTGCTTCCGAAAACGCGCTGGAAATTCAAAAATGTTCCATTGGTGGAGGAATCACGCAGAACCGCCCGCCCATTTTCAAAGGAGATCACGCAGTGGTCGCCGGAAACAAAGTCATTTTTATAGCAGATATCATTCTTTTCGTTTCTGCCGATGGTAATCTGCCGGATCCCCGCAAGGCTGTACTTGCTGTACACCGTCAGCGGATCGTTCTGCTGGAACGCAATCACGGTGATGCGGCTGCCTCGGACGGCATCCACCTCAAGCTTCATGCCGTCCTTGATCTCGACCGCGCTGCCGAGGCTTCTCCCCTGCTGCACAAATACCGCGCCATCCTGCGTTCTGACAGACCACACGTCATCGCTGCGTTCAGCCGTCAGGCGAATATCCGTCTCCAACGCAAACAGTTCCTTTTGCAGCAGTATCTGCAATTCATTGGCACCGCGTTCCGGCAGCGTGATCTCCCGAAATCCCTTTTGACTGTAAATGGAAAGCACCATACTCATATGATAATCCTCTCTCTTCCAAACTCACGCCTTAAAGCAGCGGAACTGAACATCTGCCGAACCCATGCGGATATGGTCGCCGTTGTTCAGCAGAAGGCCTTCACCGTTGATGACCGCTGTTGTTTTTCCTCTGACCAGAGTGGCCGTTTCTCCCCCGACCGCCCTTACCGCCATCGTGTCCTTGACGGCGAATATCTCGCAATGCCGGACTGCGACGCCCTCGCGGGGCAGCACGAGCTGATTCTCTGCGCCGCTGCCGATATGGATCGACTGCTCTGCGGAAAACAGGTATTTCCGGCGGGAATAGGTGGAAAACTCCACCAGTTCCACCATCATGGAGGCCCGGCCGGTACGCTGTTGATCCACGGCTTTTTCGTCCCACTGAACTTCCATCGGCCCTACGGCCGCCGGCTCTGCCGTTTTGATCTTCGGATTCCGAAGCGTTTCATTCAAGGCTTCATTTCGCTTTTGCAGCTGGGACATCTCCTTTTCCTGTCCCCGGAGCTTTTTCCGCTTCAGCACCGGCCGGAGCACAAACACCAGCAGGATCACCACAAGCCCCGCGATAAAATAGCCTATATGAGATAGAATGAATGACAGCATAACGCTCCTCCTGTCGTGATCTTGTTTTTCGTTTTCCGTCGGCCGGCCAGCTGCGCGGCTTGCCTGTCCACGGAAAACGAAAAGCAGGGTCAACCCACCCGAAGTCTTTTGTTCGGGTGGGCTGGCCTATGATAGTTATGTAACCGTTGGCATGTGCCTGCCAGCCAGCTTTCCGGCTCAGACGATCTGGTCGTTCTTCAGGCTGCTGGCGGTAGCCTGGTTGGCGCGCTCGGCGGTCTGGTAGGTCTTGGCCATCAGCTGCAGGTCGTCGGTGTGCTCCTTGACCATCTTGTAGAGCTTGTTCATATCGCCCTGCAGACCGTTGACCTTCTGAAAGTAAATGGTGGCAGCCTCGCCGCCCCAGGTGGCCTTCAGCGCGGTGGCGATATTCAGCATGCTGGTGGTCAGGTTTCTGATGGTATTATTGGAATCTCCAAACTGGCCGGAGATGGCGATCATCTTTTCAGGGGTAACTCTCAGATTTCCGGAAATAGCCATAATATCTATCCTTTCTTTATTGTCGCGCCGCTGTGCGGCGGAGTCGTTATTTGTGGTAGGTGTCGTTTCTATGGTCTGCGATCAGGTGGAGCCTTGGCCGCTCCCCATCGTCTGTGCCGCTCTTACTTGCGGATGGCGGCCGTCTGCAGGTTGTTCTGCTCTGCCGTCTCGTAGGTCTCAGCCGCCTCGAGCATCTTCTGCACATACTCGTCGATGTTGCGGGCGAAGGTGTCCCATTTGACCTTATCGGTATCAAAGGCGTGGTCGAAAGCGGTGCGGGCCTCGCCGTCCCACATGCTGTCCAGCTGGCTACGATAGCCAACCATTTTCTCTACCTCAGCGCGGAACTGCTTATTCAGGTTCTGCAGCTCCTGGGCCTTGTTGCGCAACTCCTTCGGTGTCACTCTGATCTCTGCCATGATTTTGTTCCTCCTATTATTTTATTTGTTCTTTTTGTTTTGTTCGGTTCTTTATTGTGGTTTTATCTTAGCATCTCTTTTCCCGGTTTGCCGTCATTCCTGACGAATGGCACGTTTGGGATGATGAACGGTAATTGGGGGTCATCCACGGGGCTGAACCGCAAATATCTTAACCGCCAACCATACACAGCCAATTGTCAGCACCGCAAACACACCCGCTGAAAGTATCCTTGTCATAACCGTGCTGCCATTATCATTCAGGCATACATTTACGCCTGCTGCCTGATATTCATGCGCGGCATCCAATTGAGAAACCATACCGTAAAGCTTAACGGCATCCCCCTGCCGAAGTGCCTCGGCCTTTTTCGCCGTTACCCGCACCGGCAGCGTAAAGCGATCAGCACCGGATGTCACGGTCACATTAAAATAGGTGTAATGCTTGGAAAACAGCGGCAGAAAAGAGCTGCGTATTGCAATGGTATCAAGCTCATCCTCCACCACATAGCTTCCGCCCTCAACTACAAACCACTGTTTTCCGGGAGAGGTCAGGCACGCCGCCCCCTGTGCTGTAATATTCACCGCTTTTTGAAAGGGGAATCTGATCAGGACATTCGCCGCAAAAACCAGCGCGAGTATTCCCAAAAAAATGGAGCCAGCCATATAAGGATGCTTCCTCACTTTCGCGTTATTTTTTGCTGTCATAGTAGGCCGCCAGCTTCTCGATAAAACTGCTGCGCTCTTCATCCTCGTAACCGCGGAAGAACA
>OOBZ01000953.1_pt1 | contig 20922 bp, 18 predicted proteins | sample 1671601 | NCBI WGS metagenome assembly OOBZ01 (sample SAMN06348173, study PRJEB24527) | human gut metagenome | biome: human gut; feature: ankylosing spondylitis patient; material: feces | host: Homo sapiens | place: China | collected 2015-10
TTTAATGGAATTGAACAGTTAATAAAATTTATAGAAAGTACAGATGATGAAGATAATAAAAAAATAATGTTTGATATTTTAAAGAGTAGTTTTACTTTTTCTGAATGCATTGTTTTGAATCTATATGTTAGTGATTATATTTTAGGTGAAATTGAGACACCGTATTGTAATAGATTTTTTATAAAACAATATATTGATAAAATAGTTCCTACTAGTTTTTTGCGATTATAAAGAAATTAAAAGCCTATGAAATTGTAATTGATTTCATAGGCTGTTTTTATTTTATGCTGTAGGAAAGGAGATGATCTGAATATGAGTGAAGTAAAAATCATGTGTACCTACACAAAATTAGTACCGGTACAGCAGCTGGTTGAGCATCCAAAAAATCCCAACAAGCATCCGGAAAAGCAAATTGAAATGCTGGGAAAAATCATGCTGGCCCAGGGGTTCAGACGACCGATTGTTGTTAGTAATCGCAGCGGCTTTGTCATTGTTGGTCATGGCCGTTTAGCTGCAGCTAAGCATATTGGCATGGAAGCTGTTCCGGTAGATTACCAGGATTATGAAAATGAGGCTGAAGAATGGGCGGATATGGTCGCTGATAACAAAATTGCTTCTATGGCAGATTTTGACAATGAAGCATTAGCAGAAATGTTAAATGAGTTAGATGATTTTGACGAAGAGTTATTTGGCATGATGCAAAAGGATATTGATAAAATGATGGGACGTATAGAAAGGGCAGAGCAGGAGAATAAAGCTAAAGAAATAATGATTGAAGCTTTTGAGGATGAAAAATTTGAGCATGTTTGTCCTCGCTGCGGATTTAGGTTTTAGTTATGCAATTAAGTTATATATGGAATTTATCAGATTTGAGCCAAGACAAGAAGCATATTAAAGTTTTTTCATGCTTTTCCTGCGGTGGTGGCTCTACAATGGGTTATAAACGTGCTGGGTTTGATGTCATTGGGAATGTAGAATTGGATAAAAGTATTAATAGCGTATATGTTAAAAATCACCATCCAAAATTCAATTTTAATTTAGATCTGCGTGATTTTAATAAAATAAATGACTTACCAAAAGAATTGTTTGAATTAGACATTTTAGACGGATCACCACCATGCAGCAGTTTTTCGATGTCTGGCAGTAGAGAAAAATTATGGGGAAAAGAGAAAACTTTTAGAGAAGGACAGAAAAAACAAGTTTTAGATGATTTGTTTTTTGTGTTTCTTGACACAGTCAAAAAGTTAAATCCTAAAATTGTAATTGCAGAAAATGTAATGGGATTACTGAAAGGCAATGCAAAAGGATATGTGAATGAGATAATAAAAAGATTTCATAATCTTGGATATTATGTTCAATTATTTCATCTTGATGCCGCTTATATGGATGTGCCAAGTAAACGTGAAAGAGTATTTTTTATAGCCAATAGAATGAATTATCCACAGCTGATACTTAACTTTAATAATCCACCTATAATATTTGGTGAGGTACGAAGTAAGGTTGGCATACCAATTAAAAAAAGTTCTAAACAATATAGATTGCTTCAATTGCGTACAAAATCAGATCATTCAATTGGTGATATTAATAAAAGGCTATATGGTAAATGTACATCTTTCAATGATTCTATTGTTAGTGATGAAAGAATTTGTGGCACTATCGCTTCTAATGGTTCGTATTTTAGAATGATTGATGGAATGAAATTTACAAAAGATGATTTTGTTTGCTGTCAAACTTTTCCGCAAGATTATGATTTTTGTGGACGCAGCGTCCAGTATATTTGCGGAATGAGTGTGCCGCCTAATATGATGGCGCATATTGCGTTAGAAGTTTATGAACAGTGGCTGAAGTAATAAAAGGCTGGAGTATAACTCCAGTCTTTTTTATTTTGAGACAAACTTGACACAATCAGGGGGTTAAGTATCTTTTTTGGCTGATATTCACATGGGAAAATAGAAGTACAGCAGGCGTTAAATAATAGGCAGGATACGTCACGGTATTGGGACGGGTCCTTCCTGGGGTGGGGTGGTCAACGATGGTCGGGCACCCCGCGTTCAGTCTGCTATGAAAATTTTCTGAAAAGGGGTGGAAATTAGTATTTGAGATGACAAAAAACAAAACGAATATAAATACCCCAGAAGAGGAAAAAAACCTTTCAGAAATAAAATCTGCGCTTCTCAACAGTGCTTTGGGTGGCGTGAAAACCGAAGAAACAGTGGTGTCAAAAAGTAAAACAGGTGTGCCTATTGCTAGGAAGAAAATATCTGTTTCAAAATCAGATCCACAAGCCGCAGCAATGTATGTGAAATTGTTTAAGGCTCAATCAGATGCCACTCAAAAGAATAAATTCTTACAGATTACTGCTGATGAAAGAATTTTAGTAAGCACTTCTAAGTTAGCAGAAATAATGGACGTATCAATCAAGACTATTGGCGTTTGGGAACAAAAAGGACTGGTTAAAGAAAAACGTGGATGGTGGGATATTGCAAAAGCAATAGCGTGGCGTAATGGACAAAATGGGCCATCGGTCATTGCGGATAGAATGGAAGCCGATACTAGGCTGAAGCTGGCTAAGGCGGCTATGGCTGAAACAGAACTTCGGCAGAAAAATGGTGAACTCATTCCTCTAAGTATTGTCGAAGAGCGACTGGGTGAATTGTTTAGCGAGATACGAACTTCTTTCTTATCAATTGGAGATCATATTATGGCTGAAACCTACACCCAATACCCTGAGCTGGCACCACAAGCAAGGAGGATGATTGATGTCTACATCAGAGAAGCACTTAAATCAATTGCGGATACTGGAAGCTTCAGATACATCGCAAGACAATCTGTTAAAAAAACAGCTGGGCGCCCTAGAAAACGTAATTAAACGCTGCCTGAAAGTATTTAAGCCACCAGAACGCATTAAGGTCAGTGAGTGGGCAGACAGATACCGCTATATGTCGTCCGAAGAAACTTCAAGACCTGGTCCTTGGAGAACGTCAATTGTTCCGTATTTGGGGAAGATTATGGACTGCTTCAATGTGGATAGCATTGAAAAGGTTATATTCCTAAAGCCAACGCAGGTTGGTGGTACCGAAGCCGGTATAAATATTGTTGGATACATCATAGATCAACAACCAAGCCGCATTTTATATGTTCTTCCTGATGAAGATACTATGAGAGATTTCTCAACTAAAAGGCTGCAGAAAGTTTTACGCACCAATGAGTGTTTTAGCGGTAAGTATTACGAAGACAGTAAAGATTTACTTTTAGGATTTACTGGCGGCTTCTGTAAATTTGGCAATGCTGCAAGTGCAGCAAAACTAGCCAGCTGGTCAGTACCAGTTATTATTCTGGATGAAATTGATAAATATCCGCGGCAGGCTGGCCGAGAAGCATCGCCGCTAAAGCTGGCCGAAGAAAGAACTAAAAACTGGCCAGGCAAGCGCAAGATGTTCTTCTGGTCCACGCCGACTTTAAAAACAGGCAATATCTGGCAGCTCTGGGAAACAGCTGATGTGCGGCATGAATTCCAGGTGCCATGTCCTTTTTGCGGTTATTATCAGCCGCTGGAGTGGAAGCAGGTAAGGTTCAATGCTGATGAAGATGTAACAGCTATTCAGTACAACACGTACTACGAATGTCGTACCTGTGGCGGCCATATCACTGACCAATACAAGCCGGACATGATGGAAAAAGGACGCTGGGTAGCACTTAACGACATTGCTGGCAATGCTAAACCAAAGAGCGTTGCGTTCAAGCTGAACAGCTTGTACAGCCCTTGGGTAACATTTGGCCAGATGGCAGCAGAGTTTATGCGTAGTAAGGATGACCCTTTAAGCCTGATGAACTTTGTAAATTCATGGCTAGGTGAACCATGGGAAAGCAAAGCTGCTGTTATGGAAGCTGACGTTGTGCTGCAGCATAAGACAGATTGCCCGATGGGCATAGTTCCGGCATGGGCGCAGCTGCTCACGGGCGGTGTCGACGTTCAAATGGGTTATTTTTACTGGAAGATTGACGCTTGGGGACCGGGCGTAACTTGTCAGACTATAGCCTACGGAAGGGCCTTAACATTGGACGAAATTGAAAAAATCATGGATACCTGGTATCCGGATGAGGCAGGTAATCCAAAGCTGCAAGTTTGGGTATATGGTATCGATACCGGCTATCGTACAGAAGAAATTTACGATTATTGTGAGCGACATCCTCGCGTTGCGATACCCGTGAAAGGTGCATCAACACCCATGGTACAGCGTGCAAGGCCCTCAAACGTAGAACGAAAAGATGGAATAAATAAAGTTCCTCTACAGTTATGGGTTGTCAATACCGATACGTATAAAAATGAAATTGCTATGCGTATGGAAATTCCGCTTGGCAAAGGCAGCTGGATGCTGAATGCTGACTGCGATCGAGAATTCGCTGAACAGATTACCTCTGAACATCGGGTTATCGAAACAAAAGGTGGAAGGACAGTAGAACACTGGGTTAAAAAGACAAGCGCAAAGCAAAATCACTGGCTTGACTGTTCTGTATACAGTTTTGCTGTTGCTGACCTTGTACATATGCGGCAGTTGCAGGAAGAAGAACTTCATCCAGCAGCAACATCAGAAGATTATGACGAGATGGCATTGCCTGAACCAGGTTTCAGATTATAGCAAGGGAGTGAAAAGCATGGCTAGTTTGGATGAATTAAAACAGCAGTTGCAAGAAACCAATCAAGCAATTTCTAAAATCAAGCTTGGAGGGCAAGAAGTACAAAGCAGAAATGGCCGAGTAAAACTCGCCGATCTGAACATCTTACGGCAAGAAAAAGCCGAACTTGAACGACAGATTGCCGCTGCCGAAAGCACTAACAGCTTAGAAGGCAGTACTTTCGGTACACCGGTATTTTATTGCGGAAGGGGCTAAAGTATGCAAGAAAATCAGAGAAATCCCACTTTTGGGGAAAGATTGGATAATTTTATCGGTATTTTTAGTCCGAAGAAAGCATTAGAACGCAGTATTGCAAGGAGTAAACTGCGTTTTCTGGAAGGTTACGAGGCGGCAAGGCCGTGGCGTAACTCAGCAGACTGGCTTCCGCTTGACGGGAGAGCTGAACCTCTTAACCAGGCAAGCCGCGCACAGTTACGCGCTAAGGCTAGGTATTTGGAGCGAAATAGTGATGTCGTCAACAGTATTTTGAATGCTTATAGTCGCAATGTAGTCGGCAAAGGATTCAACCTTCAGGTGAAGACCGATAATGAAGAATGGAATAGCTTGCTTGAAGCTGTATGGCAAACATGGTCCAGACCGGGAAACTGTGACGTAACAGGGCAATATTCGCTTACCGAAATACTTGACCTTATAACTCGGCGAAAGCTTGTTGACGGTGGAATTTTAGCTGTCAAAACCTATGATAAGAGTTATAAGATTCCTTATCTTCTGCAGCTAAGAGAAGTCGATGAGATTGATAGTCTGGGAAAGATTGAGTCAATTAACGGTAATCCAATCGTTGATGGCATTGAACTTAATGCTGTAGGCAAGCCTATAAAGTTTTATCTGCGTAAATATGATATAAAAACATTTTCACAGATGGATACTGAGCCGATTGATGCCAAACGTGTGTATTATCTCATGGAAAAGACACGCACAACGCAGATTAGGGAGATTACACCTCTTGCCCGTGCTATCGACAAGACACATGATCTCGATGAATTCTTCGAGGCAACGGTCTTTAAACAGAAAATAAATGCTGCCATCGCTGTATGGATAACTAATAACGATGTAACGGCAGGAAGTGTCGGCAGAGGCAGTATTGCTGGCGCAAGTAATAACAGTGCCAGCAAAGGACAGCCTGGAAAACGTATAGTTCCAGGTAGCATTAACGAGCTTGCTCCCGGTCAGGACGTTAAGACTCTTGTTCCGTCTGGGCAGTCCAATGAATTGGAAAGCTTCGACCTCTCAATTATGCGTAAGCTCGCGGCAGGCCAGGGACTTTCTTATGAACAGGTCAGTCGAGATGTCAGCCAAGTAAATTACTCATCTGCAAGACAAAATCTGCTTGAAGATTGGAAGGTATTCGAAAAGGAACAGCAGTTCTTAATTGCTCACTTCCTTGACGGAGTTTTCGAAGATGTAGTAAAGGCAGCTGTGCTTAGCGGATATATTCCGGCAAATAATGTTCCAAATGATTTTTGGACCAACCCAATGTGGCTGAAACATGAATTTATAGGCCAACGGATGCCGTGGATAGATCCGTACAAGGAAGCTATGGCCAATAAGGTTATGCTTGACAGCTATCAGCTCACGCTTAATGAGCTTTACGGCCGCAGCGGACGCGACTATGTCGAAACCGTTGAACAAATAAAAAAAGAAAAAGCTGACCTCATGGGACAGCAGGAAGGAGTTACGAATGACGAATGACGAGTTGCTAAAATTGCCTTTAGAGCAGCGGCAATTATTACCGAGGCAGCGCGAGGCAATTATTGATGGTGTGGATGATGAAGCCAAAAAGGTTACATTATCTTTTGCCAGCGAGGAACCATGTCCAGACTTCTGGGGAGATTCTGAGATTCTACGCTGTAATGAACAGGCGGTAGACATTAGCCGCTTCAGTGCAGGTGTTATGCCGGCGTTATTCAATCATGATCGTGACAGTGTCATCGGCAAACCAACACGCATTTGGTTTGATAACAAAAAGGCATATGCAGAAATTCAGTTTGATGATGACGATGAAAGCCAGCGTATTTGGGACAAAGTAAAATCTGGCAGTTTACGTGGAGTTTCTGTAGGATATCGCGTCAACGAATGGCGTTTTATCGAAAAAAACCAGGTATCAGAAGATGGAATTACCGGACCTGCGTGGATTGGTGAACGTTGGGAAGTTTTCGAAATAAGCATTGTATCAGTTCCGGCAGATGCTACTGTCGGGGTTGGAAGAAGTTTGTTAAATTTTTTAAACGGAGGTATCAAAATGGAAGAAAAAGGTTTAAAAAGTCCCCAAAATGAAGAACAAACAGCTGCTCCTGCTGTAAATTTAGCTGCAGAACGTGAAGCAGCAGTAGCTGCAGAACGCGAACGACAAGCTCAAATCAACGGTTTATGCCGCCAGTTTGGCATTGAAGATGACCAGCGTGACAAATGGTTGAACAGCGATGCAGATATTGCTACTGTAAACCGCAGTGTCCTCGAAATTCTCTCTGCCCGTCAGGCTGCGCAGGCTACTGCCGGTAAACCTCAAATTGGAGAAGCCGAAGAGGACAAAATTCGTGCCGCATACCGTGATGGCGTTATGCTTCGCAACGGTATTGGCATAGAAAAACCCGCAGACGGCGCAGAAAAAATGAGACATATGTCTATGCGTGACATTGCAATTGATATGGCTTTGCGTGCAGGTGAACATGACGTTATGCGTCTTACACCTGATGAACTGTTTACCCGTGCTATGACCACTGGTGGACTGCCTGCATTATTACAGGATGTTACCCGCGCAACTCTTGTAAGAGGTTATGAAGAGGCAAGACCTACCTATCAGGCTTGGACCCGTATTGGTAGCCTGCGCGATTTCCGTCCGCAGAATATCATTAATGTCGGCATTGACAGCGAACCGGTTAAAATTCCTGAAAATGGTGAATTTACTGACGCAAAGCTGAAAGAAAGCAAAAAACAGGTACGCCTTGATACTTATGGCCGTTCTTACAGCTATACTCGTCAGGCTTTCATTAATGACGACCAGGAAGTTTTGACAACTATCCCGTATATGCTGGCCCAAAAATTTGCTATGGCAATCAATCGCGAAGCATACGTTGCGCTTGCTGGTGGCTCTTATTCCGCTAATGTAAACCTCGGCACTGCGGGCGCTATCAGTACTACTACCTTGGCCGAAGCTATGAAACTGCTGCGTCTGCAAAAGGGCGAATTGTCCAAATCTGCATTGCGTATTATGCCGCGTTACCTTGTTGTACCGGTCGCACAGTCTGCAGTAGCAGCACAACTGCTGCGTTCTATCGCAGATCCGAACGGTAATAACAGCGGCGTAGCAAATATCTATCAAAATGCGTTAACGCTGATTGAAGATCCGGAACTTGACGCTATTAACGACAAGACCTGGTATGTAATCGGCAACCAGGTACAGGGCGAAGGCGTAGAAGTTGACTTCCTGAACGGAAACCGTACACCTATTCTTGAAAGTCAGTTGTCCTTTGATACCTTGGGTTGGAAATATCGTATGTATCTTGATTATGGTGTTAAACTCTTGTCTACTACCGGTATTGTTAAAAATGAAGGTAAATAGGGGGTATGAATAATGGCTAACGAAAAAGCTATTTATCGTCGTAAAGGCGACAAAATTGATTATGTATGTACAGCAGCCGTAGCTTGCGGTGATGTAATTAAATTGGCAAGCGGTATTGTTGGCGTGGCAGAGGTTGGCGGCAAAGAAAATGATTTGATTGCGCTTACCGTAACTGGTGTTTTTGAGTTCGCTACTGATGCGGCTAAAATCGACCAAGGTGCGCTGGTATACCTGAAATCTGACGGTAAAGTTTCTGCTACAAAAGATGGAAATACCTTAATTGGTGTTGCATGGAACTCTGCTCCTGCAACGTCTGGAGCTACAGTTTTTGTAAACATCAACGTGGGTGCAGAACCGGCTGCTGCAGGCTGATTTAAAAAACAAAATAGGGGTGGTTTATGTCTACCCCTATTTTTTATACCCAAAAACAGCATTTTTTACTGAAATGCAGGTGATTTTATGAATAATTTTGTGAAAAATATCGTCCAGGATGCCCTGATGCATACTGACATTTTTACCGAGGAAATACTTTATAATGGCCAAAAAATTCTGGCCATAGTGGAAATTGGTGAAAATGAGGTTAGTAATTCACCCGGCATTATGAAACGAACCGGCACTACAGTTATCAATGGCAGCGGGTTCTTTACTTTATCAGTATCAGACGTTCCGGAACCTAAAAGGCAAGATCAGATTGTCTATAATGGCCAAAAATATAATGTTGCCGGCATTGAATTGCTGGACTCCATGTCCGGGACAGTAACTGTTAAAGTTACCACTGCTGAAAGGGGGTACTTTGGCAGATGATTACTGTTGATGTCAGAGATGAGATTACTCCGTTCATTCGCAGCTGGCTGCAGCAAAATCCACGGTTTATTCGTAGCCTGACCAAAAGCTTAGGCTGGTATGCTCAGCGTGAAATTAAAGCATTGTCAAGAGATAGCCGCGTTACTTCTCGCTGGCCAAAGCGTACACCGCTTAAAATTCGCCGAAAGCTGGATGCACAGGCACCTCGGCAGTGGCTGGGAAAACTGAGAAATGCTATCGGGTATCAGTATTATGAAGGGGCGGTAATGATAGGCTGGACGTCAGCCACAGCGGCTATGGAAGGGCGCATCCAGGAAGAAGGAACTCAAAGAACTGTTACTCCATTTTTACGTAGGTTTTTTGGTCAACGCGGTGTTCCGCTTAAAGGCAGCACTACACATATCAACGTTCCGGAACGTCCTTTATTTGAACCTGCTATGGAGCTGGTGCAGCCAAAACTTGGAGCGTTTGTGTCGCAGCGTGTTGGTGAGTATATCAATAACGGTGGGTTCGTAAAATCAGCCGGTAAGGGAAGAAAGTATGAGGTGTTTGGTTGATGGTTAATTATCTGCAAAATGAGGACCTGGTATCCGTTGGTGTTAAACTTTCAGATTGCATTGCTGCTGATCCGGACGTGATTGATTATTGCGAAAAACATTTTGGTAAAAAAATCACGGCAATTGTCGGCGTTGATGAAGCGTCCATTCCTGGCGAAAACTACACGCCATATGTTTTTCTGAATGCATTATCTAAAAACGAAGGCGCCACCTCTAAAATAGCACAGTATGAAGTTTATTTTTGTATCGGGATTAGTTCAGAAGAAAATGATGCTGCAGACAATGAAAACGGAACTATAGTTCTTACCGGTGCGCAAAGACTTTCTGAACTTATGACGCTGATTCAGAATGCATTAAACACATATAAAAAACCGAATAGTTGTAATCCTCCCAGTAAGGTTGAAGCAACTATCTTCGGCCGAGTAGGTAATTCTCCAACCCATTGGATGGGTGCCATTGCCGCGGTATGGCAAATGGAACTCGCTATTGGCGAGAAATTTGAATTTTAGAAAGGAGAGCTTATTATGCATGAAATAAAATTACAACTTCACGGCTGTCCGTGGGGTGTCGGAAGTAAAACTAAAACAAATATTTGCTTCGAAACAGGCAGCTATGGTGTATTGCCTGATGATGCAGCGACTAAAAGCATCAATATGCCGTTCAATACAAACAATGTGGCCAGCTCTCAAAATACCACTAATCCGTCCACTATCCGCGGCCGCCGTGACCCGGTTGAACCGATTCTCGGCAACAATGATGTTTCCGGAGATATTACTGTTCCGGTTGACTATACTGCGTTTGGTTTTTGGCTGGCAGCCTTGTTAGGATTCCCTGAAACACAAGATTTAACCGGGGGTAAATATTCTCACGTGTTCAAAATTAAAGACGATCAACCGTCTTTTACTATTGAGAAAGCATTTCCTGGTATTACTCAGTACATTCAACAGCATGGCTGCAAGGTCAGCAAGCTCAGCCTATCTGTTGGCGGTGACGGTGAACTGACATCTACTGTCAGCATCATGGGTGCTAAAGAAGAAATCAAACAGGCTTCCATGGCTACCAGTCTTGTTGAACCTACTCTTGACCGCAGTAATAATTTCCAGGCAACGTTGAAAATTGGCGGCACTCCTGCAGGAAAATGTCTGACTTTTACGCTGGATATTGATACTGGCCTTGATGGTGATACCTATACCATTGGACAAAAGGGGTTCCGTGAGGCTATCTGCGAGGGCCTGATGAATATAAGCGGTACCCTGGAAGCGTTCTTTGCTGATGCAACCTATCTGACAATGGCAGCGGAGTCTGCAGAAACATCCATGGAACTGGTATTAGAAATGAACGCTGATTATTCCTTGAGCATCAAGCTGCCGGAAGTTAAATTTGCAAGGACATCTCCTGGTATTGATGGGCCGTCCGGCATTAAGCAGTCTTTGAGTTTTAATGCGTTCTACAAAGATAACGAAGACAATTCTGCTGTGGTATTTACACTGAAAAATCAGTATAAAACCTATAATCCGGCAGAATTTGAATAAGGAGGCAGCTTAAATGAGTGAAAAGGAATATATTCTCGAAGTCAGGGCCATGACTTGGGAAGAGCATTGTAAATTTGAGGATAAACGTATCGAAGCAGTCCAAGAATACAAAGATAACCCACGTAAAATTGGTGAAACAATGATTGGCTTTGTTGTGGAAATGATGTATCCGAAAGTTTTTCCGGAGCTTACACCGGCTGAAGCTACAGCAATCTTTCGCCGCGTTATGGATTTATCAGATGCTATTCGGGCAGATGAAATAAAAAACTTGAAGCCCTCGTCCGCTGGCAGTACGAACGAGCCGGGTATTGCAGAGACTGCCGAAAAATAAATCCGGAATTAAATTGCCAGGAATGTGAATACCGCTGTCCGGATCTACTTCCTGGTAATTCAACGACTATCCGGATAATGTTCAAGATTTCGAATTGCTTGAAGTATGTTGGTAGCTTCAGCGGATTTGTATGTACAGGATATGACTGGCCAGCCGTAGAGAGCGTTCTGCGCATGGCAGGAATATCTTTGCATCCGTTAGAGCTGAATAAGCTGCAGGCAGTAGAGAAAATCCTTGTTAAGTTTGCGAATAAAAAGGAGGATAAGCCATGAGCAAAGTTACTGAAACCCGTGTAAAAATAACGCTGACTGATGCCATGAGCGGACCTCTACGCGGCATCCAGGGGCAGCTGAACAGTACTAATTCGGCAGCTGCTTCATTATCCCGCTCTTTGAAAGATTATGCTGCCATTGGTGCCAGCATGGCTGCCGGTGCTATGGGGATTGCTGGTGTTACAGATAAAATCTCTGAAATGCTCAGCGCAGGCATTAATTTCAATAAATCTATGGAGACCAATGCCATAGGTATGGCCGGTATTCTTACTTCAATGACTACCTTAAACGGAGAAACATTGAAGTGGAATGATGCTCTGAATATTTCTCAAGGCATCCTCAAAAATTTAAATGAGGATGCCTTGAGAACTGCAGCTACGTCGGAAGAATTAATTAATACGTTTCGTGCGTTGTTAGGTCCTGGTCTTGGCGCTGGTATGAATATTGAACAGATCCAGAAGCTGACTACAGTTGGCGTTAATGCTGTTAAATCTTTAGGCCTTAACAACGCGCAGCTGGTACAGGAGCTTCGCGACCTGGTACAAGGCGGCATTCAACCGGCAAGCTCTACGCTGGCCACGGCTTTAGGTCTTAAGGACAGCGACATTAAGGCTGCAAAAGAAAGCGCGGAAGGCTTGTACAGCTTCTTGATGAAGCGCCTGCAGGGCTTCGAGCAGGCAGCAGCAGCTACACCGAAAACACTGGCTGGCATGCAAGATCAGCTGCAGGAAGGATTGACTCGTTCTTTGGCCGTAGGTCTTGAGCCGGTCATGAATGAGTATAAAGACTTCTTACAAGCAATTAATTCGCAAGTTATTTCTCCTGATACCGGTATAAATCAGGACTTTGTGGCCAACATTAAAATGGCATCCGAACACGTGGCCAACATGTGGCAAGGATTTGAAAATATAGCCGGTGTAGCCGGTACTGTTTTAAATCCTGCCGTTCAAACTCTTGGCAATGGTCTTGCCTTTGCTATGGATAACGTTGACAAGATTGCATTCGGCTTTGCGGCTTGGAAATCTACAGATGTTTTCTCCAAAATAAGCGGTTATCTCGATAACATCAAAGCCAAAACTATGGCTGTAGCCGAACAGGAAATCTTGTCTGCAAATAATGCTGCGCAAGCTGTAGTTATTGCTGAAAACAAAAAACAGGCTGCTCTAAAGCAGACTGAAAGCATCAACAAAGCCATAGCTAAATTAAACGAAAGCGGAAATGCTACTTTGGCCACGGCACTTGAGAATGCTGCAGCCAAGTATCAGAAGTTGGGATTATCGGCCGAACAGGCAGGAAAGCTGCAATATCAGGCGGCCAAATTAGCCGCTAAAGGTCAGAACGAACTGGCTACGGCAGTCTTAAATGCGCAGGAGAAACACCTGCTTGCTGCGCAGGCTGCAGAAAGGCAGGCACAGGCTACCAATGCACTGTATACCAAAACTTTAGCATTAGGCAGTGGTCTTACTACCATCGGCATGCTCACTTCTATGGTGTCAGATGATACGAACAGCTGGACTAATGAAATGGGGCAGGCTGCTATCGAAGCAGGTATCTTGCTTAGTTCTGTAGTTTCGCTGACGGAAGCCATCAAGACATTGAAACTTACTTCTATGGGTGGTTTAGGCCTTGTTGCTGCCGGTGTTGCTGCTATCGGCTACGGTGCTTACGAGAAATATAAGCATGCTGAGGCTGGCGGCGAGTTCGAATATGATGAGCTTGGAAACGTCACTATAAAAAAAGGACCAGGTTGGGAAGCTGACCATACTGCGCAGGAAATGCAGCGTCGTCGGCAGGCAGACAAGCAGGCTGCAGCGGTGCGTGCTGCTTCTGAACAGGCTGATAATCTGCAGCAGAAATTTATTAAAGCTCCTGAAGAAAAGAAATCTTCCGGAAAGTCTGCTGCAGAACGTGCAGCAGAAAAGGCGAAAAAAGAGTTCGAGAAAAATGAGCGTGCCATGAATGACCTGATGGCAGAACTCGATCGCAAAATTTTGGAAGATACTGGCAGCCAGTTCGATATCAATATGGCCAAGCTCGAAGAAGAGCTGCAGAAAATGCAGAGCAAAATCGACAAGGCTAAGTTGGCCGGTGTTGATACTTCCGGCGCAGCAGCTCGGCTTCAAGAATACGAAAGCCAGGAAATCATCCGCATAAAGCGCCAAGAGGTCCTGGATAAGCATCAGCTTGAGATGGACTATATTGATGCCCGGCAGGAAGCAAATCTGCTGTCTGCGCAGCAGGCTGATGAACAACGGCTGGCTGAATTAAATTCCTACAAGGCTCAGCTGCAGGAGATGTTATCTACTCAGCGGCTGACACTTGAGCAGCGGCTGCAGCTGGAGCAGGAATATGCAGCTACTATTCAGGCTATCCAGCAGGCACAGGCTACTGACTGGCAAGCAAATTGGGATTCTGTACTCGCTCATATCCGAGATACTCAGTTTGACCAAACAGCTACTATAAAATCTGGCTGGGATGACATCACGAGTACGATCACGAACTTTGGCCAGAATATGCTGACTGAGCAGAAGTCATTTTCTGAGCGCTGCAAAGACCTGTACAACGACCTGGCAAACTCCATCATGAATACTATGATGAAGGTTATCATGCAGGGTTTAGTTATGAAAGCTATTTTAGGTGCTTTTGGGTTGGGTGGTACCACTCCAAATGTTTCAGACTACTATAACGATCTTGCAAGTGGCATTGGTGGCAAGAATTATTTAGTACCGCCTTTTGCAAAGGGCGGCATTGCATCTGGATGGGCTTTAGTAGGTGAGCAAGGTCCAGAGCTGGTTAATTTTACGAACCCTGGCAGAGTTTATACCGCTGAACAGACTGCTGCAGCGTTAGGCGGGAAAGGTAATCCTACTAATGTGAAAGTTGTTATCGAGAACAGATCTGGAGAGAAAGTAGAGGCTACTTCTGCTAATGCAAGTTTTGACGGAGAAGGTTTAATCGTTGGTATCGTTCTTGATGCTATTAGAACAAACAAGAACGGCATGCAGGACGCTATTAAATCTCTTGCTGGTAATTATTAGGAGGGGGTGAGCTCATGCCAGCTTTAATTAAATTTCCGGAAATAGAACCTCCTGATTATCCTTTAACGGAAAATCCTGAAGAAGCTGTTCTGCGTTCTTCTGCAGAAGATGGCAGTGTTCAGACACGGCCGAAATTTACTCGGAACAGATTTACGTTTGACGTTGCGTGGAACCATTTGCCTAACGAATCGAAAGCAATTTTGGAAGATTTTTATCGAAACACAACTAAAAATGGGGCATTATCTTTCGATTGGACCAATCCAATCAACGCAAAAACATATTTGGTGCGTTTTACAAAACCACCGACTTTCAGAGCTATATTGCTTCACTATTGGACTGTATCGATAACGCTGCAGGAGGTGTAGCGCATGAGGCAAATATCTTTGGCCGGAATTTTGGCGAAGAATAAGCTGGCAAGCGATACAGCATGGCTGATGCTGCTGGAGATTAAATTGCCGAATGACCCTGACCCAATATGTTTAGTGCGGAATAATGAAGATATTGTCTGGGGCGGTAAAACATGGCTGGCATATGGTTTTAGTTTGGGTGAAACCAAAGAAGATAATCAAGGCTCGTTACCAGAACTGACGGTTAATGTCGATAATACCTCGCGTGATATTGAGTATTACATCCAATCTGGCAGCGGCGGTACCGGTGCAAAGGTTACTATCCGCGTTGTACTATCTACGGCGCTGGATAATCCGGAGCCGGAGGCAGAGGAATACTACTCAGTAACTAACACCATGGTTACAGAACAGGCTATTCAGTTCAAACTTGGCAATGCTTATCCAAGCAGGGTTCGGCGACCTTTTAACCGTTACATGAAAAATACATGTCCTTTTAAATATAAGGGCATTGAGTGCGGCTGCACATCAGACCTGGCAACCTGTAATCACACTCTGTCGGACTGTCGTGAGCGCAACAATTCAAAGCGTTTTGGTGGATTCCCTGGAATTCCGCAGGGAGGTTTGTATGCATAAAACTATTAACTACACCGATTTAATCGGTATTCCGTTCAAAAACCAAGGACGCAACTGTCAAGAAGGACTTGACTGTTACGGCTTAGTGAAAGAAGTGTACCGGCGTTTTGGCTATGGTGATATTGGAGAGTATTGGTGTGACGCAGAGGATAAGGAGTACATCAATAAAGTGCTGCGTAAAGCTGTAGCCGGTCCGCGCTGGCAAGAAGTTGATTACAAGCATGGTGAGAATATTCCGGTACCGGCATTGATTGCATTGAGGTTTAATTCGCCGCCGGGTGTGGTTAATCACACTGGAGTATACCTAGGAAATGGAATGTTCATTCATACCCGCGAGCGGATTGGCTGCTGTGTTGATCGTATTGATTCCATTATGTGGAAAAGACAAATCGAAGGTATTTATAAATTTGTGAGGTGAGCTGATTGGTCAAGGTAATTTTTATAAAAAATCCATTTAAGCCTGCAGCCGGCAGAGTAGTCAAGGTTTCGGAAGTTACCGGCAGACCGTTAGCTTTCTATGTTGATGAATTTATCAAGCAAGTTCCGGACGGAAAGGCGTGGCTGCAGATTAATGGCCGAACCGTTCCGGATATTACTCAAAATCAGTCTGTTTTGGAAGAAATCGTTCCGGAGCGTGCTTTTATTATGGTCATGCCATCTATCCAAAAGGGTGGAGGTAAGAACCCTCTGGCGCTCATTGCTTCTATTGCTTTGTCGGTGGTGGCTGTTGGCGTTGGCTCTGTAATTGCTGGTGGTTCTTTCTTTGGTGCTGGAGCCGCTGCCATGGGTTCATGGGGCCTTTTGTCTTATGTTGGTGCTGCTGCAGTGATGTTTCTGGGCGGCCAATTAGTAGCAAAACTTGGGCCGAAAGTTGACAGCCCTAAATATGCTGAAAGCGACCCGACCTATGGTTGGGATGGTGTGCAAACCATGGAGGGCCAGGGAAATGCAATAGCTTTAACCTATGGCACCGTAAAGTCTGCAGGTCAAAGTATCGTGAAGTTTGTAACCAATGACCAGGACGATCAATATCTGAACTGGCTGGTCGCTGCAGGCGAAGGGCCGCTGGAAATTACAGATATTAAAATCAACAATAACCCGATAGAAAATTACGAAGGAGTTACCGTTGATATTCGTCCAGGTACAAATAACCAGGATATTATCAATAATTTCAACGATACTATTCAAACCAAATCTTTAGGTTATGAGCTTGATGATAATACTTACCGGATTGATATTGCTGATGGTAATGCAGCTGAAGGTTTAATCGTGGATATTGAGTGTTCCCAGGGCCTTTATTATGCGAACAACGACGGCGGCTTATCTACGGCATGGGTTGATATTAAAGCTGAGTGCGCTATTGATGATGAGTCTATTCCGGATGAAGAAAAGAAATGGTACAAGATTACCACAGGGACTCCGGATGTCAAAGAAAATCCTTTAGGCGCTACCCTTAATAACACAGATCTATCTACCGGTAACTATAAAGTATCTATCAGTATTGATAATGATAAGTATTATGAGGATGACGATGGTGATAGGCATACTAATCCGCATTACAAGGATTATTACGTCTATATTAGTTCCGGCAGCATATGGCGAGGTTATCGGGCGAGCGCATATTTTAAACCAGGAGAAACCGGCACTATTGATGTTGGTAAATTCCGTTTTCTGAAAGAAACGCTGCAGGCTAAAGGCAGCGGCTACAGTACAACGCTGGAGGTATACCAAAATGGCCGTATAAGCGCAGCGCAGACTTCTGCTGTACGCAGGCAGTTCCGCATTGATAATTTGCCGCAGGGCAAGTACAAGGTGCGCGTGACTGTCACTGCCAGAAGCCATACAGTAAGTAACACCCGCGCTGGTGTAAAAACCTACTGGACCGGTTTATCTACGATTGTTTACGACGATTTCGTTTATCCGAATATTGCTCTTTTGGGCATTAAGGCTTTGGCTACAAGCCAGCTGTCCGGAAGCACACCGTCGCTGTCTTATATTAAAAGCCGCAAAAATGTATGGGTGTGGAACCCGTTGTCAGCTGCTTATGAAGAACAGCCTGCAGATAATCCGGCATGGGCAGCATATGACTTCCTGCATGGCTGCAGGCAGCTTGCCGATATTAATACCGGCGCTATGGTGTTTGATGTTCGCGGTGTGCCTGCAGAACTCATGCTGTACGATCAGTTCAAGGCATGGGCCGAAAACTGCGACACTATGAACCTTAAGATTAACCTGGAAGTAACTTCCGCGGGTGATTGCTGGGAATTGGTAAATAAGGATATTGCACCTGTCGGCCGCGGCAAAATTGTGCGTTATGGTACTAAGTTCGGCTGTTATTATGACCACAGTTCGCAGCCGGTACAGCTGTTTAATATGGGCAATATCAAAGCAGGCAGCTTCCAGCTGCAGTATTTGGGTACTCAGGACAGGGCAAATGCTGTCGAGCTTACGTTCAATAACGCTGCCAAAGATTATGAACGTGATACCATCACGATTTATGGTGATGATTATGACACGGCCGACATTGTTCAGAACCCTACGCAGATTCAGATGAACGGTATTACCAGCTACGAACAGGCTTATCGTGAAGGTAAATATCAGCTGAAATGCAACAATTTGCTGCTAAAAACGATTAGCTTCAAGGCTGACGTTGATTCTATTGGCTGCATGGTTGGCGATCAAATCCTGGTCGCTCATGATGTGCCGCAATGGGCCTTGTCCGGAAGAATTGTCCGTGTTGATGGTAACAATACTTTACTGGTGGCTTTAGATGCAGAAGAAATTCCCTCTGATGTCGACTGGGCGCTGCAGTATCGCAGCAGCATTACAGATAAGATATACACTCTGCCGGTTCAAGGTGTGAGCGGTCAGTGGGATGCGGTATTTATTACCATTAACGGAATGTTTGATGAAACAGATCCGCCGCAGCCTGATGATCTATTCGTACTTGGCAAAGTAGATGCTACCAGTAAACCTTTTATCGTTACTGCGATTTCTCGCAGCCAGGATTTGGAACGTACTATTACGGCCATTGAATATGCCGAAGGGGTGTTCGAGGAAAATTATGATATTCCGCAGCCTGATTATTCTTTAAGCGAAGAGCCGGAAGCACAGAATGTTATTAATCTGCAGGCCACTCAGATTGCTTATAAAAATCAAGCTGGCCAGTATCTTTGCAAGATGTTCTTGTCTTGGCAGCTGCCTGAAGGAGCAAAAGCAGATTACTTCCTGGTATATCTATCTGACAATGGCGGCCGCAGCTATAAACTCACCGAAAACACGCAGACTATGGAGCTTGAACTTGATACCAGAGCTTTTACAGAGTATTACGTGAAAGTGGTTACTGTTTATAAGCTGAAACAGTCAAGTGGTACTATTGTTGGGCCTGTTGAAGCGGGCGTTGACGTGCTGCCGCCTAATATACAGATTCTTGATTATGACATTGACGGATATAATGGCCTGCGACGGTTCTGGTGGAAGTTTGAATATCCAAATCCGAACGATATTGCGGGATTTGAACTCAGGTACAACCAGGGAACACTAATAAACTGGGGTACAGCTCAGAAGCTGCACACCGGTGTTGTTACTGAGCAGCCTTTTGAGACTAAAGCTCTCCGGCAAGGCGTTCATACTGTGATGATTAAAGCTGTAGATAATGCCGGCCAGTATAGTGCGAAGGTCGCTTATGCAGTTCTTAATTTGGGTGACCCGCTCGAAGAGAATGTCTTGTACAAAGTTGATATCCGCGCGGATCGGTGGAGCCATACCTTGAATAATGGTTACATTGACGAAAAAGGGGATATGATATCCAGTTCTAATGTCTATTTTTGGACAACTCCCGAAGCTCCGCTCTGGCTGGAACCTGACGCTCCATTCTGGAATGAAAGATATGGTGCTTTTGAGTTTAGTTATCAGACTAAGGTTCCTGCAAGCGGCCAGTTCTGGCTTCTTTACGATATTACTGGTCCGGCAACGGTTGAGTATCGTGTCGTGGGTAAAAATCCATTCTGGACAGAACCGGATGCTCCATTCTGGAAGGGAGAGGCAAACTGGGCAAATTGGGTTGATGATACCGTTTTGTTTAAACCGTATACCGGTAAGGTAATGGTCAAGGCAGGGGACACTGTTCAGGTAAAAGTATCTGCTCCAGATAATGTTGCCGAAGCTACCGTTATTAAGAGCATGGTATTTATCGTTGATGTTCCTGACAGGCAGGAGCATTTTGAAAATATTATGGTGCCTGAAGCTGGTGTTGAGCTGGATATAAAAACACCGCACTACTATACGACTGCAGTGCGGGTTGATGTCCAGGGAACAGAACAGAAGGTTATTGGCCGAGTTGAGTTTACCAGAAATCCGTGTTTGATTAAGTTGTTTGATATAAATAATCAGCCTATGGAAGCCATGGTTGATGTTACCTGGCAAGGATTTGTGAAGGAGGTTTTATAGATGGCAGATATTGCTAAAGTAAAAGCGTTTATGACGCTGACGGAGGCATACTTACAGTATGCCCAAAAAGATGGAGTAGCAAATCCGTCAGCCACTACTAATCAGATGATGCAAGACCTGTTTAAGAACTGGTCAGATACTATATTCATGATGGTGCAGAGCTTCTGGCAGCCGGATAGGCAATATGCACTGAACGATACTTGCCAGTCGCCATCAATGCCAGCTAATACGATTGCTATCTGTACAAAAGCCGGTACTTCTGGCAGCAGTGAACCTACATGGCCGTCTTTAGTGAATGGTTCCGTTGATGATAACGGCGTTACTTGGAAGCTTATTGAAGCATATCCGCAGGAACTGCCTGCTAAGGGTGGTACGGCCGATACTGCGTCTAATGCTCTGAAATTGAATGGGCAGGCTGCTTCATATTATGCAACTGCAGCAAATCTTAATCTTAAAGCACCACTTGCCAGTCCGACGTTTACAGGTACACCAAAAGCACCTACGGCTGCTGCAGGTACGAATACAGATCAGATAGCAACTACTGCGTTTGTTGCTAATGCTGTGGCTGCGATATCCAGTCAAGGTAAGATTGTTGCTTATAATCTTGCACAAAATGGGTATGTGAAATGGGATATCGGTTTAATTCTACAATGGGGATATTATGCAACAACAGTCGTCAGCGGTTATCATACGTTTAACTAT
>OOBZ01000970.1_pt1 | contig 20697 bp, 18 predicted proteins | sample 1671601 | NCBI WGS metagenome assembly OOBZ01 (sample SAMN06348173, study PRJEB24527) | human gut metagenome | biome: human gut; feature: ankylosing spondylitis patient; material: feces | host: Homo sapiens | place: China | collected 2015-10
TGTGCTCTCCCGATCTCATTGCGTCTCTGGCAGCGTATCTCGGCCTGCCGATGGCAGCGACGATGGCCATCGGCGACGGACTGAACGACAGGAGCATGATCAAAATGGCAGGGACTGGCGTGGCCATGGCAAATGCGTGCCCAGAAATTCTGGCGCTTGCCGATGAAGTGACAGCCTCCTGCGACGAGGATGGCGCGGCGCTCGCCATCGAGCGGCACTGCGTGCCGGGAAAGGCGTAACGGAAATGTTCGACTGTCATATTCATATGGTGCTGGACGGCGTAAATTGGAGGGAATCCATTGCGCGGCACAAGGCTGCACCGCAGGAGGCACTCATCCGAAAAACGCTCGCGCAGTATCAGGCGCTGGGCTATACCTACCTGCGCGACGGCGGCGACCGCTGGGGCGCGGGCGCGCTGGCCGCGAAGCTTGCGCCGGAATACGGCATCCGCTACCGCACCCCCTGCTTCCCCATCTACAAGACCGGCCACTACGGCAGCTTCATCGGCCGCGGCTTTTCCACACCGGCGGAATACCGCGCGCTCGTGCGCGCGGCCAAAGCCGCGGGCGCGCACTTTATTAAGATCATGATCTCCGGCCTCATGGACTTTGAGCACTACGGCGTCCTGACCGACGAGCCGCTTGCGCCGGGCGAGATCGCGGACATGATCGCCGGTGCCCATGACGAGGGGTTTTCCGTCATGGCGCACGCCAACGGCGACAGCGCCGTGCGCGCCGCGCTGGCTGCCGGGGTCGACTCGATCGAGCACGGGGCCTATCTCTCGCCCGAGACGCGCAGCCAGCTGGCGGAAAGCCATGCCGTCTGGGTGCCGACGCTCGTGACCATCGGCAATCTGATCGGCGACGGCCGCTTCCCGGACGCGGCGCTGCGTCCGCTGCTGGCATTCCAGCAGCGATCCGTCCGCGACGCTGCGGCGCAGGGGGCAAGGATCGCCTGCGGCAGCGACGCCGGGGCCTACCGCGTCCTGCACGCGCAGGGCGGCCTGGACGAGCAGGCCCTCCTCCGCCGCACCCTCGGCCCCACCGCCGACCAGATCCTGACCCAAGGCAATACCGAGATCCAAAAGCGCTTTTGACGCCCCCCTGCGTTGCTCCCAAAGGCTCCCCTTCCAGGGGAGCCTTTTTTTTGGAGGGGAGGGACGCCAGCTCTCCACATAAAACAAGCAGCCCGGACATCGGGCTGCTTGTTGGTCCTTTATAGAAGTTCTCTTTACTTACCCGAGTCAAAATCCGACTCCGTGCGGGTGCGCAGGCGGCTGATGGCGTCGGTCAGGGTCTGCGTGTCGTCCGGGAAGAGGCCGGAGGCGATGGCCGTGCGGATCGGGAGGATCTCATACTGCGCGCCGTCCGCGCCGGAGCCGCGGTCCATGAGGTACAGCGGCGTGTAGTTGACGCCGGTCAGCGCCGTCTCGCCGGTCTCGCCGTTTTTGGTGAACTGCAGGTTCAAAATGACCGACGATTCACAGCCGGAGGCATAGCTGCTGTCCTGGCTGGAGAAGAAATTGCCGAGGCTGTAGGCGACGAAGCAGGTCTTGTCCTTGCCGTCGTCCGTCGTCACGTCCATGGTCTCCATTTTGCCGACCAGATGGCTGTGCGTGCCCAGGATCGCATCCGCGCCGCGCTCAAAGAGCTGCTTTGCCAGCGACTGCTGCGTCTTCGTCACCTCGAGCGTTGCCTCGCTGCCCCAGTGGAGCATCACGAGGATGACGTCGGGCTTGAGCTCCTTCGCCGCGTCCACCGACTGCAGCAGCGCCTGCGTGTCGAGCTTTTCATAGTCCGTGCTGTAGTCCTTGTAAAGCAGATTCACCGCGTACTCCGCGCCCTCCGGCAGCTGCAGACCGCCGAGGCCCTTGGTATAGGCGATGATCGCCACTTTCAGCCCGCTGACGTTTTTGATCACCACGCCGTTGTTGGCCGCGCGTTCCGCGGCGTCGGCGTAGGTGCCCGCGTGGTCGATGCCGGCATTCGTCAGATAGCTGATCGTGCTCTGCAGGCCGGACAGGCCGTTCTGGATGGAGCAGGTGTTCGCCGTCTGCAGCAGGTCAAAGCCGATGGTCGAAAGCGTCGTCGCCAGCGACTCCGGCGCGCGGTAATCCGGCTTGCCGGCATAGGGCGCGCCGCAGAAATTGCACTCGAGATTCCCGATCGTCAAATCGGACGAGAGCGTATAGCCGGACACGGCCGCGAAGCTCTCGGCAAAGTTATAGCTGCCGTCCGGCTGCTTCGCGTCGGCGAGCAGCTCGTCCGTGATCATGATATCGCCGACGGCGGAGATGGTCACGGTGGTATCCGGCTCCGTCTCGAGCTGCAGCGTGGTGTCCTTTTTCGCGTAGAGCTCCGGATGCTCGCGCCGATTGCGGCAGCCGCGCAGGATGAGGATCAGCGACAGCACAAAGATCACCAGCAGTACCGCCGCCAGCACGCGCTGGCGCATCAGCAGCTTCCGCTTCTGCTCCTGCCGGCGCAGACGCCGCGCCTCCATCAGCTCCTCGTTCTGCCTGCGTTCCATATGATCCATGCGCGCACCTCCTGTCCGTTCGTATCCGGGCTGTAATTTATGTATGATATCACAGTTCCCGAAAAAAGGCAAGTCTCCGCCATCCGGCAAACAAGCGGCTTGGCTTTTTGCGCTGGATATGCTATAATTATGTATCATTTTGTAACAGAGGAACGAATCATGCGTCAAACAAGCAAACGGGCGCGCCGCTCACGGCTTCTGATGATCTTCATTCTGGTGCTGCTGATCGCGCTCGTCCTGTGGGGCCTCGCCGCGCTGGCCGACCGGCTCCTCCACTACGGCGCGAATGCCACCGTCAGCGCCAAGGACGCCGACCAGCCCAGCGCCATCACCCCGACGCCGGAGACGGCGGACGACACCCCGAAAAATACATACGATCCCGCCTGCTTCTACCGCGACGGCGAATTTCTCCGCTATGAGAGCAGCACCGTGACCAGCCAGATCGGCATCGACGTCTCCGCCCACCAGCAGGACATCGACTGGCAGCGCGTCGCCGCCAGCGGCGTCCAGTTTGCCATTCTCCGCGCGGGCTACCGCGGCTATACCGAGGGCTCCATCCAGGAGGACGCGTATTTTGAGCAGAATCTCGCCGGTGCCATCGACGCCGGGCTCGACGTGGGCGTCTATTTCTTCTCCCAGGCCATGGACGAGCAGGAGGCGCGCGAGGAAGCCCGCTTCGTGCTGGATAAGATCTCCGGCTATCAGCTCGCCTACCCCGTGTTTTTCGACTGGGAGAAGATCGGGGCCGACGCCCGCAGCGACGCGATGGACCTGACCTCGCTCACGACCGTGACGGATACCTTCTGCTCGGAGATTGAGGCCGCAGGCTATCAGGCCGGGCTGTATTTCAACCAGCAGCTGGGCTATGAGGAGCTGCACCTGCCGAGCCTGCAGGGCTACACCTTCTGGCTCGCCGAATACAACGACACGCCGTCCTTCACCTACGACTTTGATCTCTGGCAGTACGCCAGCGACGGCAGTGTCGACGGCATCGACGGCGACGTCGATCTGAATCTGGCTTTTATCGGGAAGTGAACGTATGAGATCTTCCGCCTCCAGGCATGCCCGGCTCGCATTTGCCGGGAGCATGCTCGTTTTTGGGACCATCGGCCTGCTGCGCCGGTTCATCGATCTGCCGAGCGCGGTCATTGCCTGCTTCCGCGGGCTGCTCGGCTGTGTTCTTCTGCTGCTTCTGCAGCGTCTGCGCGGCAGAAAGCCGGACCTTGCCGCCCTGCGGCGGTATCTGCCCGCCCTGCTCATCTCCGGCGGTATGATCGGCTTCAACTGGATGCTGCTGTTTGAGGCCTACCGCTATACGACCATCGCCGTCGCCACGCTCTGCTACTATATGGCCCCGGTGCTGCTCATCGCATTTTCGCCGCTGCTGTTCAAGGAAAAGCTGACCGGGCGGCAGATCGTGTGCGTGCTGCTCGCGGCGCTCGGCATGGTGCTGGTCTCCGGCGCGCTGGACGGCAGCGGGCTGAATGACGGCGCGATGACGGGCATCGCGCTCGCGCTGGGCTCGGCCGTCCTCTACGCGCTCATCACCGCTGTCAACCGCAAATATCTCGGCCCTGTCGACGCCTATGACAAGACCATCGTCCAGCTCGGCGCGGCCGGGCTGGTGCTCGTGCCGTATCTGCTGCTGACGGGCGGCTTCGCCGGGCTGCGGGTCACGCCGCTGTCCGCGGGACTGATGCTGCTCGTCTCGCTGACGCACACGGCCATCCCCTACGCGCTGTATTTCGGTGCCATGGTGCGCCTGCCCACGCAGACCGTCGCGCTGATGAGCTACCTTGACCCCATCACGGCCCTGCTGCTCTCCGCCCTCGTGCTGCACGAGCCCCTCTCCCCCGCCGGCCTCGCCGGCGCCGCCCTCGTCCTCGGCGCCACCCTCCTGAGCGAACTCTGGGCACGCAAAAAGCCCACATAAAAGGCTCCCCTGAAAGGGGAGCTGGCAGCCGCAGGCTGACTGAGAGGTTGTATCAAATTTATGGCTGCCGGAGGCATCCGGCAGTTGCAAATCTGCAATGACCTCTCAGTCTCGGCTGCGCCGAGCCAGCATCCCTACCCCTTTTGTCCCTTCGGGACATTTCCCCCTGATAGGGGGAATCGGCCCCTGGGAGGGGAGCCTGGGGTAAGGAAGCCGCCCGGCAGCTTAGCTGCCGGGCGGCTTGGTGTTAGCCTCTGGTTTCCTGGGAGATGGCGCGGATGGCGTTCAGGGCGAAGCCGTGCTCTTCGAGCGTGATGACGCTTCCGCAGTACGGGCACTTCGCGCTGGCGTTGATCTCCAGCGGCGCGCCGCAGTGCGGGCAGCTGACGGTCTGCATGTTGCCGCCCGCTTCGGTCTTCGTGCCGGTCGGCCGGACGAGATCCCACTCGTAGGTCATGAACTTCTCCTTGTTCCGGTCGCCGGAGACAAGGCTGCCCGTTGCGTCGTCGAGCGTGTAGTCGACGATGCGGGTCTTCAGCCGGGCGACGAGCACGTCGTTGCCGCCCTCCTGGCACCAGCCGCGCAGGTCGACGGACAGAACGGCGATGCGCTCGACGTAGTTCGTCTGGCCCTTCTGCTTCTTGCGCTGCAGCTGGTTATCCATCTGGGTGAAGAAGGCGTCGGTGCAGTACGGACGGATGGGCGAGATGTCCTTCTTCTGCCAGCAATCCTGCATCTGGACGTAGAGGTTCGAGAGCTTCGAGGTGAGCTCGGTCTCGTCGAAGGCCTCGTCGAGCTGCGTGTACTCGCTCATCGGCTTCAGCTTGCGGTTCGCAGCCGCGGACCAGCTGACGCCGCCGCCGGCCTTGCGCTTCTTCTTGCCGCCCACGTTCGTAGTGACGAAGGCCACCATCAGGATGATGCCGATGACCCAGAAGCTGAGCCCGAGCGTCCCGCCGTCGGAGGAATCGGCGTACGAGTCGCTATCCCAGTCAGAGCTGTCCCAGCTGGAATCGGAGCTGCTCCAGTCGGAGGAATCGCCAAAGTCGGAGTCACCGGAATAATCGCCGAAATCCGCGCCCGCCGGCAGCGCCGCGATCAGCACGAGCATCACGCACAGCGCCAGCGCCAGCAGACGCTTGAACCATGTTTGTTTCATCAGGTTACCTCTTTCTCATTTCTTTTTTTCTTTCTGCTTCCAGTATAACATCCCGACCTGCCGGATGGCAAGCAAAACAAATGCCCGCCGAAAACTTTCGGCGGGCATTGCGGATGCGCTTATAATTCCTGATAGACCGCTCTGGCGCCGCCGATGTACTTCGGGCGCGTGCGGGCGCAGAGGATATTGGCTTCGCCGATCTTCTTGATCGACAGCCGGACCGGGATGGCCACCCGGCGCAGGTGCATGCCGATGAGCGTGCCGCCGATGTCGATGCCGGCGTCGGCCACGATCGTCTCGACGAGGACCGGATCCTTGAAGTTCGCCCACGCGGTCATGGCGAACGAGCCGCCCGCGTGCAGCTGCGGGATAGCGTTGACGATCTCAAAGCCGTGTGATTCGGCCACGGTGCGCTCGACGACGAGTGCGCGGTTGAGATGCTCGCAGCACTGCACGGCAAGCTCGATGCCCTGCGCCTGCAGCACCGGATAGATGCCCGCGAACGCGGCCTGCGCCGCCTCCAGACTCGAGCCCTTGCCGATGCGCGCGCCGACCATCTCGCTCGACGAGCAGCCGACGACAAAGATCTTGCCGGGCTTCAGCTTTGCGGCCTCCAGCAGCTCCGTGACGGCCTGCCGGGCCTGCGCGGTCAGTTCTTCATACATGTGTTATTCACCCTTCCAGAATGCTTTGTGGATCTCCGGGACCTTGGAAAGCGCGGTATAGAGCAGCACGGACAGCACGATGCCGATGGCCGCCTGCACCAGATTGTTGGGGATGGACGCCGCGGCGGACAGGCCCTTGCCCAAGATCAGCGCCTTATAGCCGAAGTAGCCCAGCACCATCACGACCTCGGACGGCAGCTCGATCACAGCCAGACGCCAGAACGGGATCTTCTCGCCCTTCTTCAGCAGCGGCCGCAGCAGCAGCGCTGCGATCAGCGCCACAAGGCCCTTGATCAGGAACGTACCGGGGACATAGTGGGCATATCCGGCCAGCAGATCGGCCAGACCGCTGCCGATCCCGGCGGCAAAGAAGCCGTACCACGGGCCGAGCACCAGACCGGCCAGCAGGCACATGCACTCACCGAGATTCGTATAGCCCGCCACGGTCGGGATCTGCACGATCATCGTCGCCACGCAGCAAAGCGCTGCGAACATCGCGCTCAAAACCAGCTTCCGGATCGTTTCATTTTTCATCGTCAGGGAACCTCTCTTCCAAAGAATACCTTGATTATAGCCGATTCTGATTCTATAAAAAGACGCAAAAACCGATATTTTTTTAGGTACAGTTTTTCCCGGACGGCCGCATCAGCCCCGGCACGCGGCAGGCCGCCTGCTCCAGCAGCACGGCCAGCACGATCCCCGCCGCGAAGCCGTACCACGGCCCAAGGATCCATCCGGCGAGCAGGCACAGGCTGTCGCTAAAATTCAGATAACCGGTCGCAATGGGGATCTGGATCACCATCGTCGCCGCGCAGCTGAGCGCCGCGAACATCGCGCTCAGAACCAGCTCCCGGATTGCCTTGGAGGTCTCAGATGATGCGGCCGAGGCCCGCGGTCTTCGCAGCCTGGGCAGCGCGGCGCAGGGCGGAGACGGGCTCGCCCTCGAGGAAGTAGGCGTACATGTCGAGGATCATCCCGGCCAGCTCCGAATCAGCCTCCAGACCGGAGACCTCCTTCAGGACCTTCGCCGCTTCTTCCTTCGACTGCTCGACGCCCGCCTCGTTCAGATAGCGGTACACCGCGCCGGCTGCGCCGACGGCGATATACGCGGGCTTCACGCCCTGCTCGAGGCACAGCCGGCTCGAGCCGATCAGACGGTCGGCCGCGCCGAGCTTCCGCGTCGGGTCGCCGCCGACACGCTTGCAGGTATCCTTCAGCGCGGCGTTGCGGAAGCGGCCCAGCAGGTCCGTGATATGGAGCATCAGGCCGTCCAGCTCGACGTCGTACTTCTTGGAAAGCGCCAGCGCGCTTTCCAGCATGGCGTTCTGGACAATCGTCAGGATCTCGGGATCGTCGATGGACTGGTAGATATACTTCCGGCCCTCGTAGCCGCCCAGGTATGCGCAGGTGGCGTGGCCCATGTTGTGGACGTACAGCTTGCGCTTGATATAGAAGTCAAACGGCTCGAACGGGACCATGTTCGTGATCTCGGGGATCTCGCCCTTGAACGCGGCCTTGTCGACGGGCAGGAAGCCGTAGCGCTCGACGCAGACGCGCATCGGATCGCCGTCCTTCATCTCCTCGGTCTGCACGGGGACCATGCGGCCAATGGAGGCCTCGACCAGGCCGACCTTCTCATCGAAGTGCTTCTTTTCTTCGTCGGTCAGCAGGTCCTTCAGCATGCCTTCCATGACCTTGTTCGCGTCCATCAGGTTTTCGCAGATGATGATGTTGAGCGGACGGTCGTCCCGCGCCCAGCGCTTTCTGAGGCCCGCGACGATGTTGCCGACGATGAACTTCAGGATCCGCGCGCCGACCGCCGTCGCCATGATGTCGCAGTTGGCGATCGCTTCGGAGGCCGCCTCCTGATCGTTGCCGTTGACCGCGGTCACGTGCTCGATCGTGACGTCCTCATGCCCCTCGCTCGAGACATAGCGGACGGGGTACTGCTTCTTTTCCTGCAAAGCCTTGACCACGGGCTCCGCCACGTCGATGAACGTGACCTCGTAGCCGGACTGGCTGAGCGTCGCGCCGATAAAGCCGCGGCCGATGTTGCCGCCGCCGTACATAACTGCCTGTTTCATAGTGATTCTGACCCTCTTTTTTTATTTCTTGCCGTACAGCTCGTACAGCTTCAGGACTTCATCCTTCGTCTTCACGCCGTCGGACGCGCTGACCTCGCTGAGGGAGGCCGCCGCGCTGCAAGCACCGAGCTTCAGCGCCTCCGGCAGCGGCATATCCGTCTCCGCCGCGTACAGAACGCCCGCGCAGAACGCGTCGCCCGCGCCGACGGTGCCCTTGATATAGCCCTTCGGGAGCTTCAGGCTCTCAAACTCATAGTAATTGCCGTTCTCGTCCATGCCGCAGCCGATCTCCGGGCAGTGGATGACGGCCCACTTCGCAACGCCCAGCTCGTGGAGCTTCTGCAGCGCGGCCTTCATGTTTTCCACATGCAGCACGCCGTCTTCTCCGCGGAGCAGCACGCCCGTGGTCTGCTGGGTCTCAAGCTCGTTGATGATGCAGTAGTCGGTGTATTTGAGCGCCGGGGTCACGAGCCGCGCAAAGCGCTCGCCCGCCTCGGAGACGACGTCGATGGACGTCTTCATCCCGGCCTTCTGCGCCCGGTGCAGGAGCCGCGCCATCTTCGTGCCGTATTCCGCGTCCGGCTCGTCCAGATGCGGCAGCAGCAGGATATAGCCGATGTGGAAGATATCGACGTCAAGCTTATCCCAGTCGATGTCGTCCTCGCCGTAGTAGGCGTTCGCGCCCGCGTGCTGGAAGAAGGTGCGCTCCTTCGTCTGGTTGTTGGACATGACCGCGGTAAAGGACGTGCGGCCGTTGCGCTTGACCATGGAAAGGTCGATATTCTTGTATTTTCCCATCTCCTGCAGGACAAAATCGCCCTCGGCGTCATGCCCGGCAAAGCCGGAGGCCACGAGCGGAAGCTGGGGATCGAGTCTTGCGAGGTCCGAAATGGTGTTGCAGACCGAGCCGCCGGTGGACTGCTTGATGCCCTCGGTGATGTGCGTCAGCTCATTCTGCTTCGGCCAGGTCTCAATGGGATAGGTAATATCCACGATCATATTACCCGCGCAGCAAATTCCTTTTTTCATACTTCCTCCCTGTGTTTTTGCAGAACCTGGGCTGGAACTCCGGCCCATCCGGCAATTCTGCCTTGTTTTTCTGCTCTGATACTGTTATTATGAGGGACAAGGGCAGGCTTATCACCGATAAATCTGCTTCCACATCCCGACAATGATGCGATTTGGTGAAAAAATGGAACTGTACAACGAATATGAGCTGATCTCGCACTCCAAACTGGCCGACTGCTCGATGTTCATCGTCGACATGGTCTACCGCCCCATGCACCTGCACAAGGAGATGGAACTGTGCTACATCCTGAGCGGCACCTGCCGCGTCAGTACCGACCGGCAGAGCTTCACCGCCGGCGCCGGCGGCGTTTTGCTCTTTGACGCGGGCGCGGGCCATGAGATCTGGGCCGCGGGCGCGCCCGCGCGGATCCTGACGCTGCAGCTGTCGCACGGCTTCTGCAGCCGCTTCTATCCGCAGATCCGCAATGTCCGCTTCGGCTGCCGCCTGCTCTCCGACTGCCTGTCGGAGCTTTCCCTGCACACGCTGCAGCATGCCATGCTGCAGGCATTTTCCGAATACCTGCTCGACTCGCCGCAGGCCATGTTCGCCTGCATGGCGCAGATCCACGCGATCTTTGCGCTTTTGCTGCAGGGCGTGCCCTACCGCGTGCTGAGCGACACGGAAAACACCACCCAGACACGCAACGCCGAGCGCATGCACCGGATCCTGCACTATCTCGAGACGCATTATTCCGAACCCGTCCGCCTCAGCGAGATCGCGAAGACCGAGGGGCTCACGCAGACGTACCTGTCGCACCTGTTCCGCGAGCAACTGCATATCCCATTTCAGGAGTATCTGGCCCGGCTCCGGCTGGAGGCGGCCATGCTGCTGCTGCGCCAGTCCGACACGACGCTGACCGACGCGGCCTATGCCTGCGGCTTCTCCGACCCCAAGTATCTCAACCAGAGCTTTTTGAAAAACCTCGGCATGACGCCTCGGCAGTGGCTGCAGGAAAACCGTCCCGCCCCCACCGGCGAGACGCAGTCCAAAGAGGATTCCCGCACGGCCCAGCATATCCTGACGCCCGACGAATGCCGGGCGCTGCTGGACGCGTACGGGATCGAGCCGGATCAGATCTTCAGGATCTTCAGTTCTTCGCCGCTGGCGTAGGCTTTTTCCATGATGCGCTGGACGTGGACCGCGTCGGACGCGGGGACGACGAGCGGCTTGCCGTTCAGGATGGAGTCCGAGAAGCTCTCGATCTCGCGGGTGTACATGTTGCCGAAATCACCCGGGATCTCGATGCCCGCGTCGTCCGCGTGGGTCTGCTCGGCCGAGTAGGCCACGTTTTTGTCAATGAACACGGCGTTCAGCTTGCCGCCGTCGATCTGGCCGATCATCGTGTCGCCCAGCAGACGGCCCTTCGTCCCGAAGAACTCCACGCGCCACTTCGACGCCTCATCCGGGATGTTGAAGTTCGACTGCACGACGCACTGCGCGCCGTTTTCCATCCGCATGAGGATGGTGGACGTGTCCTCCACGTCATACTGCGGCTCCGGGAAAGCGATTTTCTCGTTCATGGACGCGACCTCGGTCACGCGCATACCGGTGATGTACTCCATCAGGTCGATGGTATGAACAGACAGATCCATCATCGCGCCGCCGCCGGCCTTGGCCTTGCACTGCCGCCAGTTGCCGGGCTCGTAGGGAAGCCAGAGGGTGAACTGCGAATAGCCGGACACGACCGTGCCGATCTTGCCCTCGGCGATGGCCTTTTTCATGCTCATCACATGTGAGCCAAAGCGCATCATGAAGCCGGCCGCGATCTTCACGCCCTTGCCCTCACAATACTCGATGACCTCCTGGCCCTCGTCGGACGTCATAGCCAGCGGCTTTTCGATCAGGATGTCCTTGCCGTAGTCGGCGGCCAGCTTCGCCTGCTTCGCGTGCAGGACGATGGGCGTGGCGATATAGACCGCGTCGACCTCCGGGTCGGCCAGCAGGTCCTCTTCCTTCGTGTAGCCGCGCTTGGCGCCGTATTTCTGGCGGATCTTCTCGACCTGCTCAGCGTTGATGTCCATGACGGCGATCAGCTCTGCGTTCTTCGCCAGCATCATCCCCGGGATCGTTCTGCGGTCCGCAATGCCGCCCGCGCCGATGACGCCCCAACGTAATTTTTTCATATCCTTACTCTCCTGTTCGAAATGATTCTGCTTCTTCGGCCAGCATTCGGTCGAGCTTCTGCTCGCAGTCTGCCAGATACAGCAGCCATGCGGACGGGTCGACGAAGGCGTCCGCCTCCCCTGCCCGGATCCGCTCGGATTTGCCGATGGTATCGCACTGGTCCTGATGGTTGCCGATGAAAATATCCACATATTCGCCCTGCAGACGGTGCAGCCCGGCGCGGAACTCCTCCCGCAGCCGCAGCGGCAGACCGTAGGCAAGCAGATAGCTGCGCGCCATGCTGTTCATGCCGACACCGCCGTGTGTTCCGGCGCGCAGCGTGCGGCCGTTTTCGTCCGTGACGTCAAAGAAATAGGACATGGTGCCCTCCGTATGCCCGGGGGTGTGCAGGCAGGTGATGCGGGTACTGCCGAGCGCGATCACGTCTCCGTCCTGCAGCAGCCGGTCCGGCTCAAAAAAGCCGTCAAACGTCATGCCGAGCTCTTTGGCGAAGGTCAGCGGGCGCCTGCCGCGCACGGTATCGGCATCGGCCGCACCAATGGCCGTCTTCGCGCCGGTCAGCTCGACCAGCGCGCGTGTGCCGCCGATGTGGTCGATATGCCCGTGCGAGTGCAAAATCAGCGCCAGATCCTCCAGCCGGAAGCCCAGACGGCGGATCGAATCCAGGACCAGATACAAGGTCTCCGGGTAGCCGCTGTCCAGCAGGATGAGCCCCGCGCCCGTATCGATCAGGTGCGCCGAGGCGGGCTCTGTGCCTACAAAATAGAGGTTTCCAAAGACGTGGAAGGGCTCCATACGGCTCTCCCAGACACGATGCAGCATAAAAAACAAGCGCCGTCCTTTCTTTCGGGTGTATCTGACTATAGCATAGGCTCCCGAAGAATGCAATCGGTTGCACCAAATTTCTGAAAATTTGGTGCAACCGACAAAAAGAAGCAGCTTATTTTTGATATAATGGCAAATTGCTTTTCAGCACGATCTGCGGCCGCGCAGTGACGAAGGTGGGGACGGGACGGTTCTCCGCGAGATTGTAATACAGCTTTTCAAACGCGGCGTAGCCCTGCGCAAACGGGTCCTGAAAGATCGTGGCGTTGACGACGCCGCGGCGCAGATACTCGTTCAGCTCGTCAAAAATATCGGAGGCAATGATGGTGACCTGATCGCTCAGGCCGTGTTCATCGACATATCTGCAGATCGGGATGGAGTTGGAGGAGGAAATATAGATCGCATCGATGCGTTCATGCGTCTCAAACGCCTCCTGCACCAGCCGTTCGGCGATCTGCGGCGTGTCGAGCGTGTCATAGTGCTGCAGCAGCTGCAGCCCCAGCGTCATCGCGCAGCGGGAAAACGAGAAGATCAGCCCCTGATGGATGAGCGACTGCATGCTGCCGGAGAATGCAATGATATTCCGCCGGTCCGGCGGCAGGAAGATATCGAACAGCTGGGCGACCATGCGCCCGGTATACTCGGTGTTCGTCGTTGAGGTGAACAGGCGGGAGCTGGCCGGCAGGTCATTGTGCAGCGTGACGACCTTGATCCCAGCCTCCGCCAGCTCGTTGACCTTGGCGACGATGCCCTCATGGTAGATGCCGTGCAGGATCACGCCGTCATAGCCCGCAGATCGGAACTCCTCCAGGACTGCGCAGGCGTTGTCGGCGCTGAAATCGTCGCGGCTGAGCGTCCGGATGTCGCAGGTGACTTTGTAGTTCTGGAAATCGGCATAAGCGGCCTTGATCCCGTCCAGCATTTTGAGATAATAGGCCTCGATCCGGCCGCGCATCAGCACGCCGATGCGGATCGGCTGCTGCGACAGGCGGGACGCCATCTTATTCTGCACATAACCATACTGCTCCGCAGCCTCCAGAATGATCTTCCGCTTCTCTGCGCTGAGCTTGGAATTGGGGTTGAAGGCGCGGCTGACGGCGGAGACGGACATATTCAGCTTCTCCGCCAGGGTATAGATGGTAACTTTCTGCTCCATAGCACGTTCTGCCTCTCGCGGTGCTGCAATCTGTTGCAGCACCAGTTGATACCTTAATTTTTACATCTCTGTTATTAAACCATAGAACCTGCCGATTGTCAATCCGGCTGTTTTCGCTTATTCACAGTTATTTACCGCATTTTTTGTGGATAACGCCAAAAATCCCCGTTCCACTCGGAAACGGGTTGACGGATTGACGAAGGTATGCTATATTGCAAGTAATGCAACCGATTGCACTCCGGCGGAGGCATTTTGCCTCCTCCCTTTGTCGGTTTCAAACAAAACGAAAAGGAGAACTGAAATGAAAAAGATGATCGCGCTGCTACTGGCGGCTATGCTGCTTCTCAGCCTTGCTGCCTGCGCATCCACAGCAGATCCGGCGCCCGCGGCCGACGCCGCTCCCGCCGAAACTGCCGAAACCACCTCCGCCGCAGAAGAAGCTCCGGCTGCCGAGACTGACGCCGAAGCCCCCATCACCCTGAGCTACTGGCTGCCCTGCAACGACCTCGAAGACGGTGCTGCTGAGCAGAAGGGCGTTATCGCCACAGCCAGGGCCTTTATGGAAAAATACCCGAACATCACACTCGATCTCGTCCCCATCGGCGGCAACTCCGACGATTACAACGCCAAGTTCCAGATGGGCGCTTCCGCCAACAACCTGCCCGACCTGATGAACACCTCCTACGGCTGGGTCAAGCAGTGGGCCGGCACAGGCGTCATCATGCAGCTGGACGACATCGTCGCTGAGATCGGCAGCAACTACAAGACCGACGCGCTCGACTTTGCCAACGAGGCGGTCGACGGCTACTGGGCGATCCCCTACATGGCGGAGGTCCAGGGCTGGGCATACAACACCGAGATCCTCGGCAAGTACGGCCTTGAGGTCCCCACGACCTTTGACGAGTTCATCAACGTCTGCAACGTTCTGACCGAAAACGGTGAACGTGCCATCAGCCACGGCGCGACCGATATCTGGGCGATCTGGGGCTACCACGCGCTGTTCTGCCAGTATGGCGTGGACAAGGCGCTGTGTGAAAAGCTGAGCGCGAAGGAAGAGGACTTCTACACCTGCGAACCCTTCCGCAAGACCCTCGCCCGCATCCAGGAAATCGCCGAGACCGGCGCATACGGTGACGCCGTCTCCTACACCTCCGATGCAGAGGCCAAGGCGGCCTTCATCAACGGCGACGCCGCCATGTACTGCTTCGCTACCTCCTTCGTCTCCGAGCTCGACGCTTCCGAGCACGCGGACAAGTTCGTCTTCAACTTCGGCCCGCAGTTCTCCGATTCCATCCACGATCAGACCGTCGGCCTGCGTACCTACGGCTGGAACTGCTATGTCGGCTCCTGCGTGGAAAATGATCCGGCCAAGCTCGAGGCCGTCAAGCTCTGGCTGAACTTCCTGACCTCCGGTGAGGGCACCGAGGCTCTTTGGAGCGCAGGCACCATCCCCGCGACCGACCTGTCCTACGTCGATCGCAGCACGCTCGATCCGTTCATGGCCACCATCTTTGACGCCATCGCCTCCGACGCCTACAGCGTGCCCGACCTCTGCCAGGCCTGGTTCGACGCTTCCGTCAAGGCGCCTTACCGCAACGCCGTGACCGCCATCATCACCGGCGCGACCGATATCGACGGCGCCATGCAGTTCGTCGCCGACTGGCAGGCGAGCATTGGATAAAAAAACCGGGTGCATTTTGCCCGGACATCCTGTACCATAACATGCAGAGAAAACCATAGGTATGGCCGGCGGCGGTAGCCAAGCTTGGGTACTGGCCGCCGGCTGTTTTTGAACCGCATCAAGAGGTGATTGTTACGCACAAGATCTATACCAAGCAAAAATTTTGGCTGTTCGCCGCGCCGCTGCTGCTGTTTTACACGGCGTTCATCATCTATCCACTCATCATGTGCCTCGTCTACAGCTTTACCGGCTACCGCGGCATCGGTGCGCTGGAATGGAACAACTTTGCAAACTATACCCGGCTGATCCATGACCGGTATTTCTGGCTGTCGGTCCGCAATTCGCTGATCTGCGCCGTTTCCCTTTTTCTTTTCGTCATTCCGCTCTCCTTCTTATATGCGCTCTGGCTCAACAAGCAGCGCAAGCGTAATACGGTCTATAAGGTCATCATCTTTGCCTCCTACGTCATCCCGGGCGTCCTGTGCGGTCTGCTCTGGTCGTTCATTCTCAAGCCCAACAACGGCCTGATCAACAGTCTGCTCGCCCTCATCGGCGTCAAGGGGCCCGCGTGGATCGGCGCGAACGGCATTCTGAGCCCCATTTCCTTCTCCATGGTCTGCGCCTGGAGCTCAATGGGCTTTTATATGTCGCTCTGGCAGGCCGGACTCAAGTCCATCCCCGCCGACGTGCTGGAGGCCAGCTCGCTCGACGGCTGTACCGGCACCTCGCAGATCTTCCGCATCATCCTGCCCATGCTGCGCGAGAATGTCACCTCCATCTGCATCTTCGTGCTGACGGCCGCGCTGAAGATCTATGAGGTCGTCTATATCCTCACCGGCGGCGGCCCGGCGCACGCGTCGGAGACGATCGTCTCGTATCTCTACACAACAACGTTCGACGGTATGCTCTATGGCTACGGCATGACGATCGCGGTGGCGGAATTTGTTTTCGCGGCGCTCATCTCGCTGCTGTCCATGCGGCTTTCGCGGCGCAACGCCGATTAAAGGAGGGAATCCCACATGTATCAAACCCTCACGACCGATTCGCAGCGGCAGAAAACGAAAAACACCTGCGGAAAAATTCTTGGAAACATCGGGCTGTTCCTGCTGGTCTTTCTGGCGGCGGTGCCTGTCTTGTGGCTGATCTATCTGTCTTTGAAGTCCAACACCGATATTCTGACGAACCCGCTCGCCCTGCCGGATACCCTGCACTGGGAAAACTACGTCAACGCCTACAAGACCATCCCGTTCTACTCGATGGTGAAAAACACCGGCATCGTCATCCTGATCTCCGTACCGGTATCGATGCTGCTGTCCATCTTTGCTGCCTTTGCACTGGGGCGGATGCGCTTCGGCAGCGGGAAGGTGCAGAACGGTGTGTATTCCTACTTCGTCTGCGGCGTCATCATGCCGACGTGCGTGATGATCCTGCCGATCTATCTGGTCATGGTCAAGGTCGGGCTGTATGACACGCTCTGGTCGACCATCCTGACCCACATCGGCTGGACCGCGCCGATGAACATGATGATCATGGTCTCCGGCTTCCGCTCGATCCCGGACTCGCTGGAGGAGGCCGCGATCATCGACGGCTGCAGCATCTGGCAGCTGCTGTTCCGGATCCTCGTGCCGGTGGCAAAGCCGGTCATCTCCACCGCGCTCATCATGACCTTCCTCGCCTGCTGGAACGACTTCCCGCTGGCCAAGATCATGCTGAACTCGCCCGACGTGCGCACGCTCTCCATCGCGGCCGCGTATTTCAAGGGCACCTTCTCGACCAACTACGCGCTCATGACCGCGGGCTGCGTCATCCTGATCATCCCGCAGCTGCTGATCTTCACGATCTTCCAGCGCTACATCATCAGCGGCGTCACCGCCGGCGCCGTCAAGGGCTGAGGCCCCGCTTTTCCAACCAGTTTTCTTCCTTATCTATGCAAGCCGCCCGGCAGGAGATCCTGCCGGGCGGTTTGTGTTAGTCCATCATCGATTTTGTCTGTTCTTCGCGGTATTGGCGGGTGTAGAGGCGGTAGTAGGGGCCGCGGGCGGACATGAGGGAGCGGTGGGTGCCGCTCTCGATGATCTTGCCGTCATGCACGACCAGGATCACGTCCGCGCGCCGGATGGTCGACAGGCGGTGGGCGATGATGAAGGAGGTGCGGCCGGTCATGACCTTCTCGATGGCGTTCTGGATGAGCTGCTCGGTCACGGTGTCGACGGAGCTCGTCGCCTCGTCCAGCACGAAGATGCGCGGGTCGGCCAGCAGCGCGCGGGCAAAGGACAGCAGCTGCTTTTCGCCGGTGGAAAGGGTGTTGCCGCCCTCGCCGATGTCGGAATCATAGCCGTCCGGCAGTCTTGCGATGATCTGGTCGGCCGAGACGGCCTTGACCGCGGCCTCGATCTCATCCATTGTCGCGTCGGGACGGCCGTAGCGCAGGTTTTCCAGGACCGTGCCGGAGAACAGGTGCGGCGTCTGCAGCACGTAGCCGATGTTGGAGTGCAGCCAGAGCTGGCTGCGCGCGCGCGCGTCGCGGCCGTCGATGAGCACGCGGCCCTCCGTCGGCTCAAAGAAGCGGCAGACGAGGTTCACGAGCGTGGATTTGCCCGCGCCGGTCTCGCCGACGATGGCGACGTTCGTGCCCTGCGGGACCTTGAGGCTGAAGTGCTCCAGCACGTTCTCGCTGCCGTCGGGATAGCGGAAGGTGACGTCCTGGAACTCGATATCGCCGTAGAGCGGCTCCCAGTTTTCCTTCTTCGGGTGGAAGGCGTCGCCGTATTTCTCCGTGACTTCCGGCGTGTCGCGCACATCGGACTCGGTCTCCATGAGCTTGGTGAAGCGCTCGACGTTGACCTGCACGTTGACGAGCGACGACATGACCTGCACGAGCCACTGCACCGGCTCCATCATGCCCTGCGCGTAGTTCATGAACACGGAGAGCGTACCGATGAGCATCACGCCGTTTTTCGTGATGATGCCGCCGCGCCAGAGGACGATCGCCAGCGCGACGGAGGCGGCGAAGGCCGTCGTCGACATGAAGACGCTGCGGAAGTGCATGGCGCGCACGCTCATGCGCTTCATCTCGCCGGTGAGGCCGTCAAACTCGCGCTCGACCTTATCCTCGATCACGAGCGTTTTGGTGGTCTTCGCGCCGGTAATGCCCTCGTTGAACGCGCCGGTGATGCGCGAGTTCTGCTCGCGCACCCGGCGGTGGAAGAAGACGAGCTTCTTCTGGAAATACGCGCCCGAGACGACGAGGACCGGCACGATCACCATCACGCACAGCGCCAGATGCCAGTTGAGCACGAACATCATGACGACGGCGAACAGCAGATACGCGATGTACCACACGCCCTCCATGAGTCCCCAGGCCAGCGTGCTTGCGATGCGGTCGGTATCCGACATGACGCGGGCGTGGATGTAACCGACGCTGTTCTGGTTGAAATAGGAGAACGAAAGCGTCTGCAGGTGGTTGAAGGCCTCGCGCTTGAGATCCCGGCCGATGTAGAGCTCGACCTTGCACGCGCCGTAGGCGGAAATGTAGTTCGTGGCCGTCTGGACGAGCATGACCAGAATATAGAGGGCCAGGAAGCCGCCGATGCCGTCCATGGTCACCATCCAGAAAAACAGCATCCGATAGGGCTTCAGATACGGGGCCAGCTTCGGGATGCCGAAGAACGGCAGGCCCTTCTTTTCTTCTCGCTTCATGCCGGCTCCTCCTCTCCGATGGACATCTGCATGTCGTAGATCTGGCGGAACAGGCCGTCCGCCTGCAGAAGCGTCTGCGGCGGGCCGTACTGCAGGAGCTTGCCGTGCTCGAGGACCAGAACGTTGTCGCAGTCCATCAGCGTCGTGATGCGGTGGGAGATGATGATCGTGGTCGTGCCGGCAAGATCGCGGCCGAGCGCCGTGCGGATCTTCTCATCCGTCTGGGTGTCGACGGCGGAGAGCGAATCGTCGAAGACCATAATGGGCGTCTTTTTCGTCAGCATGCGCGCGATGGCCACGCGCTGCTTCTGTCCGCCGGAGAGGGTCACGCCGCGCTCACCGACCATGGTCTGGTAGCCGTCTGCGAACTGCTCGATATCGGCGGCGATGCAGGCCGTCTCGGCGGCTTTGCACACGGCCGCGTGGTCCGCGCCGCAGATGCCGATGTTCTCCTCGATCGTGCGGGAGAACAAAAACGGCTCCTGCAGCACGACACCGACATGGTTGCGCACCCACGCCGCGGGCAGATCTGCCAGATCCGCGCCGCCGACCGTCACGCGCCCCTCTGAGGGCGCATAGAGACGGCAGAGCAGCAGCAGAAGGCTGCTCTTGCCCGAGCCCGTGCCGCCCAGGATGCCGAAGCTTTTGCCGGCCGGGATGGTGAAGCTGACGTCGGAGAGGACGTCCGGCCCCGTCTCATAGCGGAACGAGACGTGGTCGAAGACGATATCGCCGTCCATCGGCTGGGGCGCGGCGCCGGGCTTATCCTGCTCGCACGGGGCGTCCAGCACCTCCGCGATGCGGGAGACCGACACGCCCATCTTGCTCATCTCCGAGATCACGCGGCCAAGACGGCGGACCGGAGAGATGCTCATCGTGTTATAGATGGCGAAGGACACGAACTCGCCCTCTGTCATCTCGCCGCGCACGCACAGAAGACTTCCCAGCACCACGACGAGCATGGTCTGGATGCAGGCCGTGGCGTCGCCGACGGCCCAGAAGTCCGAAAGCGTCCGGCAGAGCCGGACCCAGAGGGTGGTATAGTCCTCGTTCTGCGCTTCAAAGCGCTGGCGCTCATATTCCTCCCGGCCGAAGGCGCGCACGACGCGCACGCCGGTCAGATTCTCCTGCGCGATGGTCGACAGCACGCCCTCCGACTCGTCGCAGGCGGTGAAGCGCTCGCGGATGGAGTTATGGAACAGCAGCGAATAGATGATGATCACCGGAAACAGAACCGCCGGGACCAGCGCCAGCTTCCAGTTCATCAGCGCCATGCACACGAGCGCGAATACGATCATGGCGAGCATCCGGAAGACGGAGACGAACTGCTCTTCAAAGAAGGTCTTGATGCGCTCGACGTCCGACGTGCAGCGCTGGATGATATCGCCCGTGGGGTTTTCCATGTGCCATTTCCACGGCAGGTGCTGGATGTGGTGGTACAGAAGATCCCGGCTCGTCTTGACGAGCGTCTCGCCCGCCTTGGCGCTGTAGAGGTTCACGCAGTAGCGCATCAGGGCAGACAGCAAACCGAAGCCGGCCATCATGGCCGCCGGGATCCACAGATTCTGCCGGAGGTAGTCCACCCCGCCCAGCGCCTGCACGACTGCCTCCAGAAGCGCATACTGCCCCACGGCGTTCTGCCTGACGGACGAATCGTAGAGCACCTTCGCCTCGCCGTCGGTGATAAGGAGCCTGCTGACGTTGATATCGCCAAGAACAGAAATAACCTGATCGACCGTCTCCGCGCTGAGCGTATCTGCCGTT
>OOBZ01000985.1_pt1 | contig 20527 bp, 22 predicted proteins | sample 1671601 | NCBI WGS metagenome assembly OOBZ01 (sample SAMN06348173, study PRJEB24527) | human gut metagenome | biome: human gut; feature: ankylosing spondylitis patient; material: feces | host: Homo sapiens | place: China | collected 2015-10
TCTGGTGGAAAATGCCCGCCGCAAGGCCCGCGTCGATGCCCTTGTGGTGGAACAGCTCAAGGAAATCTTCCTTTCTGCCCGCGCCGCCGCTGGCGATGATAGGTACGTTCACCCGGGCAGCGACCGCGTCCAGCATCTCGAGATCGAAGCCAGTGCGGACACCATCGGTGTCAATGCTGTTCAGGCAGATCTCCCCCGCACCATGCGCCGCGCACCAGCTGATCCAGTCCAGCGCGTCCCGGCCGGTATCCTCGCGCCCGCCCTTGGCGAACACCCGGAACTGGCCGTTCACCCGCTTCACGTCCGCCGAGAGCACCACGCACTGATCGCCGTATTTCTGGGCCGCCGCCGGGATGAGGCCGGGGTCCCGCAGAGCGCCCGAGTTGACGCTGACCTTATCGGCACCGCATTTCAGCACCCGGTCAAAATCCTCCAGCGTGTTGATGCCGCCGCCTACGGTCAGCGGGATGAAGATCTCGCTTGCCACCCGGGTCAGAATATCGGTGAACAGAGCGCGGCCCTCAAAGCTGGCGGTGATATCGTAGAACACCAGCTCGTCGGCACCGGCAGCGTTGTACATCCGGGCCATCTCCACCGGGTCGGCCACATCCCGGATGCCCTCAAAATTCGTGCCCTTGACCACCCGGCCATTCCGGACATCCAGACAGGGAATGATGCGTTTTGTGATCATTTTCGTTCCCCTCCGTTTAATTCTGCACCAGTTCTACACAACGTTTCAGATCCAGCGCCCCGGTATACAGGCTCTTGCCTAGGATCGCGGCAGCGGTGCCCATCTTTTTCAGTTCCAGCAGCTCGGCCTCCGACGAGATGCCGCCGCTGGCCGTGAAGGCCACGCCCGGCACCTCTGCCGCCAGCTGGCGGTACAGCGCCAGATTCGTGCCCTGCATGGCACCATCACAGGCAATGTCGGTGTAGATGATGGCCGTGCACCCGGCATCTGCCAGCCGCCTGCAGAAGTCCACGCCCTTTTCGGCGCTGACCTCCTTCCACCCGTGGATGGCAACAAATCCATCTTTGGCATCCACCCCCACGGCGATCCGTTCGCCGTAGCGTTTCAGCATCCGGGCCGTGAAATCAAAATCCGTCACGGCCACACTGCCCAGGATGCAGCGATTCACGCCCAGAGAAAGGTATTTTTCAATGCGCTCCTCCGTGCGGATGCCGCCGCCCACCTCGATGTACAAGCCGCCCTGCTCTGCCAGCGCGGCAATGGATCTGTAGTTGGAAAGGGTGCCGTCCTTTGCGCCGTCCAAATCCACAACGTGGAGATACCTGGCCCCGGCCTCCACAAACTGCCGGGCCTGTGCACAGGGGTCCTCCCCGTAAACGGTCATACGGTCGTAATCTCCCTGCGTCAGGCGGACAACTTTGCCGCCCCGCAGGTCAATGGCTGGGAATAGATTCATAGTTTCTCCTTTAGCGGCCTTACCCTCTCCGTCTTTGCTTCGCAAAGCCGTCAGGCTTTGACTGAAAGGGCGAGCCAGTTTACAATTCTGCAAACGCTCTCAAAATGCGCAGCCCTGTCTCCCCGCTCTTTTCGGGGTGAAACTGGGTGCCGTACACCCTGCCCGCCCTGACCACGCCGGTCACGGGGATGGAGTAATCGCTGACAGCAAGTGTACTCTCGGTACAATTTTTGCCGTAGTAGCTGTGGACGTAATAGACATACTCGCCCTCACGGATGTATCGGAAGAGCGGGTCATCCCGTACGATATGCAGGGCGTTCCAGCCGATCTGCGGTACCTTGAGGGTTTTGTCTTTCAGGTCAGGCTCCAGTGGGCAGACCTCGCCTTTGACAAAACCCAGGCCCTCATGCTCGCCGTACTCATAGCTTTTTTCAAAGAGCAGCTGCATTCCCAGGCAGATACCCAGCAGGGGCTTTTGCGCCGCCTGCTCCCGGATGACCGGCACCAGACCGGTAGCCGAGAGCTTGTCCATGGCATCGCCAAAGGCCCCCACCCCCGGCAGGATGAGCCGGTCGGCCTTGCGGATGGTCTGTGCATCGGCGGTCACAACGGCCTCCAGCCCCAGATGCGTCAGGCTGGAGCGCAGGCTGAACAGGTTGCCCACGCCGTAATCGATGATCGCGATCATACCAGCAGTCCTTTCGTGGAGGGGATCTCGTCCCGGTGGGCGGCATCAATGGCGACTGCCGCAGCCAGCGCGTGGCCCGCGCCCTTGAAGCAGGCTTCGAGAATGTGGTGGGTGTTCTCCCCTGCAAATTGTACAAAGTGGAGCGTAGCGGGCACATTGCGGGCAAAGCCCAGCCAGAACTCCGCGGCGCATTCCACATCGAAATCGCCCACCTTCTCGGTCTTGCAGCGGACATCCCAGTTCAGGGTGCACCGGCCCGAAAGGTCTACCGCGCAGAGCACCAGCGCCTCATCCATGGGCAGGTAGAAGCTGCCATACCGCTGGATGCCCCGCATCTCGCCCAGCGCCCGGGCAAAGGCCTGCCCCAGTGCAATGCCGATATCCTCAGCCGTGTGGTGGTAATCCACCTCCACATCCCCGTGGCAGGTGAGCACCAGGTCAAACCGGCCATGGCGGGCAAACAGCTCCAGCATGTGGTTCAGGAACCCACAGCCGGTGTCCACCTCATAGCGGCCCGCACCGTCCAAATTCAGGGTCAGTTCGATCTGGGTCTCGTTGGTGTTGCGTTCCAGTGTCACTTCCCGCATGAGTTATTCCTCCATTATTTTGTCAAGAGTGTTCAGGAAGATCTGCATCTGCTCCGGCGTGCCGATCGTGATGCGCAGCCAGTTTTCAATGCGTGGGGCATCAAAGTGGCGCACCAGAACGCCCTTTTCCTTCAACTTCCGGTACAATTCGCCACCGTTTTTCTTTTGTGTAGAGGCGAACAGGAAGTTGGAGCGGCTGTCCAGCACCGCAAAGCCCCGGGCTTCCAGCTGCTGTTTTGTCCAGGCCCGGGTGTCCACGATGGCGGCACGGGTCTTTTCAAAATAAACGGTATCTTCCAGCGCGGCCTGCCCTGCTTTCAAGGTCAGGCGGTTGATGTTATAGGGGTTCAGGCTGAACTTGACCCGGTTCAGATCCGCAATGAGGCTGGCGCTGCCCATGGCAAGGCCCAGCCGCGCACCGGCCAGCTGGCGGGATTTCGAGAAGGTCTGCACCACCAGCAGGTTGTCGTACCGGTCAATGAGCGGCACGCAGCTCTCGCCGCCAAAGTCCACATAGGCCTCATCCACAATGACCACATTGTCAGGGTTCGCTTTCAGGATGCCCTCGATGGCACTGCGGGGCAGGGCCAAGCCGGTGGGGGCGTTGGGGTTCGCGATGACGATGGTCTCGTTCAGGCCGTAGTAATCGGCGGGGTCAAGGGTGAAATCCTCCTTCAGCGGGATGATATGGCTGGGGATGTGCATCAGCCCGCACCAGACGCTGTAACAGCCGTAGGTGATGTCGGCATAGGCCAGCGGGTGGGTCTCATCGCAGAAGGCCCGCAGGGCGAAGAAGAGGTTCTCGTCACTGCCGTTGCCGGGCATGATCTGATCCGGCTGCAGGCCAAAGTGCGCCGCCGCCGTTTTCAGCAGGTCGGTGCAGGCAGGGTCGGAGTAGAGACGGAGCTTTTCCACCTCGTGCTCGCTCACCGCCGCCACCACCGCCGGGCTGGGCAGATAGGGGCTTTCATTGGTGTTCAGCTTGATGTATTGCTGGTCCTGCGGCTGCTCCCCTGGGGTGTAGGGGGTGGCTGTTTCAAGTTTCGGAGAGAGATATTTACTCATAGCAATTTCCTCACTGTCAGCGTCCTCGCCCTCTCAGGCGCTTCGCGCCAGCTCCCCCAAAGGGGGAGCCTCTGGCGGTTTTCCGTAACCTTGCGGGAAATTGCCAAAGCCTCTCCCTTTGGGAGAGGTGGCATTGCAAAGCAATGACGGAGAGGGCGAGCCGCCTTTAGTCCTCTTTATATCTTATCGTCACACTCTTCGCATGGGCGTGCAGGCCCTCGCGCTCGGCAAAATCGGCAATGCGGGGTGCCACCTCGCCCAGCGCCTCGCGTGTGTAGTAGAGGAAACTGGACTTCTTCACAAAGTCGTCCACACCCAGCGGGCTGGAGAAGCGGGCCGTGCCGCTGGTGGGCAGGGTGTGGTTGGGGCCTGCAAAGTAATCGCCCAGGGCCTCGGGCACATTGCGGCCCAGGAAGATGCTGCCCGCGTTTTTGATCTCGTTCAGCACCCCGAAGGGGTCCTCCACGCAGACCTCCAGATGCTCCGGCGCAATGATGTTGCAGGCCTCAATGGCCTTGTGCAGGTCGGTGCAGACGATGATCTTCCCGTTGTCGTCCACGCTGGCGCGGGCAATGGCGGCACGGGGCAGCTGGGGGATCTGCACCTCCAGCTCTGCCTGCACGGCCCTGGCCAGCGCCGGACTGTCGGTGACAAGAACAGGGCTGGCCAGCTTGTCGTGCTCGGCCTGGCTCAGCAGGTCTGCCGCCACCCAGGCGGGGTTGCAGCCGCCGTCGGCCAGCACCAGGATCTCGCTGGGGCCGGCGATCATATCAATGCCCACCTTGCCGAACACCTTCCGCTTGGCGGTGGCAACGTAGATGTTGCCGGGGCCGACGATCTTGTCCACCGCCGGGATGGTCTGGGTGCCGTAGGCCAGCGCGGCCACGGCCTGTGCACCGCCGGTCTTGAAGATCTTGGTCACACCGGCGGTGGCGGCGGCGGCAAGGATGACCGGGTTCACCCTGCCGTCCTTTCCGGCGGGGGTGGTCATCACGATCTCTGACACGCCCGCGACCTTGGCCGGGATGACATCCATCAGCACGGTGGAGGGATAGGCCGCCGTGCCGCCGGGCACATATACGCCTGCCTTTTCAATGGGGGTATATTTCTGGCCCAGCACGATGCCGGGCTTCTCGTTGATCACAAAGTTCTTGTGCACCTGCTGGCGGTGGAAGCTCTCAATGTTGGCGGCAGCCTCCCGCAGGGTCTCAAGGAAATAGGGGTCCATATTGGCAAAGGCCTCATCGATCTCCGCCTGCGTCACCTGCAGGTCGTCGATCTTTGCCCCGTCAAATTTCAGCGCGTACTCCTTCAGTGCCTCATCCCCCCGGGCGCGGACCTCGGCAATGATGCCGTCCACCACATCCTCCACGTTCTTCTCCGCGCGGATGTCCCGGTTCAGGATCTCCTCGGGCCTGAGCTCATCAAAATTATACAGCTTGATCATTTTGTTTCCTCCTGCAAGGTCTTGCGCAGCGCTTCCAGCATGGCATCCATTTCGTTGTGCTTGAACTGGTAGCTGGCCTTATTGGCAATGAATCGGGCCGAAATGGGCATGAACTCGGTGACCACCCGCAGGCCGTTCTCCCGCAGGGTGGTGCCGGTCTCCACGATATCCACAATGACATCGGAAAGGCCCAGAATGGGGGCCAGCTCAATGGAGCCGTTCAGCTTGATGATATCGATATCCCGCCCGATGGACGCATAGTAGCTCTTTGCAATGTTGACAAATTTGGTCGCCACCCGCACCGGGCGGCTGGGGTCATCCTTGTAATCTGCCGGGGCAGCCACGCACATCCGGCACCTGCCAAGGCCGGTATCCAGCAGCTCGTAGACATCGGCAGAGGCTTCGGTGAGGATATCCTTGCCCACGATGCCCACATCTGCCGCGCCGTGCTCAACGTAGATGGCCACATCGCTGGGCTTGACAAGGAAGTACCGGATGCCAGCTGCAGGGTTCTCCACCACCAGCTTTCGGGTGGCGTTGTAGTCCTCGGTGCAGCCGTAGCCGATACGGGCCAGCAGGTCATACATCCTGTCACCCAGACGGCCCTTGGGCAGGGCCACATTCAGCATGACCCGGTCCGTGCTGTTCCTCTGCACCGGCGGGGTGGGGGCGCTCAGGCGGTCCAGCTCGTCCAGATAGACCGCAAAGCCGATGGCCCCGGCCCCGGGGGTGAACTTCTGCATCAGCAGGTCGTAGCGGCCGCCCTTGAGCAGGGGCCGCGGCAGACCCTGCAGGTAACCCTGAAAGACCAGCCCGTTGTAGTATTCCATCTCACCGGCAAGGCTCAGGTCAAGGCGGACCGCCCCGCCGGAGGCCTCCAGCGTTTTGGCCAGTGCCCGCAGCTCAGCGGCGGCGGCGCGCATCCGGTCGTTGCGGCAGGCACGCTCTGCCTTTGCCAGCGTTTCCTCGCAGCTGCCGGAAAGCTCCAGCAGGCCGGTCAGGGCAGCGGCCCCGGCGGCATCCAGCCCGGCGGCCTGCGCGGCGCGGCGCAGCTCGTGCGCATTCTTTTCCCGCAGCTTTTCCAGCAGGCCGGGGCGGGCATTTTCCGGCACGCCCAGTGCGTCGAACAGGCCGAACAGATAGCCCATGTGGCTGACTTCCAGCACCCACGCGGCCCCCAGCTGGGCCAGGCTCTGCGCTGCCAGCCGGACCGCCTGCTGCACCTGTGCTTCCCCCACCGCGCCCAGCATCTCAAGGCCCATCTGGGAGATTTCCTGGAAGGTGTGGCTCTCTGCCGAGGGGCGGTAGACGTTCTCATGGTAGTAATACCGCAGGGTCTCGCCGGGGGCGGGCTGGGCCGTCTTTGCGATAGACAGGGTCACGTCCGGCTTGAGCGCCAGCAGACGGCCATCCAGGTCGGTGAAGGTGATGACCTGCTCCGAGGACAAAAAGCTCCGGTTCTCCTGATAAAGCCCGTACTCCTCAAAGCGGCCCATGTGATATTTGCGGCAGCCCGCCGCCTCATACAGCGCCCGCAGCGCAAAGGAGGCCCGCTCCTTGGGCTGCAAACTGTCCAGACTGAATTCCATCTCGATTTCCTCGTTCCCTCTCTGCGTATTTCCCACTTCTTTTGTTTATTTTACTTTATCAAGATAAAGTTGTAAAGCGTGAAAGTAACGGCTTTTCAGCCCTATCTTACCGTTTTTCTGTGCGTTTGTACAGAAAGGCGAAATCATTTCACCCCAGCGCCAAAACAGATGATGGAGAGCGAAAACCGGGGATGCAAAAAGGCCGGGCCAGTCTCCTGCATTGGAAACCGGCCCGGCATCTTTCTTATTTTGCAAGCTTCAGATTCTGCGGTTCTTTGGGCGTAAACACAAGCTTCAGGTCCATTCCCATTCCGTCTGCCAGACGCTTCAGCAGCTTCAAAGATGGGTTGCGTGTTCCATTTTCCAGCTTGCTGATATCCGCCTGATTGATGCCGGTGCGTTCGGCCAGCTCCTTCTGGGTCAGGTTCTGAGAAATGCGTGCATCTGCCATCGCCCGGATGATATCCATTTCCGGCTGGTTCTCTTCCCACTCCTTGCGGAACTCCTCATTTTTCAGCTGTTCATTCAAATACAGATCCAGTGTTTTCATCTGATTCACCCTCTCTTTCCAAAAAATCTTTCCGATACTGTTTTGCCCGTTCAATTTCACTCTTGGGTGTTTTCTGGGTCTTTTTGATAAAGCCGTTCGTCAGAATGATCCTTCCCCCATAATAGAAGAAATACATGACCCGCGAAATATCCGTTCCAACTTTTCCGCGGATCTCAAAAATCCCATCATCCAAATGCTTGCTGTATGGCTCCCTCAGACGGTTTCCCTGTTCCTGTAAAGCCTTCAGGGTCATTACCAGCTTGCTCCGCATTTTGATATCCAGTTCATCCAAAAAATCCTCCGCAGGGCGCTGGCCATCTCTTGTTTCATAAAATTCCACCACGAACGGTCCCATTTCAAAATCCTCCCTACACTCTTCCCCTTTCAGTATATGGCAGATATGCCATATTGTCAAGTGCAAAAAGGCCGCCGCCCATCAGAAAACGGGCAGCGGCCATACAACTTGTTTTTTCTTAGCCCAGCAGCGCCAGCACAGCGGCCTTGGGGCGGGCACCCACAGCCTGATTCACAAGCTTGCCGTCGCGGAACACCAGCAGGGTGGGGATGCTCATCACGCCGAACTGAGAGGCCAGCTCGGGCTGTTCATCCACATTGACCTTGCCCACCTTGACATCGGTGCGCTCCTCGGCCACCTCGTCCACGATGGGGCTCAGCATCCGGCAGGGGCCGCACCAGGTGGCCCAGAAGTCCAGCAGAACAGGCTTTGTGCTGTGCAGCACCTCTGCCTCAAAGTTTTCTTTGGTAATGGTAACAACAGCCATATCGGTTTCCTCCATTTTTTATCCGCACCCTCTGCGGGGGCGGTCAGTTCCCTCAAAAGAAGGAGTGATTCTTACTTATGGCTCTAGTATACCCCAAACGACAGGATTTTTCCAGAGACAATCTGTGAACAAAAAAGGCGGCGGCCCGCCCGCTTGGGGGAGAGCCGCCGCCCTGTGTTGTTCTTTGGAGTTCTCCGGGCTGACTGGTCAGAACGATCAGGCCGTGACCCAGGCGATCGCGGTAACGGGCCACCAGCCGGTCAGGTTCAGAGCGGTGTAAACGCCAACGATCGCATTGCCGATGGACTTACCCATGTAATCGGCAGCGGCATTGATGCCCTTTGCTGCCAGATCGGTGATATTCTCGCCGTTCTTCTTGTTGTTCTTGATCCAGGTACGGGTCTGATCCAGACCCCAGATCAGGTTTGCAACAGAAATGACTGCGCCGATCGTCCAACCCACAGCAAACGGAGCGGTAAAACCGTCACCGCCGCTGGTATAGGTCATTTCTTCTTCGTTCATCACGTTGTAGTTCGCGGGCAGCATGAGCTTCTTTTCCATAATAATACTCCTTTACAAAAGCATTTATTGCACGGTGCATCGTACACCGCAGGTTACAGAAAACAGACCCGGTATCCCACTTTCCCGGCTTACAGGATCAGCAGAACAGCGCTCAGGGGAGCCAGAGCCACCACCATGGTGCTGGAAACGGCATCCCGGACAAAATTGGCTGCGGACTTGGACATATCCTCGCCGATAGCATCTGCGGCACGGCCCAGAACGGTGAAGAGGTTGCCCTCACGGTTGCTCTTCTTGTTCAGCCAGTCCTTGGAAGCGGAAATGCCCCAGATATAGCTGGCACCCAGCACCACAGCACCCACGACCGTAGCGGCAGCGGATGCAAATCCTCCAATATCGGAACCGCCCTGGGTATAGGTCATTTCTTCTTCGGAAAGCACTGCGTATTCAGCAGGCAGATTCATGTTCTTGTTCATAGGTCTCATACTCCTTTTTTGAGCAGCTTGAACCGATGGTCTTCTTTCCCAATTTACCATCCGGTTTCCAGCCTTATATTACTACACAACACAGTTTCATGCAATGGATTTTGTGAAAAACCATCAAAAATCGGAAAGTCGCATGAAAAAACAAACGAAAGTTTGGTGAAAAACACTGCAATAATTTTCCACTCAGCCTGCCACGCCCGCACGGTAGAGATACGGATCGGTGGTGAAGCTGGCATAGCTGTACAGCACAAGGATCTGGTCGTAGTCGTTGGCCGCAATGAGCTGGTCCAGCCCATAGTTATAGTTGCGGAAATCCACCACGTCGATGGCCGCATAGTTGGCTGTCAGGTAGGGCACAAAGCTGTTGGCATAGCTGTCCTTAATGACCAGGATCTTTCCCTCGCCGTCACCCTCCACCCGGCTCAGGCCGTTGTTGCCGTGCAGGAACATGGCGTACTTATCATACACCTTCAGCTTGTCCAGATCATACAGGCCGGTGGTGGTGCCCTCGGTGGGCTGGCCCGGGCCGGTGACGTTCCAGACCGTCAGGCTGTTCTGCAGGTCGTACCAGGTAATGGTGTCGGGCTCGGCATTCCAGGTGCGGGCCTTGGAGTAGTGCGTGCCGTAGAAATCCTCACAGGTCTCGGCCGTGTGGGCATCCCGGTCAAAGGGGGTCAGGCCCAGCGTCTCACAGAACTGCTGGTAGGCGTAGTAGGCCCCCAGCGTTGTCCAGTGGTGGTCGGTACGGTAGTAGAGGTATTCCTCTTTGTGCTCCGTCAGGGTGGGCAGAACATCAATGAACCGCCCGTAGGCCTCCCCCTGTGCGGCAACACCTTCCAGAATGCCCTTCTCATCGATCTGGGGTGCCCCCGCCGGGATATTCTCAGGGTAGACCACCGAGGCCGACGGCACCAGCATGAGGTTCACCCTGCCCGGGTAGCGCTGGGCAAGGCTCTGGACAGCGGCAAGGTTCTTGGCCATCCCCTTTTCCTCATTTTTCAGGATGCTGTAATGCCGGGCGAACATCATGTGCTCCCGGCCCAGCAGGATGCCGCCGCTCTGGGTCTTTTGGAAGAGGGTGGTCTCCGCCGCGCTCTGCAGGCTGATCCACTGGTCGCGGCCAAACACCTGATCCTTGACGTATCGGGTGTAGCTGGTGAAGTAGTTGTTCAGCCCGTCGGCGGAAACGGCGGTCAGCCTGGGCCGCTGGGTCAGGGTGGTGTTTTCCAGTTCACTGTACGCGCGGTCAGGCGTGGCCATATCCAGCACAAACAGCCCGATAAAGAACAGCCCGAAGGCCACCAACACCGGATACTGGAACAGAGAGGGAGTTTTCTTTGTATGCTTGTCCATTCAGGTTCCCTCCTCAGAAGTTGAAATACAGGAACGGGCTGTTGGTGCTGCCCACCACATACGCCGTAGAGAGCACCAGCAGCACCAGCACCGCCGCCACACGGGTCACGGTGTGTTTGCGCAGGGCGTTCCAGATCTTCTCAATGAGCGGGGTGCAGCACAGGATGCTGACCGCCAGCAGCACGCCGTAGTTGCGCAGGAAGTAGACCGGAGACGCACCGCCCGAGGGGAGGAAGAGCTTGCGGAACAGCAGCCCGAAGCCCACCCCGGCCTCGTTGCCCACAAACATGGCCCAGCCCACCACCACAAGGAACATGGTGTAGATGTGGGGCCAGATCTTGCCTTTTTCCAGATACTTGAGCAGGAACAGCTTTTCAAGGGCCAGCAGGACAAAGTAGTACAGGCCCCAGCAGATAAAGTTCCAGTCTGCGCCGTGCCAGATGCCGGTGAGCAGCTCCACCACGAACAGGTTGAAGATCTGCCGCTTCAGGCCCTTGCGGTTGCCGCCCAGCGGGATATAGACATACTCGCGGAACCAGCCGGAAAGGGTCATGTGCCAGCGCCGCCAGAACTCGGTGATAGAACGGGAGATATAGGGAAAGTTGAAGTTCTGGGGGAAATCAAAGCCCAGCATCTTGCCCATGCCGATGGCCATCAGGGAGTAACCGGAAAAATCAAAGTAGAGCTGGAGCGAATAGGCGATGACACCCAGCCAGACCAGCGGCGTGGACGCATTGGCAAGGCCCACAAAGGTGGTGGAAGGGCTGTCGGCAATGCCGATGATATCTGTCCAGAGCGCGCCGACGGCATCCGCCAGCAGGACCTTTTTTGCCAGACCGAAGGTGAACAAGGTCATGCCTTCCTCAATCTGCTGCAAGCTGTAACGATGCTTGTAGACGTGCAGCTGGGCCGAGACATCCCGATACTTGACGATGGGGCCCGCGATGAGCTGGGGGAACATGACAACATAAGCGCCGAAGTCGATGATGTTGTGCTCAGTCTTTACCTCCCGGCGGTAGACATCAATGGTGTAGGAAAGGGTCTGGAAGGTATAGAAACTGATGCCCAGCGGCAGGACGCTGATGCCCTGAATGGCCGCAAATCCGGTGCCCAGCAGGCTGTTGATGCTGCGCAGGACAAAGTTTGCGTACTTGAAGTAGAACAGCATCCCCAGGCTGGCTGCAAGGGCGACCAGCAGCAGCACCTTGCGCACGCCGGGCTTTGCGTCAAACGCTTCCAGCCCCAGGCCGCAGAGATAGTTGATGAGGATCAGGGCCAGCATGACCGGGAAGAACCGGACCTCACCCCAGCAGTAGAACACCAGACTGCACGCAAAGAGCACGGTATTCTTGAGCTTTGCGGGCGCAAGGTAATACAGCGCCAGCGTGATGGGAAGAAACCGGAACAGAAAGATGATGGTGCTGAAAACCAAGGCTTCGACCTCCTTTTAAAAAAAGAGCTGCTGCAAATGCCCTCTCATACTCGCTGCGCTCGTCAGCTCTCCCTTTGGGAGAGGCGGCAGTGCGGAGCATTGACAGAGAGGGCCTGCAGCAGCCCCATTCAGTTTTATTTTACTCTCCCAGTGCGCTGTCCACCGCGCTGTCCAGATCGGCAGTGCACTCGTTGGAAGCGATGACCATGACCACGGTGTTGTCCTTGAAGGCGATCACGGCGTTCTCCACATTTTCCTGGGCCTGTGCGAACTCAGCGTAGTTGCCGTAGAACGCCACCTGATCCTGCTGGTAAGCGGTCAGCTGGTTTGCAACCTCTTCCGCCTTGCCGTCAGCAGCTTCCACGACCAGCACCATGCCGGCATCGCCGTTGTCGTTGCTCTTCACGCCCTTGTAGCTCACCACATCCTCAGCGGGCAGGTTGAAATCGTACTCAATGTTCATGGCAGCGATCTCAAACTGGTTGGAGATGGGGTTGGCATCCAGCAGGGTCTCGAACGGTGCGTTCAGGGCATCGGTGCTGTTGTCCTCGCCCAGCGGGATGCTGGAGGCCTGGCTCAGCACAGTGGAGGCAGGCTCAGAGGACGCGGCAGAAGAAGCGGTAGAACTGGAAGAAGAACCGCAGCCGGCCAGCAGAGCACAGCTCAGGGCCAGAGAAGCAGCAGTCAGAATGATTTTAGCACGAAGTTTCATGGATTATTCCCTCTTTTATCTGTTTTACACCGGTTCGCCCACGCGGAAGAGTTTCCGACAACGAACCATTGTTATCTTACCATATCAAAGCCCGAATTGCAAACGGCAGACAGAAGATTTTACGGTTTCTTCACCAGCGCTTTGCCGCTCAGCCCGCGATCTGCTGCAGGGCGGCGATATAGTCCTCAAAGCACAGGCCGCTGGCGTTGATCTTCGCGGCGTTTTCCACGCCCACATAGCGCCAGTGCCAGGGCTCATAGGTGATCTCGGTCTTCTCCTCGGCCCCCTTGGGGTAGCGCAGGATGAACCCGTACTCCCCGGCGTGCTGGCAGAGCCAGCGGAAAGCAGCCGTATTCTCAAAGCCCTCGTCCAGGCCGGTGTGCTCGGGGCTGTTCAGGTCTGCGGCCAGACCGCAGTTGTGCTCGGAGTAGCCCGGCGGGTTGACAACGGCGGCGGCCATTTCCTTCGCCTTGGCATCGTCATAGCCCTGCTGCTTATAATAGTTGGTCTTTTTCTCGTAGAGATTGGTCTGGTAGGACACGCTGCGGTAGCCGCTCTGCATCCAGACGGTCACGTTCTCCGCAGCGGCAGCCTTCTGCAGCTCCAGAAAGGCATTGCAGGCCACGGTCTGCAGGGTCTTGTTCACTGCGGTCTTGGAGCCGCACTCAGCGGTCTCAAAGGTGTAGTTTTCCGGCATCTTATTGGTGTGGTTCACAAGGATCATCAGCGGGTCGGCCAGCATGGCCTTCGCCTCGGCGGCGGTCAGGCCCAGCAGGTTGTCCCGGCTCTCCACACTCTCAGAGGCGGCTTCACTCCCGGTGCTGCTCTCCGCCTTGCTGCTCGGTGCAGCCGACGGCAGGCTGCTGGCCGCACTATTGGCGGCGCTCCCGGCGGCATCTGCCGTGGGCACTGGGGCCTTGCGGTGGGAAAGCAGGAAGGACACACCGCCCACGGCCACGCAGACCACAAGGGTCAGCCCGGCGATGCGGCGGATGGCGCGGTTGCGTCGCCGCCGCCGGATCTCTGCCCGGGTCAGGCGGCGGCGGTGGATGGGTTGCTGCTGATTCATAAGAGACCTTCTTTCTCGGTTCGTTTTCTGTATATTATGTTTCTCCGGGGGCATCCTAAACCCGAGGTGACAGCGATGAAGATGACAGCGGAAGAATACGCGCGGCGGGTGAAACAGGTCGGCCCCCGCTCCCCCTTGGGCTCCGACTGCCTGTGGGCCTTCTGCGTGGGCGGCGGCATCTGCCTGCTGGGCGAGGTGCTGCGCGGGTGGTATCTTGGCATGGGGCTGGATGCCGAGCTTGCCGGCACCCTGACCAGCTGCACCCTCATCGTGCTGTCGGCCCTGCTGACCACGCTGGGCCTCTACCAGAAACTTGCCGCCAAAGCCGGGGCAGGCTCGCTGGTGCCCATCACAGGCTTTGCCAACGCCGTGGTCAGCGCCGCCATCGAGTTCAAGCCCGAGGGCAGGGTCTGCGGCACCGGAGCCAAGATGTTCACCATTGCAGGGCCGGTCATCGTGTACGGCACTTTGGCCGCTGTGGTCTATGGCGGGGTGCTCTGGCTGCTGGGCGGCTGACCGCTCTGTCTACAATACGCCTGCCGGGGTGCAAAAATTGCAGTTTCCCGGCAAAGCGGATGGAGCAGAATATCGCACGAGCGCTATTATAGCACAAATCCCAAAGAAAAACAGCCCTGAAAGGGGGATTTTTTCATGGCGACCCGCCGGGGTGACACCCTGATCTTCCCAAAACCGCCTGTCATCGCCGCACACGCCTGCATCGGCGGCAAAAAGGAGGGCGAAAGCCCGCTGGCGGCAGAGTTCGATGAACTGCACAGTGACAACCGCCTCGGGCAGGCCAGCTGGGAGGCCGCTGAAACGCAGCTGCAATTACAGACGGCGCGGCTCTGCCTGAAAAAAGCCCACGCCACCGAAAAGGATGTGAGCCTCCTGCTGGCCGGAGACCTGCAGGCCCAGTGCACAGCCTCGGGCTATGCGGCCCGGGCGCTGGGCCTGCCCTTTGCGGGGCTGTTCGGGGCCTGCAGCACCATGGCCGAGGCGCTGGGTGTTGGGGCCTGCCTGTGCAGCGCCGGAATGGCAGACGGCCTGCTGGCCATGACCTCCAGCCACTTCTGCACCGCCGAGCGGCAGTTCCGCACCCCGCTTTCCTACGGAGCCGTACGCACCCCCACCGCCCAATGGACTGCCACGGCGGCAGGGGCCTGCCTGCTCCGCCCCGCCGGGCAGGGGGTCGGTATCCGGGCCGTGACCTTTGGCCGGGTGCAGGATCTGGGCATCCGGGACATCAACAACATGGGGGCCGCCATGGCTCCTGCTGCGGCGGCAACGCTCCTGCGCTACCTCACTGATACCAACACCCAGCCGCAGGAGTTCGATGCCATCTGCACCGGCGACCTGGGCCATGTGGGCAGTCAGCTGTTCCGGGAGCTGCTGGCCGCCGAGGGCCTGCTCCTCAAGAACCATGTGGACTGCGGTTCCCTCCTCTATGATGCCGAGGGCCAGTCGGTGCACAGCGGCGCTTCTGGGCCGGGGTGCTGTGCAGCAGTGCTCTGCGGGCATCTCCTGCCCCGGCTGGAGCGGCGGGGGCAGCGCCGGGTGCTCTTTCTGGCCACGGGCGCGCTGATGAGCCAGACCACCTTTTTGCAGAAGGAGAGCATCCCGGCCATTTCTCACCTGGTGGAGCTGGCGGCTCCGGAGGAATAGAACGGAGGGAACACATGAACTATTTCTGGGCATTCGCTGCAGGCGGGGCCATCTGCGTGGTGGGCCAGCTCTTTCTCGACCTGACCGCCCTGACCCCCGCCCGCATCCTGACAGGCTATGTGGTGGCGGGCGTGGTGCTCTCGGCCCTTGGGTGGTACGCGCCGCTGGCCGAGTTTGCAGGCTGCGGTGCCACCGTTCCCCTGCTGGGCTTCGGGCATCTGCTTGCCAAAGGCGTGCGCACCGCCCTTGCCGAAGAGGGAGCCATCGGCATCCTGACCGGCGGGCTGACCGCCGCGGCTGCAGGCATCACCACCAGCCTTGTCTGCGGCGTGGTCTGTTCGCTGGTGGGCCGCAGCCACGACCAGAACTGAAGCAGAACCCTTCCTGGGACGATACACTTTTTCGTGTATCGTCCTTTTCTGCGCCGCTTCGCGTTCTTCGCATGGTATACTTTTCCAGAAAAGGAGATGATAGTCATGCGCGAGACTCTTGCAACGATCTTATGGGAGGGCTGGACCGCCCTCGTGCTCTGTGCAGCGGCGGTATTCCTGCCCGGCAGCGAGGCCCTTACATATCCCGCCGTGCTCTGGCCCGGGCTGGTACTGGCGGCTGCTGTGCCTGCGGGCTGGGCGTTCTGGGCGCTGGCAGAACAGCCTGCGCCCCTGCCCCCGGAACAGCTGCTGGAAAAACAAAAACCCCCGTATCGGGTTCCCGATACAGAGGTTTTGTTCGTCAGTCGATCACTTGATCTGTCGTAAATCAGGCGTTCTTGTTTGCACGCTTGGCCATACGGCTGATCTTGCGAGAAGCGGTGTTCTTCTTGATGACACCCTTAGCGCGAGCCTTGTCGATCGCGGAAACAGCAGCCAGGACGGTTGCGTCCTTGTCAGCGGCATTCGCATCGATGGCAGCGTCTGCCTTCTTGACGACTGTTTTCAGGTTGGTCTTAATGGCCTTGTTGTGAGCCTGCTCTGCAGCAGCCTGCACGACGCGGTCCTTCTGAGATTTGATGTTAGGCATTCGTTCCACCTCCTTGGCTACCTATAACAGCGCACCTTATGATACCATATTTGCCGTACCAGCGCAAGCCTTTTTTGAATTTTTGTTTAGAATTTTTTCATTTTCCCATACTTCTGGTACCGTTTGGGCGGGAAAAGCGCCCAAATACGGAAATTCAGCCGGATGGGGGATGCAAAATGCGGGAAACTGACCTTGCCGATGAACTGTTCGGCCAGCCGGGCAAAACCGCCCTGCCCGCCGGGGTGCGCGTGGCAACGGCCCGTCAGGGCGGCGTGACGATCACCCGGGTAGAGATTTCTCGGGAGGGGCTGGCGCGGCCGCGGGGCCGGTATGTGACACTGGAGGTTCCCAGCGTGAGCCTGCTGGACGAGCGGGACAGCGCCGTGATCGAAGCCGCCGCCGCAGAGCTGCGGCCCCTGCTGCCGCCCGAAGGCCCGGTGCTGGTACTGGGGGTGGGCAACCGCCGGGTCACAGCGGATGCTCTGGGCCCCCGCACGGTGCAGAAGGTGTTCGTGACCATGGGGCCGCGCACCGCGCCGGTGCCGGGCATCCGGCCGGTGGCGGCTGTGGCTCCGGGGGTATCGGCGGCCACGGGCCTGAGCTTACAGCAGCTGGCCGGGGCACTGGTACGGGAGCTGCGCCCCGCCGCCCTGCTTTGTGTGGACAGCCTTTGCTCTGCTGAGCCGGAGCGGCTGGGCCGGACGCTCCAGTTTTCAGACACCGGACTCCACCCGGCCCAGCCCGACCACTCCCGGCATCTGGATGCCGCCCGGCTGGGTGTGCCTGTCCTTGCGGCGGGCATCCCCACCCTGATGCAGGCCGAGGAGGGCCGGGATCTGGTCGTCACGCCCCGGGATCTGGACGGGGTCATCGCCCACGGCGCGGCCCTGCTGGGGGCTGCCATCAACCGGGCCCTGCAGCCAAAGCTGAGTGTGGCGCAGTTGTGCTGGCTGGTGGGGTAACCCTCTCGGTCTCGCCTTCGCTCGCCTGCTCCCCTGACAGGGGGCAAGTATATGCTGCTGCCTGCTTCCCCTACTGGGAGAGGCAGCAATGCGTTCGCATTGACGGAGCGGTTCTCTCATATCTATTTTGCAGAAGGGGGTGAAGTTCCATGCGCAGGCGGGAAATGGCGGGGTGCGGGCATCCCCTGCCTTTTGCGGCAGCGGCAGGCCTTGCACTGGGGCTGGCGCTGTTTGCACACCAGCTGCTCCTCACGCTGGCTGCGGTGGTCATTGGGCCGCTGCCAGCCGTGCAGACCGCCCTTTACCTGAGCCGGAAAGACCTCTCCGAGAATGCCGCACAGGCCGTGAGCGAACCCGCGCAGGAAACACAGGCAGAGCCTGCACAGGAGGCTCCCGCCCTGCCTGCCGGTGACATTGAAGCCTACCTTGTCCCGCTGGAAGGTGATGAGGCCCGCCCGGAGGGAGCCGGTGCCATCCTGGAAAAGAACTATCCGCAGGGCAGCGGGGAGAAATACATTCCCTGCGGCAGCGGCAGCATCAAGAACAACACCAACGTCTCCAACACAGATGTCGCCGCCGAGATCACCAACCCGCTCCCCTTTGCGGTGGAGTGGAACAGCCCCGACCCGCAGATCCTCATCATGCACACCCATGCCACTGAGGATTACCGGCTCTCAGCAGGGCTGTGGTACCGCCCGGGGGACGGTTCCCGCACCACCGACCGGGACCTCAACATGTGCGCTGTGGGCCGGGTGATGGCGGACGCCCTCAACGCCGCCGGGCTCAACACCCTGCACGATGAGACCCTGAACGACTACCCCAGCTACACCGGCAGCTATGCCAACAGCCGCGCGGTGGTACAGCAATACTTATCGCAGTATCCCAGCATCAAGATCGTGCTGGATGTCCACCGGGATGCCATCGAGACTGAGAACGGCTCCCGCATGGCCCCGGTGTGCACCGTCAACGGGCGGCAGGCAGCGCAGGTAATGATCATCTGCGGGTGCGACAACGGCACCACGGTCAGCCTGCCCAACTACCGGCTCAACCTCCGTTTTGCCGCCGCCTGGGAAACCGCCATGGAGGGCCTGTACCCCGGCTTCACCCGCCCGGTCCTGTTCAGCTACCGGTTCTACAATCAGGATCTGACCCCCGGCAGCCTGCTCATAGAGATCGGCGGGCACGGCAACAACCTGAACGAGGCCCTCTATGCCGGGCAGCTGGCGGCCAATGGGCTGATCCAGGCAATCAAAAATGCCGCTGGATGACCAGCGGCATTTTTGATTGTTTATTCGTATACGATGCAGCCCAGGATCTGCTTGCCCAGCCGAACGATCTTCTCGTTCTGCTCCCGCACGGCATCGGTGCGGGTGACCGTGCAGTCGGCAGCCAGCACAATGGCATCGGCAGCCACCACATGGGGCACGGTGGCAGCGGCCTTGAGGATGCTCTCGGCGGCGGTCACGCTCTGGCCGCGCAGGGGTTCCGTGGCCTGCAGGGCAGCGGCCAGTGCTTCCAGCTGGTCCGCAGGCAGATCGCCGGTAACCAGAATATTCTTCGCCTCCGGGGCGCGGCTGCGGATGGTCTGAGCCATCAGGCAGAGCATCTCAGCGTCCGCGCTGCCATCGGGGCGGCCCTCCATCTGATAGAGCTTTGCATCCAGCTTTCCGGCCTTCTTGGTGCGGTCGCTGGCCAGTGCGCCCAGCACGGGCAGGCCGGTGGAGCGGTTCAGCTCGCTGGCCGAGTAGACCATGCCGTCCAGCAGGAACTTGACCACAACCACGCCGCAGGCAAGCACACCGCCCAGCAGGAAGCCAATGAGCAGGTACTTTGCCACCGAGGAGGCAGCGCCGCCGCCCAGTGCGGGCTCCTCCGCACTCTCCCAAGTACTCTTAGCAGAAGCCAGATTGTCATCCAGCGCCTGACGGGCACTCTGCAGTTCCACCAGCTGGCTCTGCAGATTCTGAACATCTTCATTGCTCGTCTGCTGCAACGCACGCAGTTCCGTGGAGACCCCCTGTGTCACGCTCTGATCAATCACGCGTACGCTGTGGCTGCACACAGCAGCTGCCGCTTTATCATGGATCAGATCCAGACGACCCAGCAGCGCGTTCAGAATTTTCTCTGCGGTCTGCTGATCTGCAGCATACGCCTGCAAGGTCATCACGCCGTTATACTCGCCACTGTCGTTCTGGGAAAGTTCTACCGTGACCACGCCCTTCAGGTAGCGCACATCTACCCCTACGGCATCAGCGGCAGCATTCATGGAGTCACCGCTGACCAGCTGTTTCTGATATGCAGCCAGCAACGCACCGGTCGGGTCAACATTCTGATACGCAGAACCCGGCTGGATTTTGTAGCCGCTGTCAATATAAAGGTCAGCCTGCGCCGTCCAGACATTATAAACGTCCAGATTTTTTAGCAGCGACTTTTCTGCATAGTCCTGTGCCTGTTTCAGTGCTTCCTGCACACTAGACTGCGCATCCTCGTTGCTCTTCGCCGTCAGCTCGTACTGCTGCACAGCAAACTCATAATCCTTCTCTTTCTGCTGATACTCAGCCAGAGCCTCTTCATAAGCGACCTGATCTTCTGCCGAAACAGCGCCGCCGCGCAGGATCTTTACCCCGGCAAGGCCGCCAGCGATCACAGCACAGACAACTGCGGTCAGCAGGATGGGTTTGAGCTTGTGCAGAAGGGTCACCATGAGCGCGACGAGGTCGATCTCTTCCTCATCCTGTGCGCCGGTGGGGTAAGTGGTTTGGTTTTCGTTCATGCTCTACTCCTCAGGACAAAGCCAATCTTCATGTTTGTTCCGTTTTGTGCAATGCACATACTATAGCAGAATAAATAATAGCATTCTTTCCGGCAGAATTCAACCGTTTTTCCACAAAAAGCCGATTGACAAACCGGTGCTGCTGTGCTATTTTTAGAATTACTGAAAAGCAAAGATCGGGAAAAGTAACGCATCCAGGACGCTACAGAGAGCGCGGCAGCAGCTGAGAGCCGCGTGCGGGCCAGTGCGCGAACGAACACCCGGGAGCTGCAAGCTGAACACGGCATTCTGCCGCCAGTAGGTGCGCCGCAAAGCCCAGCGTTACCAGGGCAGCGCTTATTGGAGCGCGCGAGCGACCGGACACTTCCGGTAATTCAGGTGGCACCGCGGACATTACAAGACAGC
>OOBZ01000992.1_pt1 | contig 20483 bp, 13 predicted proteins | sample 1671601 | NCBI WGS metagenome assembly OOBZ01 (sample SAMN06348173, study PRJEB24527) | human gut metagenome | biome: human gut; feature: ankylosing spondylitis patient; material: feces | host: Homo sapiens | place: China | collected 2015-10
GGCCAACGCAAAGGGCTGGGGATCGGCGGCCGCCGCGAGTCGCTCTTCGTGCTGGCCACCGACGTCGGGCAGAACGTGATCTATGTCGGCGAGGGCGACGCGCACCCCGGGCTCTACCGCAAGGCGCTCTTCATGAAGGCCGGCGACCTGCACTGGATCGACCCCGCCGAGCGGATGCGGGCGGGGCAGCGGCGGCGTTTCCGAGTGCGTATCCGTTACCGCCAGCCGTTGCAGGGCGCCGAACTCGTCGTGTGCGACGAGGGCGGGTATCTGCTTTTCGACGAGCCCCAGCGGGGCGTCACGCCCGGCCAGTTCGCCGTCTGGTACGACGGGGAGACGCTGGTCGGTTCGGGAGTGATCGACCGGTAGCGGCCGAACGGAACGAGGGCCGGCAACATCCGTTGCCGGCCCTCGCTGTGCATGTGCATACGGATCACTCTGTCCGTTGCCCGATGTAGAAGACATAGCCGTAACGACGGCCGTAGCGACGGTACTGCTCGATCTCCTCTTCCAATCGTTCGACGAAATGTCGGGCGAGAGGGGCGTCGTCGTAGGTTGCGAGAAATTCCCGTGCGCGGGCGGCTGCCGGTGCGTAGTAGTTTTCCGTCCAGCAGGAATCGGGCAGGATGAAGTGGGCGACGGGACGGTATCCGGCCCGTTCCATGCAGCGGATTTTGCCCGAAATGTCGTCGATTTCAGGGAAATTGTCGCGGAAGAATCCCATTTCGTCGGGCCGTGCGGACGATAGCCACGAACACTCCGTGACGGCGATGAACCCGTCGGGTTTGAGGAACCGCCGCCACTGGGTCAGCCCCTTCTCGAAGCCGATGTTGTAAATGGAACCTTCGGCCCACAGCAGGTCGAACGACGCCTCGGCGAAGGGCAGCGACAGCATCGAGGCGACGATGCCCGTGACTTGCTCCGTCCGGCCTTCGGTCTCCATTCGCCGGTGCAATCCCTCAATCATTTCGGGCAGCAGGTCGACGGCCGTGACGGGGCCGTCGAGCGCCGATGCGAGCACCGCCGTCTGGCGTCCGGTGCCGCAGCCGATGTCGGCTATACGGGGACGGGGCGGCAGTCCGTCGATGAAGCTCAGCGCGCGGCGTGTCTGGGCGTCGTCGCCCGGGCCTTGCCGGTCGAGACCGGCGAAAAACGCTGCGATGATTCGGTAGTCGAAGTCGGAAATCAGATTATACTCTTTACTCATCGTCGTTGTTTGTATTTGTGCATCTGCGGGGAGCCGCCGAGCGGATCCTTCGGATGCGAATGAATGAATAACATGAAAAATCTCCCCGGACGCAATGTCCGGGAACCCGATGTGTCGGAATCCGCGACGGTGGGCGGATTCCTATGAAACCGAATCCGGTTTGAAAAACGTATCGTACATCCGGCGTGTTTATTTGCGTCAAAGATAGGTTTAATTTCCGGAACGGCAAATCGTGCGGGGATATTCGTCGGGCCGATGTCCGGCGTTCGCCTCCGTTGCCGCGTGCGGAGGGCGGTGCGGCCGCGGTCGGGCACGAAAGCCGGCGCGATTTTTTTGATCCGTCGCTTGCGGGATTCCCGTTTTTTACTATCTTTACCTACGCTAAATCGTCGAACGTGCCGAAGTTACGGATCATAGTGGGATGTATGGCGGGTTTCTGTCTGCTGGTCGCAGGGCTTCGGGTTCGCGCGCAGCCGCCGCACGGCGTGGCCTTTTACGATGCGGACTGCCTCTACGACACGGTGCCGTCGCCGTTCGGCAACGATACGCGCTATCTGCCGCAGGGAGAGATGCGCTGGACGGGCGAACGCTACCGTCGCAAAGTGATGCAGACGGCCGCCGTGATCGACTCGCTGGGACTGCCGCTCGTCGGGTTGTACGGCGTCGAGAACGAATCGGTGGTGCGCGACGTGGCGGCGGCTTGCAAGGGCGACTACGCTTACCTGTTTCGCACGACCGACAGCTACAACGGACTGGATTTCGCCCTGTTTTACTTCGGCGACCGCTTCTTCCCGGACAGGGTGGAGGCGGGCCATTTCTGGATGACGGCGGCGGGCGAACTGCGCGGAGCAGGGCGCGTGTGCCTGCTGATGAGCGCCAGCGACCGCTATATCGGCTACAAGATCGAGGAGCACCGCCGGCAGCATCCCGACGAACGGCTGCTGGTCGCGGGGCGCACGGCGGGTGCCGAGCCGCAGTGCTGCGGACTGTCGGAACCCCTTGCGGCGGCACGCCGTGCCGGACGGGGTACGCGCCGTGCGGGGAATCGCTGGGAAATGCGCAGCAACGTGTTGATTGATACCGCCGTTGGCTGTTCGACCCATCGGGCGAAGCGCCGTGGGCGACCTATACCCGCCGGCGGTACGAGGGCGGGCCGGGCGCTAATTTGCCGGTATTCTGTTATTTCCGGTGAAAATCTTTGGCCCGTCACGAAAAAAATATTATATTCGCACTCCCTTTGTAGGAAGAAGTTAAAAATAACAACGAATAAACTTTAAGATAGTTAAATTTTTTAGGAATTATGGCAGATGTAAAACGTGTTTATACCTTCGGCAACAAGGCCGCCGAGGGAAATGGCAAGATGCGCGAGCTGCTGGGCGGTAAGGGTGCCAATCTGGCCGAGATGAATCTCATCGGCATTCCCGTTCCCCCGGGCTTTACGATCACGACGGAGGTATGTACGGAGTATTACGCTCACGGAAAGGATAAGGTCATCGAGTTGCTGCGCCCCGAAGTGGAGCGTGCGGTGAAACACATCGAGCAGCTCACGAACATGCGCTTCGGCGACAAGACCATGCCGTTGCTGGTCTCGGTGCGTTCGGGCGCCCGCGCGTCGATGCCGGGTATGATGGATACGATTCTGAACCTCGGCATGAACGACGTGGCCGTCGAGGCTGTGGCCAAGCGCACGGGCAATCCGCGTTTTGCATGGGATTCCTATCGCCGCTTCGTACAGATGTACGGCGACGTGGTGCTGGGTATGAAGCCCCAGACGAAGGAGGATCACGATCCGTTCGAGGTGCTCATCGAGGAGCAGAAGGCCAAACGCGGCGTGAAGCAGGATACCGAACTGACGACCGACGATCTGAAAGAACTGGTCGCTGCGTTCAAGGCCGCCGTCAAGAAGCAGACGGGCGAAGATTTCCCCGCCGATCCGTGGGATCAGCTGTGGGGTGCCGTGTGCGCCGTTTTCGGTTCGTGGATGAACGAGCGTGCCATTCTCTACCGCAAGCTCAACAACATCCCTGCCGAGTGGGGTACGGCCGTGTCGGTACAGGCGATGGTCTTCGGCAACATGGGCGAAAATTCGGCGACGGGCGTAGCCTTCTCGCGCGATGCCGCCACGGGCGAGAACATCTTCAACGGCGAGTACCTCATCAATGCGCAGGGCGAAGACGTGGTGGCGGGTATCCGCACGCCGCAGCAGATCACCGTCGAGGGGTCGAAGCGTTGGGCCAAGGCGCAGAATATTTCGGAGGAGGAGCGTCGTGCGAAATATCCTTCGTTGGAGGAGGTGATGCCGGCCGTCTACAAGGAGCTCGACGAGATTCAGCATCATTTGGAGAAGTACTTCACCGACATGCAGGACATCGAGTTCACCATTCAGGACGGCAAGCTGTGGATGTTGCAGTGCCGCAACGGCAAGCGCACGGGCGCTGCGATGGTCAAAATCGCTATGGACATGCTGCGCGAGGGGCTGATCGACGAGAAAACCGCCGTGCTGCGTTGCGAGCCTGCCAAGCTGGACGAGTTGCTGCACCCCGTCTTCGACAAGACGGCGATCAAGCACGCCGAGGTGATCGTCAAGGGTTTGCCCGCATCGCCGGGCGCCGCGACGGGACCGGTGGTCTTCTTCGCCGACGATGCCGAAAAGGTGTTGGCCAAGACGGGTCAAAAGGCGGTGCTGGTGCGTATCGAGACTTCGCCCGAAGATTTGAAGGGGATGCTCGACGCTGCGGGCATCCTCACCGCACGCGGCGGTATGACGTCGCACGCGGCGGTCGTTGCGCGCGGTATGGGCAAGTGCTGCGTGTCGGGTGCCGGCGAGCTGAAGATCGACTACAAGGCACGCACGATCGAGGTCAACGGCTATACGATCAAGGAGGGCGACTGGATTTCGCTCAACGGTTCGACCGGCGAGGTCTACCTCGGCCAGGTCGCCACGCGCGACGCCGACCTGAGCGGCGACTTCGGCAAGCTGATGGAGCTGGCCGGTAAATATTCGGTGCTGAAAGTGCGCGCCAACGCCGATTCGCCGAAGGATGCCGAGCAGGCGTTCGCGTTCGGTGCGGAGGGCATCGGCCTGTGCCGCACGGAGCACATGTTCTTCGAGGGCGACCGCATCAAGGCCGTGCGCGAGATGATCCTGGCCGACGACGAGGCGGGCCGCCGCGTGGCGCTGGCGAAGCTGCTGCCCATCCAGCGCGGCGACTTCGAGGGCCTCTTCAAGGTGATGAAAGGATACCCCGTGACGGTGCGCCTGCTCGATCCCCCTCTGCACGAGTTCGTGCCCCATTTCGAGAAGGAGCAGCGCGAGCTGGCCAAGGAGATGGGCGTACCCTTCGAGAAGATCGCGGCCAAGGTCGAGGAGCTGAGCGAGGTCAATCCCATGCTGGGGCACCGCGGCTGCCGTCTGGGAAATACCTATCCTGAAATTACGGAGATGCAGACGCGCGCCATCATCGAGGCTGCGATGAATGTCCGTGCGGCGGGTATCCCCGTGCATGTGGAGATCATGGTGCCGCTGGTGGGCAACCACAAGGAGTTGCGCTACCAGAAGAATATCATCGACCGCACGGCCGACGAGGTCTTCGCCGAGCGTAACGACAAGATCGACTATATGGTCGGTACGATGATCGAGGTGCCGCGTGCGGCCGTGACGGCCAACCAGATCGCCGAGGTGGCGGAGTTCTTCTCGTTCGGCACGAACGACCTGACGCAGATGACGCTGGGCTTTTCGCGCGACGACATCGCCAAGTTCCTGCCGGTCTATCTCGAAAAGGGCATCTTGAAGAACGACCCCTTCCAGATCCTCGACCGCAACGGCGTGGGGCAGTTGGTTCGGGAGGCCGTGCTCAAAGGTCGCAGCACGCGTCTGCAACTCAAATGCGGTATCTGCGGCGAACACGGCGGCGAACCTTCGTCGGTAGAGTTCTGCCACTATGCCGGCCTGAATTACGTCAGCTGCTCGCCGTTCCGTGTGCCGATCGCCCGTCTGGCGGCCGCCCACGCTGCGCTGACCGAGAAATAGTTGATTTGTCCGGAATTCCACGAACGGCCCGCTTCGAAGCGGGCCGTTTGTGTTGAAAAAGGCGGATTCCATTGAAAAAAATAACAACTTGGCAAATTTTTTTCTATTTTTGGAAACTGGAATTTTAAATCTATAAGAAAAAGATGAAAAAGTTGTTATTGTTGCTTGCGGCTGTCGTCTGCATCTCGACGACGGCTTCGGCTCAGGACAAGGGCGATTGGGCGATCATGCCGCGTATTAACATTTACACGGCGTGGGATGCGGATACGGTTTTCGGCATCGGAGCTGCCGCGCGTTACAATGTCCTCGACCAGTTGCGTCTGGAACCGGCGCTGACGTTGCTCTGCCACGACGGCTGTTCGATCGATCTGAATTGCGACGTACACTACCTGTTCCCCGTGGCCGACCGTTGGAATATCTATCCGCTGGCGGGTATCAGCGTCAATGATTTCGGCGACTGGTCGGCCGGCATCAACCTCGGTGCAGGGTTCGACTATGCGGTAGCCGACCGGTGGGATATCACCGCGGGCTTGAAGTACATGATCGAGACGCACAAGTATTGGAGTAACCCGCTGATTATTTCGGTAGGCGCTTCCTATCGTTTCTAAAAGGGTTGTTTTTCAAAAAAGCAGGGGATTGCGATGAGCGCAATCCCCTGCTTTTTCTTATTTCAAGGTTTTCAATCTCCGTTTCAAAGCCCGATTCCAGCGCGACAGGGTCTCGCGCCATATCGGGCGTGCCATGCGGGCAGGAGGTGCGCTTGTTTCGATCCACGATCCCGAGAACCAGTGGATTGCATAAGTTCTCCGGGTCGGACGGATCAGACGTCGTTCGAAATCGAAAGGCGAAAAGTACTCTTGCGGATAGACCCGTAAGGATGTCAGTGCAACACCCCCCCCCTCCTTGCCGGCAGCCGTTTCGGCAGGGAGGAGCAATCCGTACTTTTCCGTGAGCAGACAAGTCAGACGGACGACGTTCGTCGTCAGATCGGGGGTTCCGTCTTCGCCGAGAAACGACAGCGAGGCGTAGCGTCGAAGCATCTCTCGGAACAGCGGGTGTCCCGCCGTTGCGCCGAGCAGGCAGGTACCTACATATTCTGCACTTTCGAATCCGGCGAACGCTTCGTTTTCCAGCAGCGGGTCGAGTGGGCGTCGTACTTCGACATCGGTATCCATGTAAATGCCACCGAATCGGTGCAAAGCCCATATTCGCGCGACGTCGCTTACGAACGCCCATTTCTGACTGTCATACGCTTGGCGACAGTAGCCGTTGAGATCGAGGTCGAAATTCCGTTCGTTCCATTCGCGGATCTCGTAGTCGGGACAGTAGCGCTTCCACGAGGCGATGCACCGCTGTGCAAGATCGGTTTTCGGAGAACCTCCGAACCAACAGCAGTGGATGATTTTGGGTATCATTGCAGGTTGCGGATCTTGCGTTATTTCCCGACCGACTGCGCCAGGATGAAGCGGTAGCGCGCCGGATCGAGCCGCAGCAGGGAGAGCAGTTCGTCGGCTGCCGCACTGCCGCGCGTGATCGACCGCAGCGCATGGCCTGCGGTGTAGAGGTTGACGTTCTCGGCATAACCTGCGGCATCCATTGCGCAGAGCATCAGTACGTTCTCTTTGGGGATGCCCTTGCCTTCGTAGGTTTGCAGGTCGGCGATGTAGACCAGATTGAGCGGTGCGGTCGCCACGAAGGGCTGGCGTCCTGCGGCGGCGCGGTGGTCGCCCTCGGCTACGCGGGTCAACGTCTGTTCGCGGCCGTCGTAGCGGTAGATGCCCTCTTCGAAAATGGCATAGACCGTGATGGGGTAGAGCGCCAGTGCCGACGGCGCGGTCAGCTTTCCGTCCGTGCGGTTCTCGCCCGCTGCGGCCCACAGTACGCCCGAAAGCTCTTCGAGCGAGAGTTTCTCGGAGCCGAACTCCCGCCACGAGCGGCGAGCGGCAAGCGCCTCGTTGATCGTCGCTCCGGCCTTGGCCGCAGGTGCGGCGAGTGCGATGCATTCGGTCATCTCGACGGGGGTGGCCGCCGGCTTGGGCGGCTGTGTCGCGCACGCTCCCAACAGGGCGGCTGCGACGAAAAGCAGGTTTTTCATGGCTGAATGGTTTTAACGGAAAAATGTTGAATTTCGTTCGTCCATTTCTCGCCTCGACAATTCGAGTAAACTCGATTGCACTCGGCTTGACGAAATGGTTTGTTTTTTTGCAGTCGTTTTCTCGCCTCGGCATAGCCCGAATTTTGTTCGCCTCTGCGCTCGGCTCGGGGAAAACATCTGTTTTCGATCGCCGTTCCCCTGTTTCCGGCCCGATACGCGGCGGTCCGGTTCGGCCCGACGAAGACGGCGTTCGAACAAAGATACGATTAAGCCGTGTGCCATGCAAATTTATTTGCATGGCCGAGGCGAAGTATCTAAGACGAAGTCAAAGATACGAATAAACGGGCGCCATGCAAATTTATTTGTATGGCCGAGGCGAAGTATCTTCGGCTGACGCCGAAGATAACGATTTTCCGTTTTTGAGCAGGCGTTTCCGGTGAAAAGTTGTAATTTTGTCGACTGATAACGCAGCACAGGAGTCATGACAGGACAGATCGTAGGCGATACCGAATGGAACGGGCTGCCGATGCCGCGCCGGCTGTGGGCGATTCTGGCCGTCACGTTCGGCGTGGCGCTGTCGGTACTGGACGGTACGATCGCCAATGTCGCGCTGCCGACGATCGCCCACGAGCTGGGAGTCTCGTCGGCCGATTCGATCTGGGTGGTCAATGCCTATCAGCTGGCGATCGTCGTTTCGCTGCTGAGTTTTTCGACGCTGGGCGATGTCGTCGGCTACCGCCGCATCTACATCGGCGGACTCGTCTTCTTCACCCTCTCGTCGGTAGGCTGCGCTTTTGCCGGCTCGCTGGAAATGCTGATCGCCATGCGGGTGATTCAGGGATTCGGCGGTGCGGCTGTGGTGAGTATCAATACGTCGATCATCCGTATCATCTACCCGCGCGACCAGTTGGGGCGCGGCATGGGCATCAATGCCACGGTGGTGGCCATCGCCTCGGTGGCGGGGCCGACGCTCGCGGCCGCGATTCTTTCGATGGCGTCGTGGCACTGGCTCTTCGCCATCAATATTCCGATCGGCATCGCGGCCGTCTGGCTCAGCATGCGTTTCCTGCCGTACAATCCCGTCCGGCTCTCCGACCGTCGCTTCGACTGGCGCGACGGCGTAATGAACGCCCTGACCTTCGGGCTGTTGATCGCTTCGGTCGAGGGTTTTTCGCACGGGCTCGATCCGCGCATCGTGGCCTGCGGCGTGTCGGCGTTCTGCGTGGTGGGTTATCTCTTCGTGCGCAGCCAGCTCCGGAAACCCTATCCGTTGCTGCCGTTCGATCTGCTGCGCATTCCGATCTTTTCGCTCTCGGTTTTCACGTCGATCTGCTCCTTCGTCGCGCAGATGCTGGCTCTGGTGGCACTGCCGTTCTTCTTACAGAAGGAGCTGGGTTACAGCGACGTACAGACCGGACTTCTGCTCACGGCGTGGCCAGCCGTGATCGTCGTCGTTGCCCCCGTGGCGGGGCTGCTGGTCGAGCGCGTCCATGCGGGTGTGTTGGGCGGCGTGGGACTGACGGTCATGGCTGCCGGACTGTTGTTGCTGGCCCTGCTGCCCGACCATCCGACCGACGGGGCGATCATCTGGCGGCTGGTGGTGTGCGGTGCGGGCTTCGGGTTGTTCCAATCGCCCAACAACAGCATCCTCATCGCTTCGGCGCCCGCCTACCGCAGCGGTTCGGCCAGCGGGATGCTCGCCACGGCGCGGCTCATCGGTCAGACGACCGGCGCGGCGCTCATGGCGCTCTTTTTCCACCTCTTTCCGTCGAACAGCACGCATCTGGCGCTCTATGTCTCGGCGGCGTTGGCACTGGCCGGCGCGTTGGCCAGCAGCACCCGCATTTCGCTGGCGTTGCCCGAGTCGCTGCGTCGCGCGAAAGAGGCTTAAAGTCCCGCCTCCTCGTCGATCAGCAGCACGAGAATTCGTCCGGCGGGATAACACCGTTCGAGCCATACGCGCGAGTTGCAGATGCGCTGCGGCGAGTTGCAGTCGGCGCAGAGTCCCGTCACGGCGCACGGGGTGCGGAATCCCGTGTGGCGTGCGACGTTCTTCGGCCCTGCGATCTGCTGGACGCGCCGCTCGGCGTCGGCCTGTGTATCGACGATTTTGTTGCGACCGGCCAGCAGCACTACGCGGCGCGGCCCGAAGATCACGGGTGCGGTGCGGTTGCCCACCATGTCGACCCAATAGAGCGATCCGCCGAGCGTGACGGCGTTGACGCCCGTCATGAAAAAGTCGGCGAGCAATCCTTTGCGCCGTACTTCGAGCTGTTCGGGTCGCGGCAGGGCGGGATCGAATCCGTCGATGAATTCATAGCGGCTGCCGTTGCGCAGCTCTTCGACGATCCCTGTGGCGCGCAGCGTCATCGAATCGCCGTAAGAGATCGACCGCGGTGCGCAGCGGGCGATCTCGTCGCGCAGCCTCCGGCCCGCTTCGGCCAGGTCGGCGACGCACACGGCTTCGAAACCGTGGCGGCGGAGTTGTCGGGCGCAGGCGGCGAGGCGCGTCGGGAAGTCGGGTGTTTCGTTTTGCATGATTGAATTTATAGTTTCGTTTCGTTACATCGGTACTTCGATCAACAGGAGGTGCGAATTCTCAATGCCCCGCAGCGCGACACGTTCCGTCCGGCGGATGCCCATGCCGTCGCGCATGCGGAGCGTCTCTCCGGCCGCTTCGACGACACCTTCCAGCATGAAGAGGTAGACGCCGTGATTGGCGCCGTGCAGTTCGTAATCCGTTTCGGCGCCGGACGTCAGGTCGAGCGTCGAGAGCCATGCCTTCTGGTGAATCCACCCCACGTGCTCGCCGCCTTCTCCTTTCGGTGCGACGATCGGGCGCAGCCGGTCGGGTTCGGCCTTTGCGAGGCGGATCTGCTCGTAGCGGGGCGTCAAACCGTCACGGTCGGGGAAAATCCAGATTTGCAGGAATTTCACCTCCCGGTCGGGCAGGTTGTTGAATTCGCTGTGGACGATTCCCGTGCCGGCCGACATCACCTGTATTTCGCCCGGCCGCAGCACTTCGCCGTGGCCCATGCTGTCTTCGTGGCGCAGCTCGCCCGACAGGGGGATCGAGACGATCTCCATGTTGTCGTGCGGGTGCGAGCCGAAACCTTCCCCGCCCGCCACCGTGTCGTCGTTCAGCACGCGCAGCGCACCGAAATGAATCCGTTGCGGGTTGTAGTAATCCGCAAAGCTGAATGTGTGGAACGTCTGTAACCAGCCGTGGTCGAAGTAACCGCGCGTGGCGGCCCGATGAATGACTTTTTCCATAATGCCTTTCGTTTTGTCCGCGTCCGGTGCAAAAGCCGTTCCGATTCGGTCGGGAGCGGGTGTCCCGGTTCCGGTTGAAAAAGGTACTGTTTTTTCTTTAAAATACGGCGGCTTCGGGTACGAATCTTTTTCGGCACGCTTCGCCGGTCAGGCTAAGGCCGGTTTCGGAAACACGGACGGACTGCCTGAAAAAGGCAGTCCGTCCGTTTGTGCGGGAGGGGTGCGGTCAGTATTTTTCCGCCTCCGTGAAGTCGTTGTCCGCAGTGAAGGTATCCTGCGTGTAGACATGGCCGAAGCTGTCGGTCGCACGCACCTCGATGGCAGTGGCGGCTGCATCTTTCAGTTTGTACTGATACTGGTGATAGCAGGGGCTCGTACCGCTTTCGGTGGGGTGGTGTTCGACGCCGATGTGGTATCCCCGAATCCAGCGGTCGCCGTAGTTTTGCTCGATCGGACTCATGTCGCTCCACGTTTTGCCGCCGTCCTCGGAGAGCTCCACTTTCCACGTCGTGCCGTCCATGCCGGCGGCGAAGACGTTGGCCACGACGACGTCCGCCCCCAGATCGTATTTGTAGGTGGCGTAAGGCCCCGCGAAGACGGCGTCGCCGTGATAGAGGCGTATCTGATGATCGTCGGGACGCTGCGAGGCCTTGAAATAGGTGTCGACGATCTTCGTTCCGTCGATCTCGTAGACCATGAAGCCGTTGGGCGTGCCGTCGCCGCCGCAGTTCGAGCGCCAGAAATAGCCGCACGTACCGCCGTGGATACGTTCGAAGAGGTTATGCGAGCGCATGTGATAGGGCTGGAAATAGTGCGTGTGGGCGCACATCAGCGTAGGGTTCTGGTATTTGGAAATCAGGTCGAGCACCTTCTGGCGGTTGCGGTAGTTCGTGTCGCGCAGCGGGATGTGGTAGTAGAGCACGATCATCTTGCTCGTGGGGACGAAGGACAGATCCTTTTCGAGCCACGCCACCTGCTCGTCGGTGAAGCCGCCGGTGTAGTCCTGACCCGAGAAGAGGCAGTTGTCCATCGCGACGAAATGCACTTCGCCGCGGTTGAACGAGTACCACCGCGGGCCGAGCACGTCGCGATAGGTGTCGCCCGTGTAGTCGACCGAGCTCTTGTCGTGGTTGCCGATGGTGGTGAAGAAGGGGACGCCCGTCTCGCCCAGCGCACGCTTCATCGAGGTGAAGGTCTGTGCGTCGCCCTTGCCCAGGATGTCTCCCAGCGCGATGCCGACGGTCGGGATCGTGTAGTCGGCCTTGATCTTCTTGACATCGGGCACGGTCTCCGTGCGGAAACGCTTGATGTGCTCGTCGTTGTCGGGCTGGGGATCGCCCAGTCCGAAGAGCAGGAAGCGGGTGTCGCTCTGGGAGAGTTTCGTCAGCGTGAAGTCGGCGCGGTAGGGCTTCGTGCTGCTGCCCGTCAGCGAGTTCGCCGCCTGGTAGGTTCCCTGGTAGGAGCCGTAATTCGCCTGCGTGGGAATTTCATAACCCGACGGGGCGGAGATGAAGACGTACTTGGCGTTGGCGCTGCGCACGATCTGGTAGACGCCTTTCGCATCGGTGGCGACGACGCTGTAACCGTCGCTGACGACGACGCCTTCGAGGGGATTGCCTTCGCTGTCGCTCACCAGCCCGTAGAGGGTGATGCCCTCGTCGGGCTTGATCTCGGGTTTCTCCTCTTCCGTGCCGTCCTGGCCGTTATTGCCTCCGCCGGGCAGTTGGGGGACGACCGGATCGTCTCCGCCGCAGGCGATCGTCGTTGCGGCCAATGCTGCGAACATCGTGCGGCGCAGCAGATTGAAGATCGGATTCATTTTCATAGCAGTTGCATTTTAATTTCAGACCAGATGTCTGCCGGACATCTGGTCTGAGGATTGTCTACCAATTCGGATTCTGTTGGATGTTAGCTCGTTGCAGCTCTTCGGTCGGGATCGGGAAGAGATAGTGCTTTTCGAGGAACACGCGGTCTTCCTTCCAGAAGCGTTCCATGCGGTATTTCTTGCCTCCTACCGAGATCTTGCCGTCGGGGTCTTCCACGGGCCTCATGCCGCAGATGCGGTGCTGCGTCTTGGGATAGGCGCCGTACTTGGCGAAGTACTGCTGGGCCTTCTCGTCGTTGCTGCCGGGCAATGCGTTCCATTGCGACTCTTTGGCCAACTCGGTCGGACTGGTCGGTTCGAGGTAGAAGCGCGTGGAGAAGAAACGGCTCTTTTCGTGGTAGAGTTCGACGCGGCGTTCGCGCAGGATGTAGTCGAGCAGCAACTCCTTGTTGGTCTTCGCGGCGGGCGGAATGGGAGCCATGAACGAGCGTGCGCGCAGGTCGTTCATCATGTTGTAGACTTCGTCCGTCGCGCCCTTCGAACGGGTGACGGCCTCGGCGTAGACGAGGTAGATCGTCGCCAGACGGATCAGCGGAGCGTCCATGTTCCAGTCGCCCGACATGCCCTTGGTGTAGTAGCCGTCGAAGAATTTGTGGGTGAAGTAGCCCGTCGTCGTCGAGTTTGCGGCGTTGATCTCATCCGAACCCGTCGCGGTGTTGATCCACTTGCCCTTGAACATCGCGCCGTGGTAGGTGATGTCGCGGTAGAAGCGTGGGTCGCGGTTCTCGTAGGGGTTGGCGTCGTCGTAGGCCTTGGCCATATCCTCCTCGGAGATCAGGCCGCCGTAGAGCGCCTTGTGGTTCTCTTTGAGGGCGTAGATCGGATAGCCGTAGCCGTCGGGGCCGATTACCTCGTATTCGTCGACATGCTCCTGTACGGGAACTTCGCGTGCCTGTCCCTGCGACGAGGGGGGATACATGTCGTTGTGATAACCGACGGTCTTGGCTTGAAGGAAGAACCAGATCCATTCGCATTTCTTGGCGTCGAGCGAACGGGCGGTTCCGCTGAACAACTCCCACAGACGGGTGTAGACCTTGCCGTTGCTTTCGTCTACGTTGCCGAAGTTCGTCGTGTTGCTCTTATCTGCTCCCTGGTAGAGCGAATAGCGTTTTTCGCCGGTGTTGGTCGTGAAATCGATGACGGCCTTCGCTGCCGCCGCAGCGGCGTCCCAGCGGGCGGGATCGTAACGCTGGTACTCGGAGGCGTAGTTGCGGTTATCGCCTTTGAGCGTCGAGCCGTTGTAGAGCGGCGTGGCGGCGATCCAACGCGCCATGGCTTTCAATGCCAGGCAGGTACCCTTCTCCACACGGCCGAACTGCTCGGCCAGATAGCGCTCCGGAACGCGCGAAAAGGCGTTGTCGCAGTCGTTGCATATCTTTTCGACGATCGAGTGGACGTTCTCGCGCTCGAATTTCGGCAGGTTGTTGGGGTCGACCGTGTAGTCCACGTAGGGGCATTCGCCGTAGCTCTTCAACACGCAGTAGTGCAGGTAGGCGCGCAGGAAATAGACCTCGCCGATACGCTGCGACAGCGTTCCGGGGTGTACCTGCGAGTCGGGCGTGTTGTATTTCTCGATACCTTCGAGAATGACGTTTGCACAGCGGATGTCCTGATAGAGCGCAGGCCAGAAAGTGTGGCAGGCTCCGGCGTCGGTCGTGGCGTTGCATTTCGAGTAGAGTTCCGCACCGGGTTCCCAGTCGCCTTCGTTGAACTTGTTCGACCAGCCGTTCTCGGCCGACGAACCTTCGCACTCGTCGGCGAGCGCCGAGTCGCTGAAATAGCGGATATGCACCAGCGGCTGGTCGGCGGCGCGCACGTAGAAATAGAGACGGTTGATAAGTTGTTCCGTTTCGTTGAAACGGGTGAAAACATCCTCTTCCGTCTTGTCGCCCTGCGGCGTCTTGTCGAGGTAGTCCTCGCAGCCGAACAGCGACAGGGCCGAACAGCAGAGGAGCAGGTATTTCAATATGTTTTTCATAGTCGATTCGAATGTTTTGGAATGGTTAGAATGTCATGTTGATGCCGAGGTTCACGACGCGCTGCACGGGGAACCAGCTTCCGTCGCCGTTCTTGATTTCGGGGTCCATGTCGACGTCGCCCAGGCGGTCGAACGTCAGGAGGTTCTGTCCCTGTGCATAGATGCGGACGCTTTGGATGCCGGCCTTCGACGTCCAGGCCTTGGGCAGCGTATAGCCGATCTCGACGTTTTTCAGACGGATGTACGAAGCGTCGTAGAGGAACAGGCTCGAATACTGCTGTTTGTTGTTGTTGTGGATGCCGTAGTGCAGGGCGGGATAGGTCGCCGTGGCGGCCGTTTCGGGCGTCCAGCGGTTGAGGTGCATCTTACGCACCTTGCCCGTGCGCGACTGGTCGTAGAGCGGGAAGTCCCATACGGCCGGGCCGCTCAACTGCACCGAACAGAGCGCCGAGCCCTGCCACAGCATACTGAAATCGAATCCCTTGTACGACAGCCCGACCGGAATACCGTACTGGATCTCGGGAGTACGGGGGTTGCCGACGGCCGCACGGTCGTAGTTGTTGACCACGCCGTCGCCGTTCATGTCCTTGTAAACCACGTCGCCCGGTTGTACGGGGCCCCAGATTGCGAACCCGCTGCCGCCGTTCATGGCGTTCAGGCGATCGGCTTCGTCCTGGTCGGCGACGAAGTGATCGAAGATGTAGCAGAAATTCTCACCTACGCGGCGGCCGGTCTGGTAGCGCCACGGGCAGTCGCGACCGTTACTGTCGACATAGCTGATCTCGTTGCAGAATTTCACCTTGTTTCGGGCGAAGGTGAAGTTCGGGCGGATCCAGTAGCGGAAATGCTGTCCGATGCGGCCGTCCCAGCCGAGCTGGAACTCGATACCGCGGTTGTCCACGATACCCGAGTTGACGATCGGGGCGGTTTGTCCCACGATATAGGGGAAGCCGAGTTTATCGTCGGTATTGAGCGAGGTGAGGATGTCGTAGCGGTGCTCTTTGAAGACGTCGACCGAGAGGGTCAGCCGCTGGTGGAAGAACTCGGCGTCGATACCGAAGTTGAACTTGCGTGCCTTCTCCCATGTCAGCGACGGGTTGGCGAAGATGCCTTCGATGAGGGTGGTTCCGAATGCTTTCTTGTTTTCGCCGAAGTAGATGTTCATGTTGCTGCCCGACGTGTAGTATTGCAGGTAGGCGAAGCGGGTGCTCCCCATCTGGTCGTTACCTACCAGACCGTACGAAGCGCGCAGTTTGAGGTGGTCGATCCAACGCACGTTCTTCATGAATTCCTCCTGCGAGACGACCCAGCCGATCGAACCTGCGGGGAATACGCCGAAACGGTGTCCGCGTGCGAAGTTCTCCGAACCGTTGTAGCCGATGTTGAATTCGAAGAGGTATTTGTTCTTGTAGTCGTAGGTCGCACGTCCCGAAAAACCCATGTAACGATAGGGAACCTCCTTGCCGACGATCTTGTTCTGCATGTAGTAGAGTACCATCGCCGTCACGTTGTGGTCGCCGAACTTGCGGGCGTAGTCGAGTCGGGCCTGGAAACGCGACGTCCCTTCGGGGTTGGCGTGGCTGAGGCTGTTGCCCTGCGCGTCGTCGGTGGTGCGCTGGTTGGCCGTCACGTAGGAACCGTTCTGAATCCAATAGGCCGAGTTGTTCTTCCACTCGTCGATACTGTACTCCTCGGGCAGCATCCACGTCGAGTAGCCCGGGTAGGTCAGATTACCTGTGCTGTGGGTCGGTACGCTGTTGTTGATCGTGTGCTGGTTGAAGGTGTCGTAGGAGAACTGCGCGGCGATGCTCAGACCTTCGGTGATGAAGTCCAGATCGTGGCTCAGTTTGAACGATCCTTGCAGGTAGCGGCGCGTGCGCTTGCTGAAACCCGAACGGCTCAACTGACCGAGCATGTTGTAGCGGTAGTCGTTGTCGGCGTAGAGCAGGTAGCCTCCGTTCTCCTCGAAATCGCCCTGATTGACTTCGTTGCCGTTGTTGGGCAGTACGATCGGCAGGTAGGGCGGCTGCGTGTTGGCCAGCGAGATGATGTTGGCCGCCGTGGCGCCGGGATAGGTATACTCCGTCACGCGGGCACCCAGATCGACCGAGATTTTCAGCCGTTTGGTGGCGTCGACGTCGACGTTGGCGCGGAAGTTATAGCGCAGGAAGTTGTTGGCGTTGTCGGAGTTGGAGTGCTTGTAGTTGCCGCCCTGCTTGTAGTAGCTTCCCAGGATGAAGTAGCGGGCGCGGTCCGTGCCGCCGCGTACCGAGAGGCTGTAATCCTGCAATACCGAGGGCTGGAACGCATAGTCGAAATAATCCCAGTTGTAACCCAGCCCGTCGGAGTTGTCGCCTTTGGCGCGGCGGTAGTTGTCGATCGCCGTCTGCGTGAAGAGCGAAGGCGAGTCGGCCGCGAGCGAGGGATTGTCGTTGAGCATCGCCTCGTTGTAGAGCGTCGCGTAGTCGGCCGATCCGAGGTAGTCGGGGTAGCGGATCGGTTCGCTGATGCCCACCGAGGCCTTGAAGTCGACGGTCGGTTTCTCGCCCTTGCGGCCTCGCTTGGTCGTCACGACGATCACGCCGTTGGCGCCGCGGATACCGTAGGGTGCCGTCGCCGATGCGTCTTTGAGGATCGTGAAGGTCTCGATCTCGTCGGGAGCCAGATAGCTCATGTCGCGCTCGATACCGTCGACGATCATGATGACGCCCGACTGTCCGTAGGTCGAGATACCGCGGATGTTGAGCTGTGCGGCGTCGTTGCCCGGCTCGCCTCCGGAGAACTGATTCACCAGCAGACCCGGCATACGTCCGGCCAGCGCGTTGTTGATGTTGGCCGTGGGGGACTGTTTGAGGTCTTTGGTCGTGATCGTGGCGATCGAACCGGTGATCGTCTCCTTTTTCTGGACGTTGTAACCCACGACGACGACCTCTTCGAGCGCCTTGCTGTCTTCGAGCAGCGTGATGTCGATCTTCGTGCGGTTGTTCACGTTGATCTCCTGCGGTGCGTAACCGATGTAGGAGACCATCAGCGTCGCGCCGCCGTAGGGGACGTCGATGCTGTAACTGCCGTCGGCGTTCGACACGGTGCCGAAGTTCGTACCCTTGACGATAAGGGTCACGCCGATCATCGGATCGCCCTTGTCGTCCTTGACGAATCCCTTGACCGTCAGTTTCGACGACTGAGCTTGTGCGGCCGGTGCCGCATCCGCCTTGCCCGGAGAGGCCACGGCGGCCTCTCCCAGGCAAAACAGACACAATATCAGTGTTAAAAAACCGTATTTCTTCATGACTGTATTGTAGTAGTTGGGTTGATGTTACTCTTTGATTGTGATGTTCATGACGGTTCCGGCCGATGCGTCCTTCGTGGCCTGATCGCAGATCGTCACGTCTGCTTCATCTTTTTCAAAAACTTTTTGATAGATATAGACCGGATTGACGTGCTCGGCACTCTTGACGGTCGCCGTGAGGGTTCCGACGTTCTTGCTGGTGGAAATCGTCACGACGGTATTCGAGTTCTCGATCACGACCAGACCGGCTACCAACGGGAAGGCCGTCGTAGCGGGTTCGATGGTCGTAACGGTGATGTTGCCGTAGTTTTCGCAGCTTTCGATCGAGTTGCCGGCATTGCGGGCAGCCGAAAGGATACCTGCGGCACGATACCTGAATACGCCCGTGATCGATCCGCGGTTGATGCAACCCTTGATTTGAAGATTGCCGTAGGCCGAACCGATGATTCCGCCTATCTGCGAGGGTACGCTTCCCGCGGCCGTTTCGTCTGTTTTCGGATTGCTGAGGTTGCCCGTGTTGGTGCAGTTCTCGATCAGACCGCTCTTCATCTTCTCGGCGATACCCACCAGACCGCCGGTGTAGTTGGTCGTGACGGCGATATCTGCCTCGTTGTGACAGTCGACCATTTTCAACGACAGCTTGTCTTTTCCTTTGTCCGATCCGATGCAGCCAGCGATACCTCCGATACGGCGGTTGGCCGATTTCGCATTGTTCATGACGATCTGTCCGCGGTTGTAACACTTCTCGAACGATCCGTAACCGTAGCCGAGAATACCGCCGAGCGAGTGGAACTGCTTGTTCGTGCCGTTGAAGTCCATGGTCATGGCGCCTTCGTTCACGCAGTTGGTGTAACTCCATTCTGCGGCTTCGGTCATGCCGATGATACCGCCGATGCGGCCTGAATCCTGACCGGAGTCGGCGAGGTTCATGTTGATCTTGCCTTTGTTCGAGCAGTCGACGAACGAACCTACCGTATCGTCGGCTGCACTGCCGACCAGACCGCCGATAGCGACCGAACGGACGGATTGCAGGAACTCGAAGTTGCCGGTATTGTGGCAGTCGGTGTAGATCGAGCCGGCCTTGTCCTGACCGACCAGACCGCCGAGATTTCCCATCGTGCTGCTGGTTTTCAATCCCGAGAAAGTGATTGCCGCCGTATTGGTGACGCCGGTCAGTGCGGCGCCGTTGTTGAAGACAGCGAGCGTACCGGCCGTAACGGGATCGATCTTGCTGATCGTCATGCTGCCGGCCAGCGTCAGATTCTTCACCGCGGCCGTTGCATCGAGCGTGTGGAACAGGCCCAGCTCCTTGGCGTCGCCGTCGTTGAGGCTGACCGTGAGGGTATGTCCCTTGCCGTCGAAGGTGCCGGTGAACGGATTTTCGGCCTGCCCGACGAAGCAGGTCTGGGAGAATGCGCTCAGGTCGACGTCCTGCAACAGGATCACCGTGCCCTCCTGCATGAACTCGTCGAGCGGCGCGGCCTCCGTGACGGCTTTGCCGAAGGCCACGAAATCGTCGCCCGTGGCGATGCCTTTCAGCGAGAGCTGCGTTTCGAACGATTCGGTCAGCTCCTCGGCCGAAACCGCATCCAGCGTGACCGTGCCGGCGGGGATTCCGACCCCTTCGGCGGGTGCGGTGACTTTGAGCATCGATGCGGCGATATCCAGTTCGACCGTCCAGCCTTCGGGGGCCGTGATGTCGCACTTGTCTACATACTGCATCGTGCAGGGGATGTCGCGCTGTTCGCCGAAGACGAAGCGGTCGATCGGCTCTGCGAACTGGATGACGGGCATCTTGGTCGAAAGCTCGACGCTGATCGACGACGATTCGCCGGCCGTGCCGCGGACGCTCAGCGGCGTCACCTTGACCGCACCGGTCAGCGTCGGATTCTGACTGTCGGGCATCGGCGCCGTGACGGTCAACTGGTTGTTTTCGAGGTCGGTTTCCGTCGTCCAGCCCTCGGGAGCTTCGACTTCGAGCGAAGAGGTGTTTTCGCACGAGAAGGGGAAGACGAGGCTCTTGCCGTAGGAGAAGATGTGGTTTTTGGTCGTCGCGTCGCCGTCGAAGGTCAGCGAAATGCTCTCTTCGAGGGCGGCTACGCTGAGCGTGTAGCTCATCGTGCGTCCGGCCTGCGAGGTGATCGCGATCGTGATGTCGCCGCCGGCTTCGGCTTCCAGATCCGAGGCGACGGGAGCCGTCACCGTGCAGCTCCGCGAGCTGGGGATGACGCTGCATTTCCACCCTGCGGGAGCCGTGACCTCCGTGTAGGTCACGAATGCGCTTTTCAGCGTGTAGGCGGTCGTCGCGCCGAACTTCATGCTTTGGAGACCTTCGATGAGGGTGCCCTCCGTGTCGTAGAGTTCGAATTGGATCGCTCCGTCTTCCGCGTCCACGTCGTCGATGCCGCACGATACGACGCACAGCGTCGCGGCGGCAAGGAGCGTGTTCAGAAGAAAAAGAAGAGATTTTCTCATAGATGAAAGTTTTAGATTAGAGTTAGAATTGTAGAAACGATCGCACATTGCGAGACGGTCGCAATGCGGAAATGGTTCAGGTCGGTGTATATATAAGGAATCATTCGGAGAATGAAGGTTGGTTGCGGAAGTATCGCGTGCGGATGCCCTTTTCCGTTGGAAATAAGGGCGAAACGAAGTCCGATTCAGGTAGATCAAAAGTAGACCTTTGACCGATACGAACCAATGGAGATCGGAAGAGCGTCGTGTAG
>OOBZ01001002.1_pt1 | contig 20363 bp, 19 predicted proteins | sample 1671601 | NCBI WGS metagenome assembly OOBZ01 (sample SAMN06348173, study PRJEB24527) | human gut metagenome | biome: human gut; feature: ankylosing spondylitis patient; material: feces | host: Homo sapiens | place: China | collected 2015-10
GCTCCTTCGGGAGCCGAGCTGGAACTCTAAGTAAATATGTTATATTAAATTGTTGGAATAGACTACCACAAAAATCGAGCTGTGTCAACAAAAAGATTTGAAAATACGCCACTTTCGGCGGGTTGCAAGAAAAGGCGATGAAAACTTTGGCAAAAAGAGAGAGGGCTGGACGGTACCGGTCCCCTTGTGGGTCATAATGCCTTTAGAGGATAAGATGCACGGTCAGCGCAATTTTGTGCTGAATGTCGGGTTTGGGAGAAACCCAACAAGCGTTTTTGAATTCGGATTTGTAAAATCTGATTCAAAAATTGCGAGTTGGTACCGGCTTGCCCTGCTTGCTGCGGATGCAAACACGAAAATTTTCTAAGAAGAAAAATAACCGTCCGCTTCAAGTTGAACTTAAAAACGGACGGTCTTGACTACAAAATGATTTTCAAATTTGGAAAGCGCATTGAGAGGCTTCATAGTTGTTGCAAGCAATGTTTTCGTCTATACAAAAACACTTTTGCGTTGCAAAATGCTTGCTGGGAATACCCAAGCCCTTGAACTGCACCGTTTCGGTGCAGGCTTAAAAAAGAACTTGGTACTCTTTTTTAATGGAAGATAGCACTTAGCACTGTAATCGTGAAGGCGTTTATCATATCAGGAACGGCGAGGAAGCCGTAGCCGCTGTCAATATGATGGCAAGTAATGGAATCTGGTACAGATTCTGATTTTTAAATGCGAATTGAAATTCTGCATTGAAAAAGTACGTACTAGAAAATCCAAGGCCGTTAAACTGCACCTATTAGATGTAGACTACGCGATGGCACTATTTCTTTATGCAAGTTGCTGTCGCATTTTTTTGCAACAGTCCCGTTTTTTCTTCTAAAAAATGAGCCTGTTCCGACTGTTATAGATAAGATCGTGGCTGTTCAGTAAAGAAAAATGCTTGGATGGATATAACTCGAAAATCTTGAAAATTTATTCCAGTGAAAGAAAAAGTGATGACTGCTAAACTAACTACAGTGCTCAACCAAATCCCTCTGAACCGGGAGGGTGGGCGCAGACCGAACATTTGATTTTTCAGGAAAGGAGAACGAAAATGGACATCAAACATCCCTTCGTAAAGCCCGAGATCGAGTGCACGCTGGCGGCGGGCTGTGCTGTGACCGGCGAGCCCTTCGCCATCGAGCTGGCCCACGTCAAGGGCCGTCTGACCATGGTGAGCGCTAAGCCCATAAAGGCGGGCGCGGGCGGCGGCAGCGGCGGCCTGAAGCCCGCCCTGACCAGCCTCGACCTTAGCGACGGCATGGACACTGGCCGCACCTACCACTGCCCCAACTGCGGCAACAAGGACATCGTCCGCTGCGGCAAGTGCCACGGCATCACCTGCTACGACGGCAGCGGCAGCTTCGTCTGCGTCCACTGCGGCAATAGCGGTGTCGTCTCCGGCACCATCCAGCGCATCGAGGTGCAGCGGGTGGGCGTCAAAGCCGAACCCGGTGTCAAGCGTGAGCCCGGCGTCAAGGCCGAGCCCGGCTACCCCAAGCGCGGCCCCCGCTGGTAACGGGGCGGATAATTTATTCCCTCGCCTACTTGTGAGCGAAAGCGTATACTTGCATCAATCCGAGGGGGAACACCCCCTCGGGAAAAGAATATCAATACGACAACACGACAACGAAAGGAAAAACAACATGAAAGCTTACATTTACAACACCTCTAACGTGAAGGTCGCCGTTGACATCAGTGTGGAGGACACCCCGCTTGAGATCCTGAAGAACTGCTGTGAGCAGGACGCCGAGAGCGCCAAATTCCTCTTCCCCAACGAGGGCGCATACCAGCAGCTTATGCGTGACAACGAGCTGGATGAGAACATCTCCAGCTTTGATCTCAAGGATGTCGAGGGATGTTCCATCCACGCTGAGTGGAATGTGCCTCTCAATGGCAACCCCGAGATCAAGAACGCCATCGCTGAGCTGGAGGCTGAGAACATGCCCATCTCCTTCGTGTGCAGCATTGCGGCCATCGTGGCCTGAGAAAGGAGTAGAGATGAACAAGTCCTTCCTCCTCGCCCAGAGCGCGGGTTATTTGCTGGGTGAGTGCCTCGGCGGCGCGAAAGTGACCACAAGCTACAGCCGCGACCACAATGACTTCATCTGGGAGCTGAGCGGCTACCCGCTTTACGGCACCCGCGGCACCGGCAAGGTGTACATCGTCTTCCCGGCCAAGACCTTTGCTGTTCGCGGCGGCGAGGCGAAGTTTGAACCGATGCCGCAGGACCAGGTGCGGCTGTGCGAGGGAAGCCTCGCAAAAGCTTTTGCACACCCTCATGTATACAATAGTGGCCATCCTTGTTGGCATGATGGTGCCCGTTCCGGCGTCGCCGACTTCATAGCGACTCTCCTTGAGACACTGACCATGATCAATGTGACCAATACCAGCGTCACCTACGGGAAGTGTGCCTCCGGAGTAATGGGGGTAGGACAGGACGCCGTCCGCAACGCTTCTATCCAGACCAAGCGTGTCTACGCAGCTTTCCGCCCTCTTCCTATAGTAAAGGACCGCGTTAAGCTCACCCGCTACGTCAACAACCGCTGGATAACGATAGTAAGTCATTTCATGTGAGAGGAGGTGGTTTTTATGCATGTCAACGTCATTATTGAGCAGTCCGTGGTGGACAAGATCAACACCGCCATTTACCGCTTTCCCGACATGGAAACCGGCGGCCAGCTTATCGGCAGCATCGGCAAAGATGCCATCACCGGAAGCTATACCGTTTACGTTGCCGACCTTTACCATGAGATCTCTCAGGTAGGCACCGGCAGCGGCTTCACCTTTCTTCCGAGCTATCAGTCGAATGCATATTTCTGGTGCGACAAGACCTACGGCGGCAAGCTCCACATCATCGGAAATTTCCACAGCCACGCCAATTTCCCGGCGTTCTGGAGCAAGACCGATGATACCATGATGCGCCAGCTGAAGGGTGAGGCTCTATATATCGTCGCTTCCCCCAGTGAGGGCAGCTGGCTCTTCCGTTTCAAGGACGATGAGTTCGACTTCAGCGACGACTGCCGCGTCACCATCGCGGGCGGCGGCAGTGTGGACACCGCCATCGGCAAGGAGCTCATCGAGTCTCCCTACACTCGCCCGGAGGGGTCCGCAGCCGTTCAGTACACTGCCATCCCCCACTACACCGTCAGCCAGACCAAAGAGTTCGCCAAGCGTTTCGATTACGGCGTGGACGCTCTCCACGACAAGCGCGTCCTGCTGATAGGAGCTGGCACCATCGGCAATTTGATGCTGGAAAGCCTCGTGCTCAGCGGCGTGGGCCGCATCACCATCGTGGATACGGACACTTACCAGATTGCCAATCTCCCTCGCAGCCCCCTCGTAGGCCGCGGGGCTCTCGGCAAGCCCAAGGCCTTTGCTCTGGCGAAGGCCGCCGCCGAGAAAGCATGCTTCCCGCTCACCATCACCGGCATCAAGGCCGACATCTGCAAGCTGGGCTTCGGCTTCCTCGAGAGCTTCGACCTCGTCATCAGCGTCGTAGACTCCATGGCCGTGCGGCAGTTCATCGACCGCGGCTGCAAAATTTACGACACTGCGCATATTTCTGCGGGAACCGGTCTGCTCCAGAGCGGCTTCTTCGGCAATGTGATGTTCTCCCCGCCGGGCACCCACATTGACTACGCGCAGATGTTCGGCTCGGGCTGGCGTGCCCATGAGGAAAAGAAACGTTCCTGCGCCGAATATGAGGACACCACCCAGCCTCAGGTGCTGGCGTTCAGCTCCCGCGTGGCGGGCCTTGCCTCTGATCTCGCCCTCAAGTGGCTGCTGGGCCGGATGGCCGACAAGAAGAGCGTGCGCAAGTACGTCCTGAAGAGCGCAGGCGAGGCCGTGGAGACCGATGCCGCCAGCTTCCAGCTCGTCACTTACCGCGAACCCAGTGAGGCCGCAGAGAGCCGCAGCGAACTCTTCTCCCGTCTGGGCAAGCTGCCCACCCACTTCATTCGCTTCGACCGCCGTGAGCCCAAGAGCGGGCTCTACCGCCTCTTTCGCCGTGAGTTCGGCGATGAGAGCGAGAGCTATCAGCTGGATCTCGAGGGTCTGGCAATGGTGCTCCCGGTAGTCTACTGCAACCAGTCCGTCGCCTCTGTCAACGTCTGTGACGTGGACATAGTGGATGAGGTGCTCTTCCGCCTTCCGCCGAGACATGTCTATTCGGTCTTCACTGAGGACAGCGAGTATCTGGTGGAGTTGACCTTCGCGGACGCTGTTTAAAGGGGGAGGTGAGGCCTGATGGCCCGAGTGCTGGCTCAGAAGGTGACGGGCAGCTGCCGCATGTGCGCGTCCTGCTCGGCAGTGACCAAGACAGGCTACCTCGTCAAGCGGGGCGGGGCAGAACTGTTCGTCTGTCAGAGCTGCCTCACCGCCAAGTTCGGCACGGACTACCAGCTGGTGCGGTCCCTCGAGCCGGAGCCGCCACGGCCCGTTGTCCAGCCACGGCCTGTTGCTCGTCCCCGTCAGATCGAGCCCCGCCCCCACCCGGCTGCCCGGCCTCGTCAGGTCGAGCCCCGCCCCCACCCGGCTGTCCGGCCACGTCAGGTCGAGCCCCGCCCCCACCCGGAGACCGGCGGCAGCCGGACGCTGAGAGAGCTGGCGGCGCTGGTCAATCGGGGCATACAGATGCTGCGGGCGGGGCTCATTGTAAGCCTGCTTCTCCTCGTCGTGATGTATGGGGCGAAGGAGCGCCCCGCCATCCGCCCGCCCTACTACGTCCAATACCAGATGAACAAGGTGGAGCGGCAGGCAGTCCGGCTGCAGGGCCGCGTGCTGAACATTTTTACAAAAGAGAGGTCATCATGATTCAAAGCGTAATGAACGCGGGCTTCAAAGCCCTGTCTGCGTGGCTGCTGTTTTTCTCGGCGGTGGTGCTGCTGTTTTTCATCGCGGCCAGCGTGGTCAACGCCATCAGCGGCAGCAGCCGCTTCAACACCGGCGAGATCATGAAGCTGCTCACCACCACCCTCGGCTTCACCGCGCTGTACGCGGTGCTCGACTACTTCCTGGTGTGACTATGAGTTGGGATGAACTGGAAAAGCGCCGGACGGCAGACATTGTAAGCCGCCGTTTCGGTATATCTGCTAAGGAAACAGTATTCGTCCGGGACGGCTACGAGCTGACCCGCCACCTCCTGCAATGCGCCCGGCAGGGCCGCAGCCGGGTGGCGGCCATCTACCCGGCAACCGAACAGCCCGCCCTCAGCCGCGCTGTGGCCGACAGCCTCAACGGCACCCGTCCGCTGCTGCTGAACCAATTTATCCGGCCCCTCCGCTGCCGGTATCTCCAGCTGCCGGGCCGTTACGGCGGCATGGTGGCGGAGCTGGAATACCTCAGCCCGGAGCCGGAACGCGCACGCCGGATGGCAGCTATGGAGGCCGCTCTCAGCCGCGCCGCTGCCGACATCCGTGCCGCCGCAGGCCCCCGCGCCCCGGACTGGGCGCGGGCCTACGCCGTGGTGGAGTATGCGGTGCGCCATTGGCGTTACAGCGAGGAGGGCGTCTGGAGCTACACGGCCTATGGAGCGCTGGTGGACCACGCAGCGGTGTGCATGGGTATCAGCCTGGCCACCCTGCTGCTGATGGGGCGGATGGGCGTGCCCTGCCGCTATCTGCACGGGTACCGCCGGCCCGAGGACGCCATGGGCCACGCGTGGAACCTCATCTATTGCGGCGGGTGGTTTCATCTGGACGTCACCGACGCCGTCACCTCCCGCGACCCGCTGCGGTTCTGGGGCGTCACGGCCCTGACCGATCGCTCTCTGGAGCCGGGGCTCACCCTGCCGGGGGCGCTGCGGTGCCCCTGTCCGCCGGACTTTATCCGTCAACACCTCAGAAAAGGAACGATGCTATGAAATACACTGACGAAGAATGCGAACGAATCAACCACAATTACCAGATCGCCGTGCGTAACATGAACGACCGCGCCTGGAGCGCGATGCTGGACAGCGAAAAAATAGCAAGCCTTCAGGACATCGAGAACAAATTGGCCATGGATGCGGGCCGTATCCCCTCCGAGGTCGTCGTCACGAAGGAACTGACGGGCGAGTACGGCGCGCAGGACGGCAACACCCTCCTCATCGACGCCCAGAGCCTCCAGAAGGACGACTTCCGCGAAGTGCTGGACACCCTTTACCACGAGGATGCGCACGCCCGGGACTGGGTGAACAGCGTCTTTTCCGACCGTCAGGCGGCCCTCTCTCCCGAGGAGCGTCAGGCCCTCGAAGCCCGGATGACGCCGGTGCCCTCTGCCGAGAAGGATTTCAACGGTTACTGGAACCACCCGGCCGAGGTCAACGCCCGGGCCGCAGGCAAGGCGGGCGTGGAGCAACTGCTCAGCGACCAGCAGGTGCTGGCCCAGTATGACGCCTCTCACAAGGCGACGAACCAGATCCTCCAGACCTACGACACCGTGGATCTCAGCAGCGTCGGCGCGGCGCAGGAGAAGGGCGGCCCTGCCGCCCCTGCGGAGGCCGTCGGCCACGGCGCTGAGGCTGCTCAGGGGCAGGACCACAGCGAAGAGCATATGCGCTGAAAGGGGAGAGACAGATGCTGTTCAAGATGACCGAGCCGGAGGCAAAGCCCATCTCTCCGCCCCGCTCAGAGCTCACCCTGCCCTGCCGCGATGCCCGGGGCAGCCCCCTCCGGCTGGGCCTCGGCGATGAGATATGGCAGGGCCACATCCTTGTCACCGGCGGCACCGGCAGCGGCAAGACCACCGTCATTCGCCAGCTTTTAGCCCGCTGCCGGGACATCTGGCCGGAGGCCAGCTTTATTGTGCTGGACGTCAAGGGCGATTATATCCCCTACCGCCGGCCCGGCGATAAGGTGTTTTCCTTCTACGGCAGCGGCGAGGACGCCTTCCGATGGAACATCCTCGAGGAGGCCCGGGCCTCGCCACACCCGGAGGATGAGCTGGACGAGATGGTATCGGTCTTGTTTGCCAGTCGGGTGAACACGGCTGGCCAGAATCGTTTCTTCGTGGACGCGGCCCGGCAAATCTTCTATGGTTATCTGCTGGTGGCCCTTCGGCAGTGCCGCCCGGGGCGTCCGGCCCCGACTCACGCCGAGATGGCCTCGTGGCTGAAGAAATGCACCCTGGAGCAAATGCAGGACAGACTGAACTTCGAGAAGGATGAGCTCGGTGGAGTTACATCTCTCCTCAAAGGCCGCGAAGCTGCGAGCATTTTGAGCGAAGTGCACCTCTTTGCCCACGACTTCTTCCGGGGCGCGGCGGGCGGCCGCGACTCGGTTGCGGAGTTCCTCACCCACCCGGGCCGGGCGCTCTACCTGCAATACGACGCCGCCCGGGCTGAGAGCGGGAAGCTCGGGTGCAGCATCCTGCTCAACCGCGCCATTGCACAGCTCCTCTCCAAGGACTGGTGCCGCCGCAGGTTGTTCTTCATCCTCGACGAAGCTGCCAGCCTCCCCGCCGACTACGGCCTCGAACGGCTGCTGGCCATCGGCCGTGACCGGGGCGGCCGGGTGCTGTGCGCCCTCCAAAACCAAGATCAAGTCGAGGCGATGTTTGCCGGCCGGCCCTCCATGCAGAGCGACGCCAACAACGTGCTGTCCCAGTTTTCAAGCGTGATGAGCTTTCACCCCAACAGCAGCAGGGACGTGGAGTTCGCACGGGACCGGCTGGGCAGGACCGATATAATAGTGACGACCTTCGGGCTCTCCCGGTACGAGCCGCCCCACGCGGCCGCAGTGCAGGACTGCCCGGTGACAGCCCGCCAGTTGATGGCGCTGAAGGCGGGCGAGGCCTACATCCGCCTGCGGGACTACGCCCCCGCAAAAGTCTATTTCGAAAAGGAGCAGTGCGATGGAAAATGAGCTGATGAAATTCTGGCAGATGCCCCGCAGCAGCTGGCTCGTCTCGGGGCAGGATGAGCCAGCCCGGGCGGCCCTCCTGCAGGCAGAGCTTGCCCGCCGCCGGGGCCTGCGGGTGATCGTCGCCGCCGAGGAGGCGGTGCCCGCCGCTGTGCAGGCGGCACGCAGAGCGGGTTTCAAGCGCCTGCGGACGCTTCCGGCGGCAGGGGAGGGGTACTTCCCGGCCTTCACTCCGGGCCGCGCCACAGAGCGCGAGAGCCGCCTGTTAGAGCTTCTGCGGGTGCAGGGCTGGGAGGAGGCCGAGGTCGGAAAGGCCAACGCCTACCTCGACTTCATCCTCGGGCTGGACGAGACGGTACACCGCGCTCCGCCCCAGCTGGATATGAAGCTCCTGCAGAAGTACCGGGGCGTCTTCGGGGTGGAGCGTGCCCTGTGGAAGCTGGGCCTCGATGAGGACACCCGCCGCATCTGGCTTGAGGCCTACGCCGAGTGCGCCTCGGCAGGCCCGAGGATCGAAAACTTTCTGCGGGGGCTGGAAGCCTCCCTCCATCTGGACGCGCCGCGCGCGGCCAGCCTCTCCCGCCTCGGCCCCGGCGAAGCAGCGGCCCTCATCCCGGTACCCGACACCATGAACCCCCGCCAGCGGGCAGCCCTTTTTCAGCTGCTGGTGTGGGACATCCGGGACACCGGGGGCCTCATAGCGCTGGACCTCATCGAGGGGGGACGCAAGTGGGGAGAGGAACTGGCGGGCCTGCTGGAACAGGTGATGAGCCGAGCCTCCGTCACCCTCTACTGCGACGACCTCTTTGCCCACGAAGAGGCACTGGTGCGCCGGATCAAGGGCCTGTTCCGGAACGCCATCTACCTTTACCACAGCGAGATGTCCAGCTGTGAGGCCATCAGCGCCCAGTTCGGGAAAATCGCCGTCATCCACCCGGTCTACAGTCAGGACCGCGACCGCCGTCTGCGGAACAACCGCCTGATCGATAAGATGCTGGGCACCGACCGGGTTGACCATTACACGACCCCTGCCCCGGTCTACGAGGCGCTTTTCCGGCCCGAAGAGATCAACCGGCTGGTGGAGGGCAGTTGTCTCGTCAAGACGCGGGAAGATGCCTTTATGACGGAAATAAACGGAGGTGCGCCATGAATCAGCGGAGAGGATACTGCCTCAGCGCGGCCATCATAGCGCTGGACCTGCTGCTGACCCCCTTTGGTGGGTGGCTGGCCGCAGCGGTGTCCCTCGTCTGGGCCGGAGGCCTCGGCGAGTGGGCAGCCCGGAAGAAACTGGGGGCCGTGCCCTGTACGGGGGCTGTCAGCCGCAGCCAGCGCCGTCTGGAGGCCTGCTATCGCCGCGTCATGGCAAAGGCCGGAGAGAAACTCCCGCCCTTCTGCGGTGAGGTGGAGATTTACAGCCTCCCCGGCCAGCAGGTGAACGGCGCAGCCTTCGGGCGCAGCATCGGCATCACCGAGGGGGCGCTGCAGCTGGACGACAACACGGTGGAAGCCATCATCGCACACGAGCTGGGCCACATCGCCCACGGAGACGCCGTCCTGAACATGGTGCTGACGGCCAACATCTTCAGCCTCGCGGGTCTGCTGGTTATCTGGCAGCTTGCCCTTGGAACGGTGTTCTGGCTCATCGTACTGGCCGTGGCCCTCTGCTGCGGCGTCCGGTTCGGCTATGTCTCGTGGTTGCTTACCGACCGGCTGTCCGGTCTGCTCCAGCGCGTCTGCGAAGGCTTCCGCAGCGTCTGCGTAGCCCTCGTCCAGATACTGGCAAGAGCGGTCGGCCGCAGGGGCGAGCTGGAGGCAGATGCCTTCGCCGTGGAGCTGGGATATGGCTTCGCATTGTGCCGCTTTTTGGAACGGTTTGCGGATCAGCCTCAGCCCGGCCGGGACCTCTTTGATGTGCTCTACAGCACCCACCCCGACAGTGCCCTGCGGGCGGACCATATCCGCCGTCGGATGCAGCAGGACACCCCGGCCCTCCGATGAAGAACGCTATAGCCCGTCCGCTGCGCGATGCAGTGAACGGGCTGTTTTTCTGTATGCGCAGAGAAGCAGACATCTCTACAGAACCGTTCCTGTTCTTTCTCGCCTATAATATGCAGAAGTTCTTTTTTAAATCGCAATGCGGAAAATGAAATTCCATCTTTTCCATTCAAATCAGATTTTCTGCTTTTAGGCCACTTCAAACTCTCTGTGCTGAAGTTTTCAACTTTTCTCGCTTTCGGATGGAACGATCGATATATTTTGTGTGAGATTACAGTAATGTGCTACACGGCGAGTACCAGCGTTGGAAGAAAAACAGCGTTTCTAAACAAAAAATTTATTCCACCTGACAGGCCGCAAAAGAAAATGTATAATACAGCCATACTCCCCGAGGGGAGAAAATGCAAAGAAAGGAGGCGCATTGCCGTATGACGCGCATGATCGCATCGAACCGAATAGGCAGTCCAAGCCACGGTCCCCCTTGAAGGTTCAGCCATGTGATGAGTTGAACTCGTTTGTACATATTTTGCCTGCCCTCCTTTTATAGATAGAACCGTTTCAATAGATGATAAAATTCCCTTCAATTGCTTTGGTTTTCATACATGACTTTTCCTCCTTGAAATAATAAATATAAAGTTCGACAGCCGCTGCGGCATCCAAGGGAAGTGCCGCAGCGGTTTTTGCTGTCCAGACAGCCCATATAGAAAAAAGGACCCCTTCCACATCCGGGAAGGAGCCCTTCTTTGCGCGGGTCAGTTCAGAGACTGCCGAGCAGACCGCTGGCTTCCAGATCGACGAGGAAGGACGAATCGGTCTCATAATAAGTTTTGTAAAAGGCTGTCACGGTCCGGGCCTGATCGGCGCGGAGCACATGGATGCCGTACAGGCTGGGGATCAGCAGCAGAAGCGAGGTGATGAGCACGAAGATCCGCACGGCGGCCCGGCGGTTCCTGCGGCGAAGGATGTCGTATTCCTTGCCGCGTTTGCCCGCATCCCAAGCGTCCATATTGCGGCGGTAGCACTCGTACCACAGCAGCCACAGAACGACACCGCACAAAAGAAGCACGGCGACCCCGACGAGGGGAAGGCGGTAGAGAAACTCACCTCCAAAGATGATCTCGGCAGGCAGCAGGTTCAGCGCGGTGCTTATCATACCGCCCTTGCGCCGACAGGCGTCATAGAAAATCGGGAGAAGCCACACGGCCAGCATCATGGCCATATAGAGCCATGCAGTCACGAGGGGAGACAGTGTCCCGCCGTACAGCGTGGGCTGTTCCTGGAACAAAAACCACTCCACGAGAAACGAAAACACCGCGGAGACGACCTCCGGCAGGACATGCAGAAAAAAATACATAAAAAACTCCCTTCCTTTTTGTGTGACCTTCGACTGCCGCAGAGCCAGAATTTTGGCCCGATCCTGCGGCGATTTGAGTGTAACACAGGGAAAAGAAGGGAATCTAAGGAATAAGTTTTCAGCTTTTCGGGGCGGCGCGGGTGCCTTTGGCCGAACCTTTTTTCTTGTCGGCGGGTTTCGGCCTTTTCTGGCGGTGAACGCCCATCATAAGGCCCAGTGTCCGGCGGGACTGCGGCACCGCCGTGGCCAGAGCACCGGCCAGCACATAGAACCGGTCGGTATAGGCGGGGTAGTAAATGCTGTGCCAAGTGGTCCCACTGGCAAGGGTCAGGCTTTCCAGCAGGAAGTTGTAAATGCGGCGGATGATCGTTGACTGATCCGGTGTGACCGTGTCGGACTTCGGTTCGTTCCAAAGGCCCTCGAGCTCGACAAAAACGCTGGCAAATAAGGCGTCTTCCAAAAAGCTTCCGGTGGTACCGCCCGGCTCTTTCAGTTTCGCTTCGGCTTTATCGCGCATAGCCTTGAGCCATGCGTGTTCTGCCGTAAACGCTTCCTGCGCTTTGCCGGCGTCTGCTGTGCAGCAGTCATAGATGGCCAGAATGAGGAAAAAGAACAGCTGCAGGATGTCCTCACGGGAAAGCAGCCTGCTGCCTAAAGCATTATTTGCCTGCCAGCAGTCAAGTTCTTTTTCGTTGGGCGGTTCTGTTCTTGCAGCGTACTTCTCAGCCTTCGGAGAATAGTCGTGCAGAGTAGCCTCGATCTTGTAACAGAGATTCGGCAGGCCCATTTCCAAATGGTCTTGAATGTATCTGTAGCGATCGGCCTCCACGTCCTTTTCCAAGCCGGAATCTGGGTACAGATCATAGGTGGAAAAAGAAGTGAATTTGCTCTGAAGGTTCTGGTGCTGGCCCTTGTTCAGGATCCCGCAGCGTTCACGGTCTTTGAAATGCTCCTCATCGGCAGACACCTCGACCAGCGCATTGCCCAGCTTATGGAAGTAGTCGGCCCATTCAGATGCACTCGGATGTGCGGCTTTCGGGCCATCGGCGATACGGGCAGAAAGTGCCCGTTTGCAGTGGAGACAGCCGGCAAGGTACCAGATCACATTACAGGTCAGCCGGGCGCTGCCCGGATAGGTCAGCTTCGGAATATCAGATTCTTTGATCGCCTCTACCTGAAGAAGGAAGTCGTTCAAGGGCTGCACCGCTGTCTTGAAGTCATCGGGACTCGCAGACTCCTGCGGCGTGATGCGCAGCAGCCACTGGCCCATAAGAAAAGCGGTCTCCTGCGGCTTGATGGCAGCAGAAGGAGGTTCTTGAAGGGAGTCCGGGTCCAGCTTTTCCTGAAACGCTTCTTTCAGCGGCTCAAGGGATTCCCGGCGTGCCTGGCTGAGAACGGCCATAAAATCGTCTGCAGAGAGCAGTTTCGGCGCAGCGCCTTTTTCAGAGGAAAGCAGCAGTTTATCCCGCCGCTCCTGCTCTTTTTTGGAGTATACCGTCTTAACCACCGTGTTCCAGCGGCCATACAGCACCAGCAGATAACCGACCAGAATGCTCAATTCCCGCTGGACGGTGTGGGAATACGGGTAGCCCATGCAGATCTCAATGCGGCTCTGATCCGGGGGAAGCTTTTCCGGGTAGATCCGCTCCAGTTTCATCTCCGTAAGATTGCGGCGATGGGCGAGCAGATACTCCTGCAGGTCATGTCGGAGTGCGGGAATGTCGACGGCAGGATTGTTGGTGCGGTGCATAGCATTCTGCAGCTTTTGGGCATCGCGGCCCAGAAGGCGGGTGCTGCCGTTCTTCTGGGAGAAGTGGTGGACGGGCTGCTCTGCCGCTGCGTCGGCGGTCTTGCAGGCGGTCAGATAGCCCTGCAGAACATCGATCACATCCCACCAGTGAAAGGAATCCGCATGGTCTTTTTTCGCATCAAAAAACTTGAAGGCGAAGCACACGACATCCAGCGGGTCGCGCAGGCTGAACGCTTCCTGACGGGTGAGGAAAAAGTAGCGCTGCATCTCTTCGGTCGTCATGTTCAGCAGAAAGGCGATGTGATAGGCTTCCTGCCGGTTTCCTGCACGGCGATAGGCCACATCCCTCTTAAGAATGGAATCCCATGCGGTGCCGGGGTTCTCGCAGCCGAGTTCCGCAAGGCACAGGCGCTTCAGGTTCTTGGCAACAATCTTGATGGTGGCGCTTGGCCAAGGCTGCAGCTCCTCCGGCTTGCAATTGACAAGGTCGGCGGCCTCTGCCATAGTACCATCGCTTTTTAGAAGCTCCGGGCGGTGTTTCTGGATGCAGCGGCACAGAAAGATGCCCTGCGTCATGTTCTGGCCGGAGCAGGCCAGATGTTCTTTGATCTGTGCAGCAGACTGGGCGACCATGTCCCAATGGATGTTGGAAAAGCCGTCGAAGGAGCGCCGGGCGTTCCATGCGTCATTGCCTTTGCTGATCTCCTCGTCGATCCACTTCTGTGTTTCCTGTTCCAGAAGCGCTGAAAATGTCTCCGATTCCGGCATAAGATCCCTCCCTTTTGCGAAAAACCGTGCGGCCCCGGCACAAAAATTTATTCCATGGCAGAAGAATGTTTCAAAAAGTAGAATGTGGTTGTACATGTCAGGTCCGGGTCTCCATTATAAACAACCCGGGATGGAAAATCCATTCGCCAATCAGCACAAATCTTCGGGAGAATTTTTGGCGGGAATTTCCACTTTTCGCTTGAATTCGTGCGGAGACCGGCGGCAGCCCAAACCCGCCGGCCCGCACACAGGAGGTTTACGAGATGATACGCTGGAAAAAGATGCGGCGCGAGCCGCTGCCGAATGGAACGATCTTGTCGTTCCTGAACGGAGAAGAGTTCGTGCTGCAGGATCTGCTTGCAGAAAACAAAAACGCTCTGTTCTACGCGGTGCGCAGCCAAACGACCGGTCAGGCCGTCGTGCTGAAAGAGTTCTTCAACAGCCATTGGGTGCGGCTGCGCGGTGCGCCCGCGCTGAAAGGCTGGGAGCAGGAACCGCCCGACAGCAGAAAGCTGAGCCGCACCTATCTCTGGCTGCGCCGTCAGGCAGAGCAGGAGCAGCGCATGAATCAGGAACTTTGCGGCAGTGTCCGATGCGTCATCCCGGAAAAGCCGGTGCTGCCCGCCGGTACGCTGGTCCTGCCGGACGGCACCGAATGGCAGTGGTCCTACTGTGCCTTTCTGGAAATGGACGGCATGACCGCAGCGCAGGGCTTCCCGTTGCAGGCGCTGATGTGGGAATGCATCAACTCCAACGGCCCGGCGCATCCCTTCGGAAACCTACGCCAACAGGAAGAATGCTTTGTCCCCCGAAGAAACTGTGCGGTACCGGCAGCCGCCATTACCATTCAGATCTTCCGGGACACCCTGCTGGCGCTGCGTCCGCTGCACCGTGCGGGGTGGATCATGGGAGACTTGAGCAGCGGCAATCTTTTCATGGAAGGAAGCCTTGCCGAAGGGCGCATTCAGGGCGTGTCCTTTGCGGATGTCAGTACAGTGCGGAAGATCGGCGAGAATGAGATGCCCGCGACGGCTGAGCCGGGCTTCCATGCGCCGGAGCTGTTCTCAGGGCCTGTCACCGAAAAGACCGATGTCTTTTCGGCGGGCCGGCTGCTGCTGAGTATGCTGTATCCGGTCGCGGTGCACAATGTCAGGCTGCACCGTTCGCTGGGTTTCCTGGATAACACCCAAACCCTAACCGCGGGCGAGAGTGTCCCGTCCGGCCTCCCGCAGGAGATGCGAGCAGAGGTGAACCGCCTGCTGCTACGGGCGACAGCACCGGACCCGGAGCAACGCATTTCGATGGATGAGATGCTGGCAACGGCAGAGGACTGGTGCCGACGGCTAGAACGATAAAGCAGGACACAGAAAGGCCCGGAAGCTGTTTTGAAACGGCTCCCGGGCCTTTTGATATGTTGTGCTTAACGCTTAGTCATGAACGACGCCGTAGACCTCGCGCTGACGGGCTTCCAGCGCTTCGTAGACCGAAGCGGGGAAGTGATGGCCCAGCCCGCCGTCATGGGTGGCGTTGCCGTCGCCGGGGCCGTGGAAGTCGGAACCCGCCGAGGGCAGCAGGTCGTACTGTGCCGCCAGTGCGGCCAGATGACAGCGCTGCTCGTCGGTGTAGCGGCCATAGTAGACCTCCATGCCGCTGCACGGGCCGGCCAGAGACTGGAAGGTGTGCAGCAGGCGGTGCTGCTCGGCTTCATCAAGCGGGTAGAAGAACAGGTGCGCCAGAATGGCGATGCCCTGTGCCTTCTGCAGGGCAGAGAGAACGTCCTCGATGGGCGCGTAGTCCAGCTCCGACTCGACATAGGCCAGACGCTGGCCGAAGCTGCCGATGTACGTGTCGAACGCTTCATCCACCGTCTTGACATAGCCGTGGGCCACAAGGCTGCGGGCAATGTGCATTCGGCCAAGATGCTGTGGGCCATTGCAGAAGGCCATGAGGTCTTCGTAGGTGCCGATGCCGACGCCCAGCGCGTCGAGCTTGTTCAGGATCTTGGTAACGTAGCTGCGGCGGTCGGGCTGGTTGCAGCGCAGCACAGCCTGAAGCTCCGGGCAGTCGGGGTCAAAGTTCAGGCCCACGATGTGGATCTCCACGCGGCGCTGGTCGGCGGTGCGATAAAAGCAGCTGAACTCGCAGCCGCGCAGAATGCGCAGCATGGGGAACTGCAGGCGAAGGTCGCTCAGCTCGGCAGGGGAATAGTTGTAGTTGTGGTCGGTATACGCCAGATACCGGATGCCGCTTTGAAGAGCCATTAGGCCCAGATGTGCGGGCGTATACTCGCCGTCGGAATGGATGGTGTGAGTGTGCAGATCAGCGTGATACATAGAAATATCCCTCCTTACCAGGTTCTGCGGAGGCCCGCAGCCGTCGTCAGCGAAACACCGATATACCCAAGCTCCGGCCAGTCGGGTTCATCGTAGTTGTAGACCCACGCGAGCGGCTGCCCGGACTTGAGCTCCTTACGGTCCGTTTCCCACTCATCCGGGCGGTCGCTGACGAACAGATAGCTCTCGAGCTCACCGATATTCGTAAAGCTGTGGATCACATGATAAACGACCGCGTTGTATTTTTTCTCGAATTTTCTGACGCGCTCAAGCTGCTCTCCTTCGAGCCGGCTGCAGGTGCCCAGCGGAGGAGCGCTCTCGGAAACGATGCCCTCCTGCTCAAAGCACTTGATAATGGGCGGGTAGATGCCCCACAGCTTCATGCGCTCAACGGCCTCAGCCTTTTTTGCTTCGATACTTGCGTTCATAGAGTTCTCCTTTCTCATGTCCGGAAAAAAGCCGCCGGAAGTGCGGCTTTCTGCTTCAAAGCATAGCAGAGCGGCCCGGCGGTTTCTACGGGAATAAATATTTGGCGTTCAGGGCAGGAAAGTCACGGCATCGCCTTGGAATATTTTGGAGGATACGCTATAATAAAGCCAGAATATCCAAACGGAGGAGGGCTTTTCATGTGGAACCAGAAAGAGGTGCGCCGTGAGCCTCTGCCCGATGGAACAGTGCTGTGCACGGAGAACGGACGGTTCACGATCCAAAAGTACATCACGTCGGGCGGCTTTGCGCTGCTCTATCAGGCGCAGGAAGAAGGGCAGATGTATCCGGTTATCCTCAAGGAGTATTTCCCACGGCAGGGCTATGTCCGGGTGGACGGGGCCGTTCTGCCGGAGGAAGCCGCAGCCTTGCCGGAGAATGACCCAGAGCGTGAAAAGAGAATTGAAACGATGCGGACGCTTTTTGAAGAGCGGGCCGACCGCGAGATCCGCGTCGGGCAGCAGAGCCGCCAGCGCACCCGGCTCACGGTGCCGGTGAACCGAAAGCTTCCGGTGCGGTCGATCCAGCTGCCGGGGGAAAAAACTGCACGCCGCCGTACAGCTGCATTCTGGAAATGGAGTGCCTTACCGAGCGGCAGGGCTTCTGGCTGAAGGATCTGTTGGAGGAAGCCGCCCAGCCCTGCAGTCCAGATCACCCTTTCGGCAACGGACGGCCGGGCTGCAGAAATTCTGTGCCGCAGTTCGCAAAGACGGTGGATCTGTTCTGCGCCCTGCTGGCGAACCTGAAACGCATCCACAACGATGAGGATTGCAGAGGCTGCATCCATGGCGACATCAGCGCGGGCAATCTCTTTGTGGACGGCAGCCTGTCCAACGGCACGATCTTGGGCGTGTCCCTGCTGGACTTCGGCGGCGGCTGGGACGAAGAGACCAGGCCGGAGAGCGATGTGTTCAGTACACCGGGCTTCCGTGCACCGGAACTGAAAAACGGTGGGACACCGACCCCGGCGTCCGACGTTTACGCGGTGGGGCGGCTGTTCTATGCCCTGCTGGACCCTACAGCGGCGAACAATCTGCGGTTGGGGCGGGACCTGAGCTTCCTGGAAAGGGATGTGACGCTGACCGCAAGCCAAGCAAGACCCTCCGGGCTGGAAGGTTCCCTGCTGGCTCAGGTGAACGCGTTGCTGACCGCTGCCGCCAAGGAAGCCCCCGAAGAGCGCATCACGCTGGAAGAAATGGCGCGGCAGATGGACGAGTGGCGCCGCCGCCTGACGCCGCCGGTATGGAGCCTTGCTCAGAACGCAGGCGCGCTGAACGACGGCGAGGTGAGGGGCCGCGACGAAGACGTAAAGAACCTGCTGAACGAACTGGAAAACGAAAAGCGGAACCCCCATGTGCTGTGGGGCTTTGCGGGCATGGGCAAGACCAAACTGGCCCTCGCCGCCGCCGGCGAATGGCAGAAGCGCCACCCGCTGGGCAGAACGTATTTCGTGCGGTTCCCTGGCACGCTGGAGGCGCTGTACACCGACACCTTCGCCCATGCCATGCCGGTGGAGCGCGGCGGGCCCGACCTAATTGAGGACGTGCAGAAGCTGCTGTGCGAGAACCTGTCGGAGCTGGACCTGCTGGTCATCGACAACTTTGACCGCGATGAGGCCTCGTCCTGGGCCGAGCTGACCGGCGCCAGCGGCAGTCTGGAGCAGCAGCTCTACCAGCAGCTGTGCGCCCTGCCCTGCCGCCTGCTGCTGACCACGCGGCAGAATCTGGAACATGCAGCGGGCGGGCGCTTTTTCGAGATCAAGTCCCTGAAGGATGACGTCCTGCTGGACATCCTGCGGGACGGCTCCCGGGGGCTGCCGGACTCGGACGACGACACCCTCCGAGATATCCTCCGGCTGGTGGAGCGCCACACCATGACCATCACCATGGTGGCCGCCCTGATGCAGTTCACCCACATCCCGGCCGGGCAGATCGCCGAGGACCTGAGCAAGGGCCAAACCCTCCGGGACAACAGTCTGGAAATGCTCATCCCCAGCGAAAAGGACGGCGAGAGCCGCAACGGCACCGTGCTGCAGAACCTGACCACCCTGTTCGGGCTGGCGAAGCTGACCCCGCCGATGCGGACCCTGCTGCACCGCGCCATGTTCATCGGGGAGAGCGGGCTCTCGCGGGAGCTGTTCCTCAACGCCTGCGGCCTGCGGCCGGACGACAGGGATTTCCACGCGCTGGTGGATCTGCGCTACCTGAACAGCACGGGCAGCGGGAAAGACGAGTACCTTGTCCCCCACACCCTCATCCGCAAGCTGTGCAGCCTGCGGGAGCCGGGGGCTGACGGAGAGGACGACGCCCATTTTCTGGACGGGCTGTGGGAGTTTCAGGAGACGCCCGCCGACCGGCGCAGCACCGCCGATATTTACTCCGCTGTGCTGGAAAAGTCCGACCCGGACGCCCGGCTCGACACCCCGCAGAAGAAGCTCTGGGCCTACCGCGCCGCGAGCCTGTACTTCCGCCTTGCCGATTTCAAGAAGGCTGCGAAGTGGAACAACGCCATGATCATCGCGGAAAAGGCGCAGCCCGCCCTGCACTGGACGCTGCCGCAGCTGTATGAGAACCGGGCACTCATCTTCCGGGACCGGAAGCAGCCGCCGGAGGAGTTCGACGCCGCCATAAAAGCGATGAAATGCCTGAATGAGCTGGGCCCTTTGGAGCAAAACCCCAGTGCCGCAGCCTCCATTTATGAGACGCTTGGCCGGGCATACGGCGATGTTGGGAAGTTCCTGCTGCGGGGGGTGAGCTCCGAGGACCGGGAGACCCTGCTGGAGCTGACCTGCCATGCCGACGCGCTTGCCTTTGGCGAGGACAGCGTATGGGCAGGCCGGACGGATAAACGTGACTATGACGACCGCCAGCGTACCTGCTACGAGTACGCCGCAAGGCTGCGTGAAGAGCGGTTCACGTTCCACAGCTCGGACACCTTCCGCACCTACATCAATCTGGCTTACTGCGCCGGTGTGCGGGGCAAAAACGAGCCGGAGCATCTCCGGCAGGAGGCCGCACGGCAGCTGCGCTGGAGCCGGCAGGCCCTCGATATCTCCGAGAGATGCAGCACCGGCGCTTATAGCAACATCGGCCTTGCTTATGGCGCGCTGGGAGACCATGTCCCCGAGAAAGAGGCCTTCGAGACCCTGCTGGAGCGCCGCCGCCACAACTCGCAGCGCGGCGACAGCCGCCTGTACGAGCTGCAGGCCCTGCTGTATCTCATCGAAGCCTGCAAGCATGGCGGAGACAACGAAGAGGCGTCGAAACGATACAAGGAAGTTCAGGCGCTCGCCAAGCAGCTGGGCGTGGAGGAGCTATTTGCCCATAATCTGGAGGAAGCCGGAGAGGGGCTTCTCTGACCCATAAGTAAACATTTGAACTTGGAGTTGTTCTTGAAAACACCAAAGATGCCGTTAACCTGAATCGAATGGTTCATACTCGGAGAACACTACGTTCAGAAGCAAGATTCTCGAAAGAGGATTTTCTGCACACTAGGACTTCTTTATTTTTCTCTGGTTTACAGGTTTGAAACAACTTTCCCGAAGCGTACAGCCGGAGTAGTCTCATAAAGGTAATAATTCGTGATCGTAATAAATCTTGCATTTTTCTTTGAACTGGAACGGGTGCAGTGGGGCCTTCTCTCTCCGCCACGGGGAAAACCATCAGTGTGTTTCAAAGACGCAGTAGAAAATGTTTTCAGGTGAAAAGGCAGTGTTTCTATGTTGCTGGCTCGAATTTGCGGTCACTCAAACCAATGCCGTCAAGTCGGTAGGGGATAGGGCGATTTTATTTGTCGGAGAGTAA
>OOBZ01001004.1_pt1 | contig 20346 bp, 10 predicted proteins | sample 1671601 | NCBI WGS metagenome assembly OOBZ01 (sample SAMN06348173, study PRJEB24527) | human gut metagenome | biome: human gut; feature: ankylosing spondylitis patient; material: feces | host: Homo sapiens | place: China | collected 2015-10
GGCACCGAGGGCGCGTTTGTACTTCTGCACCAGTTTGGCATTGCGCGGGCGGCAGGGAGCGGCACTTCCGTTTACGGTGATGACTATGGGCAGGGGAGCCTCAACGGTTTCCACACCACCGTCAATATGACGTTTCACGGTAATCTTCTTGGCGGCTTTATCCACGTTCAGAATCTCTTCTGCGTAGGTCACTTGCGTCAGCCCCAGCTTTTCGGCAACCTGCGGGCCTACTTGGGCGGTATCACCGTCGATGGCCTGGCGTCCGCCAATGATGACGTCATAGTCGCCTATCTTCTTGATGGCTGTGGCAAGGGCATACGAAGTGGCAAGCGTATCGGCACCTGCAAAGGCGCGGTCGGTCAGCAGATAGCCGTTGTCGGCACCACGGTAAAGTCCTTCACGAATAACTTCGGCTGCACGTCCCGGTCCCATGGTCAGGATGGTAACGGTGGAGCCCGGATGTTCATCTTTCAGTCGGAGAGCCTGTTCAAGAGCGTTCAGGTCCTCGGGGTTGAAGATGGCAGGGAGTGCCGCGCGGTTGATAGTTCCGTCGGCTTTCATGGCATCTTTCCCAACGTTGCGTGTGTCGGGAACTTGTTTTGCCAATACAACAATTTTCAAACTCATGCTATTAATTATTAGTATTAGTATTTCTTTGTATGTCAGTACCGGGAATAGGAGTAGTAGAATCCTGCTACTGAAATTGGCCGGTTAACTCATTATCAGCCTGCAAATTTACGGAAAGAGTTGGGTTTGACAAGAAAATGGGGTGAAAAATGCACAAGTTGAGGGATTTTGCGCAAATATCAGTTGGCTCTATATCTGTAAAAAAGGTAATAAAACCGGTAATTTATCTACCTTTCCGTTCCCGTTTCCTCTGTACTTTTGCAGCGTCTGGATGAGGTCTGCATAACGGGCAGCATCGGATAAACAAGCATTGCTACTTAAATGTTATTATAGAATATGTATATTGAAAAAGTAAATTCCCCTGCTGACGTGAAAAAGTTATCAGTCAGCGAAATGAACGGATTGGGTGGAGAAATCCGCCAGGTGTTGTTAAACAAGTTAAGCTCCCACGGAGGACACGTAGGTCCCAACCTGGGAATGGTAGAAGCCACCATAGCCCTGCATTACGTGTTCGATTCACCAACGGACAAGATAGTCTATGACGTGTCTCACCAAAGTTATACCCATAAGATATTGACAGGCCGCCGGGCAGCGTTTATGAATGCGGACGAGTATGACGAAGTCTCCGGATATTCCGAACCGTCGGAAAGCGAGCACGACTTCTTCGTCATTGGGCATACCTCTACCTCCGTCAGTCTGGCAAGCGGACTTGCCAAGGCGCGTGACCTGAAGGGGGAGGCGGGTAATGTGATTGCCGTCATCGGCGATGGCTCGTTGAGTGGAGGTGAAGCCTTCGAAGGATTGAATGTAGGTGCCGAACTGGGCACGAACTTCATCGTCATTGTCAACGATAACCAGATGTCCATTGCCGAGAATCATGGCGGGCTATACCGCAATCTGCAACAGTTACGCGAAACGGAGGGGCAGGCTCCCTGCAACTATTTTAAGGCAATGGGATATGATTATCTCTATGTGAAGGATGGCAATGACGTGGAGCAATTGATAGAGGCTTTCCGTGAAGTGAAGGACAAGAAGCATCCGGTTGTGGTACATATCAATACCTTGAAAGGTAAGGGATACAAATTGGCAGAAGAGCAAAAAGAACGTTTCCATTACAGTGTTCCGTTCGACCTTGAAACCGGCAATCTGACCGGTGAGTCTGGAGAGGGTGAAGACTATGCCGACCTTACCGCCGGTTATTTGTTGCAGGAGATGAAGAAAGACCCGACTGTGGTGGGCATCACCGCAGGTACACCTACGGTATTTGGCTTTACACCGGAGCGCCGCAAGGAGGCAGGGCGGCAGTTCATCGATATGGGCATTGCCGAAGAGCAGGCTGTTGCCATGGCTTCTGCCATTGCTGCCGGAGGTGGAAAACCGGTATTCGGGGTCTACAGCACCTTTATCCAGCGCGCCTACGACCAGTTGTCCCAGGATCTTTGCATCAACAATAATCCTGCACTGATTCTTGTCTTCTGGGGAAGCTTATCGAGTATGAATGATGTTACCCATCTTTGTCTTTTTGATATTCCGGTCATCGGTAATATTCCGAATATGGTTTATCTGGCACCTACTTGTCGTGAGGAGTATATGGCAATGCTGGAGTGGGGCATCCGTCAAACGGAACATCCGGTTGCCATTCGCGTGCCGGCCAATGGGGTTGTCCGCAGGAATGTAGAACCGGAGAAGGATTACGGCAAGACGCTGAACCGTTATGAGGTGTCCCATCGTGGAGAGAAGGTCGCCATATTGGGACTGGGCTCTTTCTATCAGTTGGGCGAAGCCGTGGCTGCCCGGTTGAAGGAAGAGAAAGGAGTGGATGCCACGCTTGTCAATCCTCGCTACATCACGGGTGTGGACGAGGCTTTGCTCGATGACCTGAAGCGCGACCATACACTGGTCATTACTCTTGAGGACGGAGTGCTGGACGGTGGCTTTGGCGAGAAGATTGCCCGTTATTACGGTCCGTCGGATATGAAGGTACTGAACTATGGTGTGAAGAAAGAGTTTATCGACCGTTACGATGTGGAGGAGCAGTTGAAGAAGAACCGGTTGACGGTTCCGCAGATTGTGGAAGATATCTGTAGGATTTGGTAAGAATTGAAAAAGGAGATGCATCAAACTGCATCTCCTTCTTTTATTTATTTAATACCCAGTTTCTTGGCAATATCCTTAGGCAGTGCATCCTTGTGCACAATGATGTTCATTGTTTTATAGCGCACGAAAGCTTTGGAAGCATACCACAGTCCTTTGTACTTTCCGGCTTCACCCCAAGAGTTCTTTACCATATAGTATTCGTTGCCTTCCTGGTCTTTGGCTATACCGTAAATCAGCATACCGTGGTCGTCAGTAGTTTCCCAGTTGTCGTATGCCAGCTGGCGCTCTTCTTGTGTGCACCACTTCTGCGGTTGAGGCTTGCTGTTCAGTTTCTTTTCTTCGGGTTTCATTTTCAGCCAGTGTGCCATGTCCGAACCGCTCAGTTCTTGCACCTTTTCTGCATCGGGCATTACGGCTATACCGTCGCGTGTGAAGCCTTGTTCGCTTACGTCACTACCCCATGCAATGGTGTAACCCTTATTGATAGCGTTGTCAAACACTTCCATCAACTCGTCAATAGGCAAGTTGTAGGAAGAAGCCCAACGCCAGTTGTCTTGTATTTCCAGGACGAACGGCTGGTAGAAGGGATGGTGGGTATAGGAAGTCAGTGAGATATAGTCATCTGCATTCAGTCCGGTAGATTCATAGAAAGACTTCGGAGTATATTCCTTGCCTTTGTAGGTGAACTTCTCGGGACGTTCGCCCAGATAGATGTCGTGGATGGCAGTGATGGCCTTCTTCCAAAGCGGGTTATTTTCCTTGTCTGCTTGCAGGCTGCGGTGTCTTCCCTTGGCAATGGCTGCCACTACGGCATCAGATACGGCTGTCAATTCGGTGTGGTTGCTCAGCGTGTCGCCATACATAACGCCCGGACGCATTTCCTCTTCGGGCACCAGACCGAAAGTTTTCATACCATAAATTACATCGTAGAACGAACCGCCTTGTGAGAACGAAACGTCACCATGTGTACGCACTGCCTTGTTGGCACGGTCCAGATAGGTGTTGTGTACGATAAACATTTCAGAAAAGTCGTATTCGCCTTTGCCCATGCGGAGCAGTTCGGATTCGATGAATGCCAGTCCGGAATAGCACCAGCATGTACCGGCACGGTTTTGGTTCTTAACAGAAGTGATAGGATTTTCTTTTACGGTTGTAAAAATGAAACCTTCCTCTTTCGGAGTGTCTTGTGCTATTGTGTTTAAACTTAATAAACCCAATGCAGCCATCAGTATTGATTTCTTCATCATAATTAAAATGTTATAGATTTATAGTTGCAACTGCAAATATAGGCAGAATATCGTAAACAAAAGCTATCTTTGAAGCGTTAATTCTGACACTTATGGAGAAAATAATACGTATCGACGACCATAGCGGTCTTGTTTTGGAGGGCGGCGGTATGCGCGGCGTCTTCACTTGCGGTGTGCTCGACAGCTTTATGGATCGTGGCATTCGCTTTCCCTATACCATCGGCGTCAGTGCCGGAGCCTGCAACGGACTTTCTTATATGTCCGGTCAGCGCGGGCGTGCCAAGTACAGCAATATCGACTTGCTGGAAAAATACAATTACATCGGATTGAAGTATCTGTTGAAGAAGCGGAATATCATGGATTTCGACTTGTTGTTCCAGGAGTTTCCGGAACACATACTTCCCTACGACTACGAGGCATACTTTCATTGTCCCGAACGTTATGTGATGGTAACTACCAACTGCGAGACGGGCGAAGCGAACTATTTTGAGGAGAAGCGGAGTAAAGAGCGCGTCATTGATATTGTGCGTGCTTCGAGCAGTCTGCCGTTTGTCTGTCCCATTACCTACGTGGACAACATCCCGATGCTGGATGGAGGTATTGTGGACAGTATCCCTTTGATGCGTGCCCGTCAGGATGGATTTACCAATAATGTGGTGGTGTTGACGCGCAATCATGGGTACCGTAAGGAAATTCAGGGAACGAAGGTTCCACCTTTTATATATAAGAAATATCCGCTATTGCGTGAAGCCATCAACCGCCGCAGTATTGTCTATAATCAACAGTTGGAGCAGGTGGAACGGATGGAAGCCGCCGGGGAAATCGTTGTGATCCGTCCACAGAAGCCGGTAGTGGTAGACCGCATCGAGCGTGACATCAAGAAGCTGACGGAGCTTTATGAAGAAGGATACCGGTGTGCGGAACATTTTGCTTTTCGTTTTTGATTCTGAGAGAGTATACTATGAGAGCTGGTGCAATTAGCATCTGCTCCCATATTGTTTTCATTCTTTTCTATTAATTTGCTGCTAAAGCTAAAGTTTATTTAGCAAAAAACACGCGTAGAATACCTTTAGAAAGGGGATGTATCAAAAATACCACCTTTCGTAACATTTGTTATAGGTGCAAATCCTGGTTTCGCTTAATTTTGCTGACACAAAACTCAATTGCAGAATTGGTTTATTATTAACTTTAAATTAATAGATATGTTGAAAAGCATTAGTCTCAGGCTTTGCACACTAATTGTGCTTCTCTTTGCGGGCATCTATTCCTTTGCCCAGCAAGTCCAGGTAAAAGGTACTGTCGTTGAAAAATCGAGTGGTGAATCCATTATCGGTGCTTCTGTCATGGAAGTAGGTTCCAACAGTAATGGAACAATTACGGATATTGACGGAAATTTCACTCTGTCTGTAGCTTCCGGTGCCACATTGTCTGTATCCTATATAGGATATAAAGCCGTTACAGTAAAGGCACAGCCCACTTTACGCATTGAGTTGACGGAAGATTCCCAGTTGATTGATGAAGTAGTAGTGACCGGCTATATGTCCGAGAAGAAGGCCAGTTTGACTGGTTCGGTGGCTGTGGTCAAGATGAAGGATGTAGCAGATATTCCTACGGGAAATGTGTTGTCGAGCTTGCAGGGACGTGTTGCCGGTATGAACATTACGACTGACGGCACACCGGGCGGTGGAAATACTTCTACATTGGTCCGTGGTAAGTCATCTTTCCGAAATGATGCCAATTCCCCGCTTTATGTCATTGACGGTGTGATGACCCGTGAGAACATCTCGTCTATCCTTTCTTCCAATGATGTAGAATCCATTCAGGTATTGAAGGATGCCGCTTCCGCTTCTATTTATGGTGCACAGGCTGCCAATGGTGTGATTATCATTACTACCAAACGTGCCAAGAAAGGGGAGACCCGTGTGGATTTTGATATGTCGTTGACTTTGCAGACCTATCAATGTGGCTTTGATATGTTGAATGCAGATGAGTGGGGCCAGGTTTATTGGTCGGCTTATAAGTATGCCAATAATGGAGCTACGCCAAGCAGCGAAATATATGGTAATGGTGCAACTCCCCAACTTCAAGACTATATCGGCCTGAATGGAGCTAAAGTACATGCCGTTGATACGGATTGGCGCGATGTGGTTTATCGCACTGCCTTGATGCAGAATTATAGTGCGACACTTTCAAAGGGCTCTGACAATGGTGCCTTCTCGTTAGCGTTGAACTATCTCGACCATGACGGTCTGGTAGAGAATACGAATTTCCAGCGTATCAATACCCGCATCAGTTCTAACTATCATTATCTTGACAATCGCTTGCGCATCGGCGAGAACGTTGCCATCAATCGTTGGACACAGACCCTCAGTCCGGCCGGTGTAGATGAGAATGCCATCAAACAGCATCCTGCCAAGACGGTTTATGATGAGAATGGCAATTATAACGATGCCATCAATGATGTTTTGGGTGATGCCCCCAATATGGCACGTTTGTTGGAGAATGAAAAACAGAACAAACATGATTACTGGCGTGTCTTTGGTAATGCATTCCTTGAAATTGAACCGATTAAGAACCTGGTGCTGAAAACCAATTTCGGTATGAATTATTATGATGAAACCAACAAAACTTTTGAGCCGGCATGGGCACGCGATGAGGTCAATAAGCTGACTCAATCATCCAACAAAAGACTGGATTGGGTATGGACCAATACCGTGACTTATAGCAAAGCTTTTGGAAAGAACAATCTGACTGCACTTCTTGGTACAGAAGCCAAGAAGAACCATTCGGAATCCATGTTCGGTTATGGTACGGGACTGGCTGTAGAAGATGAAGATTATATTTATCTCGACGGTGTGACTGCCGGTAAGAATGTAGGTGCCGGTGCTTCCAATTATGGCATGGTGTCTTACTTTGGTAAAGTGAACTATGATTATGAAGGACGGTATTTGGCCTCTGTTACGGTGCGCCGTGATGCTTCTTCCCGCTTGGCAAAGGGTAATAATGTGGATTACTTCCCTTCAGTGTCGGCAGGCTGGCGCATTTCAAGTGAGAAGTTTATGGAAGCGACCAGGGATTGGTTGGCTGATTTGAAACTACGTGCTTCATGGGGTGTCAATGGTAACGATATTATTGATAATGAGGCTCCCTATACAAAATACTTGATTAGTCTGAAGGATGCAAGCTACAACATGAACGGTGATGGAACGACTTTGGCTCCCGGTGGTTACAAAGTGAGGTCTACCAATCCCGATTTGAAGTGGGAGAGTACAAGACAGCTCAATATCGGTGTGGACGCCGCTTTCCTGAACGGACGTCTGAGTGCTTCTCTCGATTATTTTGATAAGAAGACAAGTGATATGCTTGTGGAGAAACCGTATATCGCTGTCATTGGCGAGGGTGGTTACTGCTGGTATAATGGTGGTACGATGAACAATAAAGGTTTCGAGATGGCACTGACCTGGAATGATAAGGTAAAGGATTTCCAGTATAATGTAGCATTCAACCTTTCATATTACAAAAATGAAGTGACAGAGCTGACGGAAGAAATTTACTATACTTATGGTGGCGGTAATGGGGTTGACAAGACTTTGGTTGGCCAACCGTTCGGTTCATGGATGGGCTTCAAGACAGATGGAGTGTTCCGTACCCAGCAGGAGGTGGATGAGTATAAATCCAAATATAATGTACAGTTTGGCGCTCCCGGAGTAGGACGTATCAAATACGTGGATGCTGATGGTAACGGTACGATTGATACGAACGACCGTGTATGGTTGGGTTCTGACAATCCGAAAGTGATTGCAGGTCTGAATCTTGGGGCATCTTGGAAAGGCTTTGACCTCAGCATGTTCTTCAACGGTATGATTCGTGATGCCTATAACAACTCCAAATATTATACGGATTTATTCCAATGCTGGACCGGTAATCACTCTACCCGCCTGCTCGATGCCATGCATGCTTACGAGAACTTTGAAAAGACGGGTGCTTACAATAGCAGTGTACCTGCTTTGACCACTCTTAACAGCAACAATGAGCACGAAGTATCTGAGTTCTATATTGAAAATGGTTCGTATATCAAGCTGAAAAGTCTGACATTGGGTTACACGCTTCCTAAAGCAGTTCTCGACAAGATGAAGATGCGTCATGCGCGCATTTATTTCCAGGCTCAGAATTTGTTTACGATTACCGGTTATACAGGTGCCGACCCTGAAGGTCTGGGTTATCCTTATCCGTTGCCCCGTACGTTCTCTTTGGGATTATCATTTGGTTTCTAAACTTTAAAACTATACTATCATGAAATTGAAACATTTATATATGCTTGGCGTAGTAGCGCTGATGACTGCAAGCTGTAATGAAGACCGTTTCCTGGATTTGAAGCCCCAGGGTAGCTTGAATGAAGATATTATGACTTCTACAGAAGGTGCCGACCTTTTGGTGAATGCCGCGTATGCAGCTTTGGGTGGTCCCGAAGGACAGAGCTGGAGTGTATGGTGTCATCCTACTTCCAATTGGACCTATGGTGAGGTACGTTCGGATAATGCCTATAAAGGCGGTGGTGGTGTTGGTGACCTTAATGAAGTGCACCGTATGGAGACATTTGATATGGATGCAACCAATGGATTTCTGGACAGCAAGTGGTACCATCTATATTGCAGTGTACAGCGTTGTAACTCTGCATTGCGCGTTCTGAATGCTGCAACAGATGAGCAGGTGAACGGACGTGTATCCCGTATTGCGGAGATGAAAGTGCTTCGTGCCCATTATTACTTTGAATTGAGCCGCCTTTTCAACAAGATACCTTATTTTGATGAGAACGTTGAGATTTCCCAATATCCGGATATTCCGAACAATGAGTTTACCCGTGACGAGATTCTGAGTATGCTGGCCAAGGAGATGCTTGATGCCGCCGAACTGCTTCCTGCATCACAGTCGGAGGTAGGGCGTATTCATAAATACATAGCACTGGCCTATGCGGCTAAAATCAAGCTGTACCAAGCGTATCAGCAAGATGAGACTACGCATGCCGTAACTTCCATCAATAAAGAGCTGCTGAGGGAAGTCGTTTCGCTTTGCGACCAAGTGACTGCCAGCAACCGTTACGGTTTGCTTGACGATTTCCAGGGATTGGATTTAGTAGCTAATGAAAACGGTAAAGAGTCTGTTTTTGCCATTCAATATTCCATGAATGACGGTACCGAAAGTGCCGGCCGCATCAACTGGAGCAATCTGTTGAATTCTCCGGGTGGAGGCAGCCCTTACGGAGGTGACGGTTTCTTCCTGCCCAGCCAAGACCTGATTAATGCTTATCAGACAGATGCAAACGGTCTGCCCGATTTTAATTATCAGTCAAAGTCTGATTATAGTTGGGCGGTATTGAACAATGGGGTTTATACTTTACAAAACACGACTCCCAATGTAGACCCGCGTCTCGATTTTGTTGTGGGCCGTCCTACTATAACTTGGAAAACTTACCCAGACAAGCCATGTGAGGGATGGGTGCGTGATAAGGAAACTTATGGCTATAATTGCGCGAAGCGCTTCTGGGTTTCTCCGGAAAGTAGTGATATGTTTAATGGCTGGCCTTGGGGGGCTTCACAGTTGAACTGGCAGATTATACGTTACGCAGATATTCTTCTTTGGAAAGCTGAGGCTCTTATTGAACTCAATGAAGGCGATGGACTCGAAACTGCCCGTGATTTGATTAATCAGATACGCAATCGTGCCCGGAACAGCGCCTATGTAAAGGATTTCAACGACCATTCCAAATATGCGGCCAACTACCTTGTCAATCCTTATCCTGCTGATGTCTGGAATCAGGATTATGCCCGTCAGGCCCTCCGTTGGGAAACACGTCTGGAGAAGGCTTTGGAAGGTGAACGTTTCTTCGACCTGGTCCGTTGGGGCATAGTGGAAACAACCATGAACAAGTACATTACCGCGGAGTCAGACAATCGCATTTATTATGCCAATGCGCACTTTACGGGTGGAAAGGATGAGTATTATCCGGTTCCGAACAATCAATACGGATTTTCTGGAGGCAAGTATGTACAGAATCCCGGTTATGCTCCGTTCAACTAATTATATTTTGAAATGAAAACGCAAGGGAGGGGAAACGTTTGTTTCCCCCTCTTCCTTTAAACAATCTTTTATTATGAAACACTTTGCCTATTCTATATTGGGCTGTCTATTGCTTTCTTTGAATGCAGCTTTTGCTCAAAAAACATGGTCGTTTGACGGGCAGGACCCCTTACTTTCCAGTGACGGCAAGTCATTGTTGAATTTGTACACTATAAAGGAAATACCGGAATTTGTTACCGGAGTCGAAGGTAAAGCCCTTCGTACAGACGGGTATTCCACTTGGATGGATACAACCACGGAAGGAGATGTTTCGTCGTTGTCCGGATGGTTTGCTCTGGAATCTTATCCGACGGATACTGCTGCCTTTATGGGAATCAGAGACATGGCAGGAACATCTGTAGCGGTATGTGTAGACCGTTATGGTGAGTTGCTGTTGGGAATGGGGCAGAATGGCTCATACTCTTACTGTTCATTAAAGACAAAAGTCGACCGTTTCAAGTGGCTGCATGTGGTCCTTGATTTAAGTAATGAATCGGTTTGCCTGAATGGGCAGAGGATGAGTGCAGAGGTATGGCCCCGGAACTTGCAAGATGGTGAAATGATACTTCGGGTAGGTAAGGATTTCAGGGAAAAGAAGGTTTGGATGTACGATGTTACGGCTATAAACGGGTTGATTGACGGGATAAGCCTCACTCCCTTTTCCGATGATTCGTCTGCATGGAGAGACGAGATTGCCTTAGGATTGAAGAAGACTTCGGTTTTGGCTATTCCGGAAACCCGTTTTGCGAAGGACTTCAACCGTCCCCGCTATCATCTGTTGCCGGCTGCCAACTGGACGAATGAGACGCATGGTTTACTTCTTTATAAAGGTAAATATCATATATTCAATCAGAAGAATGCTTCTGCAATCTTCCTGGGACAGATAAATTGGGGACATTTCAGCAGTCCCGATATGCTTCATTGGACGGAGGAAAAGCCGACTTTGACTCCTGATGCTGCTTATGACAAGAATGGAATATGGTCCGGGCATGCTGTTATCAATGATGACGGTATCCCCCAGCTGATATACACAGCCGGTGGAGACAAGATGGGAGTGGGTATTGCTTTTCCAAAAGATACTGCGTTGATAGAATGGGAGAAATATGCGGGTAATCCGGTTATTGCCGAGAAGCCTGCCGGATATACCCGTACGGACATGCGTGACCAGTATGTCTGGAAAGAGGGTGATGTCTGGTATATGATTATCGGTTTCGGCATTGAGCAGACCGATACACCCCACGGGGCTTTGCTGCTTTATAAATCGGCGGACTTGAAGAGATGGGATTTTGTACATTTGCTGTTTGAGGGCAATCCGGAAGTGGATGACTCCGGTATTTTCTGGGAAATGCCGGTCTTTAAGAAGATGGGCGGCAAGTATGTTCTTTTGGTGAATAGGGTTCCTCATAAAGGCATACCTGCGCGTTGCCAGTATTGGATAGGAGATTTCAAGAATGAAAAGTTTATACCGGACAACCCAGTCCCTCAAAATCTGGAGGTCATCAACCGCTTGCTGTCCCCCTCTGTTGTTGAGACTCCGGAAGGGGATGTTGCTGCCATTGCCATTATACCCGATGAAATAGGAGGGGAGGCCACTTATGAACAAGGATGGGCACATCTCTACAGTATGCCCAGAAGATGGCAGCTGAAAGATGGGAAACTATGCCAAACACCCCATCCCGTGATGAAACAATTGCGTGAACAACCGACGGTTTATTCCAGAAAGGCATTGACTGCTGCGAAACCGTGCATTGTGAGCAGAAGGGAACATCAGCTTGAAGTCAAGGCGACTTTTTATCCCGGTGACGCAAAACGGTTTGGATTTACATTGTGTAAGAATCCGGATAATAGCGAATATAGCCTGATTTATTATGATGTGGAGAAGGAGGAACTTATTGTGGACCAGACGCATTCTTCCTTGCGTGCACACATTCCTTTGAAGATTCGTAAGGATCATTATCGGTTGGATACTGCTAAACCGGTGGAGATTCGTTTGTTTATTGACGGTTCTGTAGTGGAAGGATTTATTAATAACGAAGATGCGTTCACTACAAGAATCTTCCCTTTGAAAGAAAATAGTACGCTATTGGAGCTATTCTCTAATGGAAAAACAACGGAAGTTGCTGCCGAAGTTTGGAAACTGAAAGATGCAAAGGTAAAGATGAACTTTTAATGAAAATACAGAAAATGAAGATACCAGCTATATTGGGTGCACTTTTATTGGCAGGAACATTGTCTGCTGGTGCACAAATGAATTCAGACAGTTTATACAAAGAGCCTTATCGTCCTCAGTATCATTTCAGTCCGGAGAAGGGATGGATTGGTGACCCCTCGGGATTCATGTACTATCAGGGTAAATATCATATGTACTGGTGGGGCAAAGTCGAATCTACAGATTTGGTACATTACCAGCAGATAACCCCTTATGCCATGACCGGAGCGGATGACAATATCAGTTACTTCACCGGTTCTGCGGTCATAGACAAGAACAACACGGCCGGCTTCGGCAAGGGGGCTTATGTGGCGGCTTACACCGTTTTTGAGAAGGACTCCAAGAAACAGGCGCAGGGCATCTCTTTCAGTCATGACGGAAAGACATTTCATTATTATGAAGGTAACCCGGTTCTGGACCTTTGGAGTACGGAATTCAGGGACCCTACCGTCTTCTGGCACGAGCCGACCCAAAAATGGGTGATGGTTGTAGCCAAGGCCCTGGAGAAGAAAATAAAGTTTTATACCTCTCCTGATTTGAAGAGCTGGACTTGGACCAGTGATTTCGGCCCTGCCGGTGACAGTGAAAAGTCTTGGGAGTGCCCGGATTTATTCCAGTTGCCGGTTGACGGGGATTCTGACAAGAAAAGGTGGGTGATGGTCGTATCTGTAAACTGGGCGCAAGAACAATATTTTATAGGAGACTTCGACGGCACTTCTTTTAAGCTGATGGAGAACCATCCTGCAGAGCCTCTATATGTGGACAAAGGGCTGGACTTTTATGCATCCCGCACATTTCAGGATTTTGACGGAACGTTGGATTCCAAAATTTCGATGGGCTGGGTTGCAACCTGGGACTATGCACCGGTAGCTCCATCGAAGTATGGGAAGGGCTTCTGGTCCATTCCCCGTAATCTGGAACTGAAGACATACAAGAAAGGCGTGAGGCTGGTGCAGAAACCGGTGGAACAGTTGCAAACACTTCGCCATAAGCCTGCATCGGTGAAACGTGCTTTATCGGTGGGAACACAGAGGTTACCCGGCTTTGTTCCCGATGAGAATGTCTACGAACTCGATGCTTCGTTTTCTACTGACGTATCCAACACCTTTGGCTTGAATTTGTGTGTGGGTGAAGGGCGCAAAGTGGTGGTCAGCTATGATACGGATTCACATAATCTGGTGATTGACCGCACCCATTGCTCCGATGTGCAGATTCCTAAATTCAGCCGTATGGCATATGCCAGGGTGGAACCGGTAGATAATAAGATACGTTTGCATATATTTGTAGACAAATCGAGTATTGAAATCTTTGCCAATGACGGGAAGGATGTATTCACATTATTAACCTATCCGGGCGAGGCTCAAACCGGTATCGAACTTTTTGCGCAGAAGAAGGGGACGAAGATGGAGTTGGATGCCTGGATGCTTAAATCAATATGGAGATGAGGAATTTAATTTGTATTATTTTAGACTGAATGTAACATTTGTAGTATGCTTTGAAACAAAAAAGATAGCCTCCTGCTGCTTGGTGGCGTATCTTTGCATGGTAGAAAAACATAATTAATTTAATACCAACAGAAACATGATTCATTTAAAAGACTTTTGGCGGACAATCAGAAGGACGCTTACCGTATTTATATTAGGAACTACCGTGGCTGTCTTCACATGCCAGGCCATAAATCCTCCTTTCGTGATTAAACATCTGGGTGACGGACAGAGTATCGTCCAAATTGACGAGCAGAAGAAGTTTTTGCTGCTGCCGGTGGAAGAGGCTTCTCCGGAGGCAAAATTGTATATGATAGCGGACAATGATGTTGTACGCAGTATGAACGTGCGATTGGCAGTCAATAAGGTTGACTATTTTGTTCCGGTCGATTTGACCGGCTTCGATAATAAACATCTCTCTTTCAACTTCCAGCTTATTCCGGATTCGGCCTTATGCTGGGAAGAAATGAAACTGTCGGATGAATTCGATGTTTCGAACCGGGAGAAGTACCGTCCGGTGTATCATTTCAGCCCGGCTTACGGTTGGATGAATGATCCTAACGGAATGTTCTACAAAGACGGGGTCTACCATTTGTTCTACCAGCATAATCCCTACGGCTCCATGTGGGGGAACATGCATTGGGGACATGCCACCAGTACGGACCTCGTCACTTGGGAACATCACGGAGATGCTATTTCGCCCGATGCGCTGGGAACAATTTTCAGTGGCTCTTGTGTTGTCGACAAGGATAATACGGCCGGGTTCGGTGCCGGTGCCGTCATTGCTTTCTATACATCGGCAAGCGACCGCCAAGTGCAGAGCATGGCCTATAGCCTTGACAACGGAAAGACCTTCAAGAAGTATGCGCGAAATCCCATCCTGACTTCCACGCAGCGCGACTTCCGTGACCCTAAAGTCATCTGGCACGAAGATACCAAGAAATGGATCATGGTTCTTGCCGTAGGGCAGGAAATGGAGATATACTCTTCTGCCGACCTGAAGAGCTGGACGCTGGAGAGCAAATTCGGTGAAGGACAAGGTGCTCACGGCGGAGTCTGGGAGTGTCCCGACCTGCTTGAACTGCCGGTTGAAGGTACGGAACTGAAGAAGTGGGTACTCGTCTGTAACCTCAATCCGGGTGGACCGTTCGGTGGCTCTGCCACACAATATTTCGTGGGGACATTTGACGGAAAGAGATTCGTGAACGAGTCTCCCGCAGTGACGAAATGGATGGACTGGGGAAAAGACCATTATGCAACTGTCACTTGGAGCAATGCTCCTGCAGGACGTGCCATTGCATTGGCATGGATGAGCAACTGGCAATATGCCAACGATGTGCCCACCCGCCAATACCGTAGTGCCAACTCCGTGCCGCGCGACCTTTCGCTCTATACCTCGGAGGGTGAAACCTATGTAAAGGTAACCCCGTCTCCCGAATTGCTGAAACTGAGGGATAAAGGCAGCAAGAAGCGTGCTTTCAAGGTAGACCGCACGTATAATCTGGACAAACTGCTGAATGACAATTCCGGAACGTATGAAATCGAAATGACCATCAAGAACAAGGATGCGGATGTGATAGGATTCCAGCTCTTTAACTCGAAAGGCGAGGAGGTGGAGATGTACTATAACCTGGCGGAAAAGACGTTCACCATGGACCGTACCAAGAGTGGCGAGGTGACGTTCAGCAAGGACTTCCCTGCAGTGACCGTGGCTCCTGTCGAGGGTGGCAATGAAATGAAAATCCGCTTGTTCGTAGACAAGTCGAGCATTGAAGCGTTTGGCAACGACGGACGTTTTGCCATGACAAATCTTGTATTCCCGTCGGAACCTTACAACCGCATCAGTTTCTATGCTAAAGGTGGAAGCTGCAATGTCACCTCGTTTACTGTGTACAAACTCGGATTAAAATAACAGATAATAATCTTCAGCATGGAAAATACTAAGAATTCTTCTTTGGCAAAGCTCTTTCCGGTCATGCTTTGCTTCTTCGCCATGGGCTTTGTGGATTTGGTGGGCATCGCCTCCAACTACGTGAAGGCCGACTTGAACCTGACCGACTCGCAAGCCAACATATTCCCGTCTCTGGTGTTCTTCTGGTTCCTCATCTTCTCCGTACCTACGGGTATGCTGATGAACCGCATCGGACGCAAGAAGACGGTGCTTCTCAGCCTTGTCATCACGTTTGCCTCTTTGCTTCTCCCGGTTTTCGGAGACGGCTACGTGCTGATGCTGCTCTCGTTCTCATTGCTGGGCATCGGCAATGCGCTGATGCAAACGTCGCTCAACCCGCTGCTTTCCAATATCGTAAGCGGCGAGCGGCTGGCAAGTTCGCTCACCTTCGGACAGTTTGTAAAAGCCATTGCTTCGTTTCTGGCTCCATACATCGCCATGTGGGGAGCTACGCAGGCCATTCCGTCTCTGGGCATGGGCTGGAGGGTGCTGTTCCCGGTCTATATGGTCATTGCGGTGATTGCCATTCTCTGGCTGAGCGGTACTTCCATCCGCGAGGAAAAGGAAGAGGGACGCCCTTCCACCTTCGGGGAGTGCCTCGCTCTGCTGGGCAAGCCGTTTATCTTTCTCTGCTTCCTGGGCATCATGTGCCATGTGGGCATTGATGTAGGTACGAATACCACAGCGCCCAAAATCCTGATGGAGCGTCTGGGCATGACGCTGGCCGATGCCGGCTTTGCCACCAGCCTTTACTTCATCTTCCGCACGGCGGGTTGCTTTCTCGGAGCCTTCATCCTTCAGAAGATGGCTCCCCGAACCTTCTTCGGCATCAGCGTGTTATGTATGTTGGCTGCGATGGTAGGGTTGTTCGTTTTCCATGAAAAGGCAATGATATACATCTGCATTGCCCTTATCGGTTTCGGCAATTCGAACATCTTTCCGGTTATCTTCTCCCAAGCGTTGCTTGCTATGCCACAAAAGAAGAACGAGGTTTCCGGCTTGATGATTATGGGGCTCTTCGGCGGTACGGTATTTCCGATAGCAATGGGCTTGGCAAGTGATGCTGTAGGACAAAGCGGTGCCGTGGCTGTAATGACGGTGGGGGTAGTGTACTTGTTCTTCTATATGCTGCGTATGAAGCGGTAATCTTTGTTCGCAGGCTGCGGACACATATCCCAAGGCTGCGGATATCTGTCCCAAGGTTGCGGATGTCTATCCCAAGCCTTGGGATAGAGATAATCCTTAGTTCTTAGAGACTTTTTAATAGATAATTGGCAACTTTTCATTCTATAGTTAGGAACTTTTTTATTAGGTTTGCAGCGGGTAGGACATTGAGTTTGCCGTGAATAAAATATATCATTCATTAAACAATATAATATTATGAATAAGATAATAGTAGGTATGGGCGAGGCTCTGTGGGACTGCCTCCCCGAAGGAAAGAAGATAGGCGGTGCTCCGGCAAACTTTGCTTACCATGCATCGCAGTTTGGTTTCGACAGCCGTGTGGTCAGTGCCGTAGGTGCCGATGCGGATGGGGACGAGATTCTGGATGTGTTCGCCCGGAAGGGGCTGCGCACGCAGATTGAGCGCGTGCCTTACCCCACGGGAACGGTGCAGGTGACGCTCGATGCCGTGGGCGTGCCGTGCTATGAGATAAAAGAAGGCGTGGCCTGGGACAACATTCCCTTTACCGACGAACTGAAGCGTCTGGCACTGAACACGCGTGCCGTATGTTTCGGCTCTTTGGCGCAACGCAGTGAAACAAGCCGCATCACCATCAACCGTTTTCTCGACACGATGCCCGATGCGGAGGGGCAACTGAAGATATTCGACATCAATCTCCGCCAAGGGTTCTATACCAAAGAGATACTCTGCGAATCCATGCGCCGCTGCAACATCCTCAAGATAAACGATGAGGAGCTGGTGACCATCAGCCGTATTTTCGGCTACCCGGGCATCGACTTGCAGGACAAATGCTGGATTCTGCTGGCCAAGTATAACCTGAAGATGCTTATCTTGACTTGTGGAACGAACGGCAGCTATGTGTTCACTCCGGGAGTGGTTTCCTTCCAGGAGACGCCCAAGGTACCGGTGGCGGACACCGTTGGAGCCGGTGACTCGTTCACGGCAGCCTTCACCGCTGCCATTCTCAGCGGGAAGCAGGTGCCCGATGCCCATAAACTGGCGGTGGAAGTCTCTGCCTATGTATGTACCCAGAGCGGTGCCATGCCGGAATTGCCGGACGCCTTGAAAGAAAGGCTGGCATAGATTTTTCTTATTCTTTTCACATTTTTCGCTATCTTTGCTCATCTGCAATCTTAAATCAGAGGAAAGTGAAGATGAGACAGCATAACCTTCGGATTTTATTCTTTCTGCTCGTGCTTTGGGGAGTGGCGGTTGCCTGCTCCCGGCGCGAGGCACGTTTCCGTATCGGCGTTTCCCAATGTAGCGAGGATGAATGGCGGCGCCAGATGAACAGTGAGATACTCCGTGAAGCCCATTTCTACGAAGATGTGGAGGTGGACATCCGTACTGCCGTCGACGATAATGACCGTCAGGCAAAAGACATTCGTGAGCTGATAGCCGAAGGGGTGGATCTGCTGATTGTGGCCCCTAATGAAGCCACTCCGATAACTCCGGTTGTGGAGGAGGCATACAACCGGGGCATTCCGGTGATTGTAGTGGACCGTAAAATCCTTTCGGACAAATACACGGCCTACGTCGGTGCAGACAACTACGAGATAGGGAAAGCTGTGGGAGAGTATGTGGCCAATGTGCTGCATGGGCAGGGAGATGTGGTGGAAATCTCAGGTTTGGTGGGCTCCACACCTGCCGTAGACCGTCATCAGGGATTTGTGAAGGCTATATCCGCTTATCCCGGTATCCGGTTGCTGGCCGTTGAAGACGGTGCCTGGTTGCAACTCAAGGCCGGAGAGAAAATGGATACCCTGCTGAGCCGCTTTCCGCATATCGACCTGGTGTATGCGCAGAATGACCGTATGGCGGCCGGAGCCTATGCTGCCGCTGCCCGAGAGGGGCGGGAAAAGGATATGCGGTTCATCGGCATAGACGCCCTGTCCGGCAAAGACTATGGAGTGGAGAAAGTGCTTGCCGGCGAACTGGATGCCACGTTTATATATCCTACCGGTGGCGACCGCGTGATGCAGATTGCCATGGATATCCTGAACAAGCGTGATTTCCCCCGTGAAACTATCCTGGGCACTTCCGTCGTCGACCGCGACAATGCTCTCATCATGAAGATGCAGACCGCCCACATCGGCACCCTGGATGGAAAGATAGAAACCCTGAACGGAAAGATAAACCAGTATTTGGCCAGTTATGCCACGCAGCAGGTTGTCTTGTACGGCAGTCTGTCCGCCCTATTGTTGCTGGTCGGCTTGTTGGTGGCTGTCTACCTCTCCTTGCGTGCCAAGAACCGGTTGAACCGTGAGCTGTCCATGCAGAAAAAGAAACTGGAGGAACAGAAAACCCAGTTGATACAGCAGAAGGAACTGTTGGAAGTGCAGAAGTCGCAGTTAGAACAGCTTTCCCATGAACTGGAGGAGGCTACGCATGCCAAGCTGGTGTTCTTCACGAATATTTCGCACGATTTCCGTACTCCGCTGACGCTGATAGCCGATCCCATAGAGCAGCTTCTTGCCAACCGCACCCTTGACGGACAGCCGCGCCAGCTCCTCGAGCTGATGAAAAAGAATGTGCATATCCTGCTTCGCCTGGTCAACCAGATACTTGATTTCCGGAAGGTGGAGAACGGGCGCATGGAGCTCCATCTCGAACCTTTTGATTTGCTCGACAGCTTCCGGGGCTGGAACGACTCTTTCCGCATGGCGTTGCTGAAGAAACATATTGCTTTCAGCTTTGAGGCATCTCCCGATACGGACTTCCGGATGATGGCGGATGCGGAGAAGATGGAGCGCATTTACTTCAATCTCTTCTCCAATGCCGTGAAGTATACGCCGGAGAATGGGAAGATAGCTATACGCTTGTCAATGACAGAGCAGAACTATAGCTTGTCTGTTTTCAATTCCGGCAGTTACATTTCTTCGACCGATGTGGAAGCTATCTTCGAGCGTTTTTATCAAGTGGACGGACATCAGGCAGGTACCGGTATCGGCCTTGCGCTGGTACGTGCTTTTGTAGAGATGCATGGTGGCAACATTGCGGCACACAGTGATGATAAGGGTACTACCTTCACCGTCACTTTCCCAAAGCAGGATGTTTCGCAGTACCATCCCACCATAGTGACGTTGCCTGCCGAAGAGAAGGACGTGTCGTCCACCCTGATAGATACGGAAGTGAAGGCATGCGAAGAGGTGGTTGAGGCTGATTGTCCTACTGTGCTGGTAATTGACGATAATGCGGATATTCGCAACTATGTGAAGTCACTGTTGACGCAAGAATTTCGCGTGCTGGATGCTGCAGACGGGACAGAGGGTATCCGGCTGGCCATGAAGTATGTGCCGGATGTGGTTATTTCGGATGTAATGATGCCCGGTATGGATGGTGTGGAATGTTGCCGCCGCTTGAAGGGGGAGTTACAGACATGCCATATCCCGGTGATTCTGCTGACGGCCTGCTCGCTGGACGAACAGC
>OOBZ01001007.1_pt1 | contig 20254 bp, 19 predicted proteins | sample 1671601 | NCBI WGS metagenome assembly OOBZ01 (sample SAMN06348173, study PRJEB24527) | human gut metagenome | biome: human gut; feature: ankylosing spondylitis patient; material: feces | host: Homo sapiens | place: China | collected 2015-10
AGTCCTGGCACGGGCTGCCCCCGCAGATGATGTCTACAGGCGGCAGATACGCGCCGTTCAGTTTTGTGATGTCTCCCATCTGCTCTATGCGTGGGAAACGTATTTTTGATACCAGTATGGGGAACGGTTCGATCTCACTGGCCCAGATTGGCTCGATGCCGCACCGCACCGAAGCCAGAGGAAAGCCAGAGATGCCATCGAACAGGCTCCCCATCGTAAGTTTTCTTGTTGACTGCGTCATTTCATACACACCCTTTTCATTTGATTGCCGCGGCGATGGTCCTCGTCACATTTACCGCAGACTGTGCCGTATAGACAGCGCTTGTAATATTGGCCTTTGTTGTGGTGTCCACGCCGAAGCTGCCGGCGATGCGGGGAACTTCGCCTGCGGAGAGCATGAGTCCAACGCCCATCAGCGCGTGGTCTTTGAACACCATAAGTCCCGCAATGAGGATGGTGGACTGGAGGAAGGCGGTCAGGCACAAGCCGATGACCTGCCGCATCCAGCCCATGAATCCGTCCAAATAGCCCCGCGGGACGCTGAACATATAGAGGGAGCCGACCGCAATTTGAATCAGCAAAATGCCTCCGCGTTTGAGGTTGGCAAAAAACACCTTCAGCACCGCATAGCCCATAAGGATCACGCAAAAGAGAAGCATGATGGGGCTGGTGATGATGCCGAGACCAAAGTGGGAACTGTTCACTACATCCGACAGGGTCTGGATCTCATTGAGCTCCGTAATGATGTCCTGTCCCACCTCACCGATGCTCCGTCCGTAGCCGGTGAGGCCCGCAGAAAAGGTTCCCTGCAGCGACACCGACAAAGCATAGAGCCGGACAGGGACAACGGTGAAGAGGCTCACCGCCAGAAAGCCCTTGATGATATTCAGGGCAGTCTGCTGTAAATTGCCCCTGCCGGTGGAGTATTCGATGCCGCATTCAAAGGCGCAGACCACCACGCTGACGGCGAACAGCGCCCAAGCAAGGCGGGAGAAAAAGAGAATAATGGCGCTGACCCATTCCAGTTCAAAAAGTTCCACGCCCATATTGCCCATGAGGGCAAAGAAATTGCCGAGAAAGCCTACGATCTGCCCGTAGATCCAGTCCACCAGCTGATCCAAAACTGTCGCGGCAACAAAATCCCAAATAAATATTTCTGGTCACCTCCGAAAATGCAGAAAGCCGCCGCCCAGATGGGCGACGGCCTTTCATATAGAGTATTATGTTTTGCATCTGACTGCAGCGCTTACTTGAGCAGCCGCGGATAATCTGTTGTGCCATTGACGATCGCATAAACGTAGACGGTGTCCCCAATCAATTTGTAGATGGCAACATAAGTCTTCGTCAGCACAAGTTTACGGTAACCGCTTGCCGCAAGGATCGGGTCCGGATGCGTTTGCCCCATCAGCGGGAAATCCCGCAGACGGTTTATGGTCGTTTTCATCGTACTGTAGATTTTCCGCGCGTAGGGAGTTCCTGCCTCCGTAATGTGATACTTTACGATCTCCTCGAAGTCGTGTTGAGCAGGTGGAAGATAGACCAGTTTACTTTTCGTAGGCACGGAACAGCTCCTCCATTCTCTCGTCAAGCTCCTCCGGCGTGCAGACAGGCTCTCCGCTCAATCTGCTGAGTTCCGCAGCATAAATTTTGTCGCGGTGTCGGAACATTTTTTCCCGCTCCTCGTATGCTGCCATGCTCATATAAACACCGTCATCTTCACCCTTGTTCGTGATGAAGATCGGTTCACCGGATGCCTTTGCCAGCTCAGAGATCTGCGTGTACTCATTCCGCAGAGCAGAGGATGGTCTGATTTGCATAGAAAGCCCTCCTTATCAATTTCTTGATAGTATTATATCAAGATAACACTTTTTATGCAAGCCTATCTTTGTGAGGTGTAAAAGGTGACTTTATAGGCCTACAGCATTCGCCAGCAAAGCAACCATTGTGTCTTATTCGTTGCCTCTGGCAGGAGAGTCCGGATTCGATTTTTAAATTCCTTCTTCACGAATTAGATCCCGATGATATTCCAGATGTATTTCGGCGCAACCAGGCTGAAAATCAGGCAGGCAAAGAGTATGGCGGGGCCGGATTGCGATAGGTAATCCTTTGATACAATCTCCAGATTTTCCCCCGCTTAGCACCGTGCATGAGAGTTTCCCCTCACACGGCGCCCCATCGTTAAGGGTTTCAAAGTAATTCACACAATTTACAAGTAGCTTTTAACCGTTATTGTAAAATTTCGTTTAGATGAAGAAGATTTCTCAATTTATTTACCTTTTCCAGTTGCTTTTTGTCCAGTTGTAGGGTCACAAGGAGCTTTTTCACCGTTTCCTCTTTTGTTGCGTGAATAAGCGTGTGTACATCAACATCAATCAGTGTTAGATTTGCGTAGCTGTCGTTGCCACCAAGGTGTTTTGCTGTTTTGTGGTGGCAATGCATTCTGCCGATTTCTAAAATCTTACCTGTCACAGCACATTTTCCCTGCTGTGAGCAGTACAGTGACAGCCTATTGTCGTTGTATTCAATACTCATATCACGAACAGGGTTTCGCATGAGGTAGTGGAGCATTCCCACATTGATATTCGATAGCCTTTTGTGTATCTCGGCTCGCCCCTGTGGCGTGTAGCTGTTAATGCTGCGCTTCTTGTCAATGGGGTTTTTGTGCCGCACATAGGCAATCGGAAGAATGGGTGTTTCTCCGATAAACCGAATTTCCTTGCTTTTGCTGTATTTTATATAAACTGGACTTATAATAGGTTTTGAGATTTCTCGCTTCATCTGCTGTTCGAGTTTGCCTTTTGCAGCGGACTTGACTAAGAAAGCAATTTCACTAAAATCACGGCTGACGTGCGTGGCAAAATGATAGTAACCGTGCCAGCCTATGACCAGTGCGTTGTATCTTAATATGCTATTGCCCTTTTCATCCATCTGTTTGAGTTCATTTACGGCTTTGACTGCTTTTTGCTTGATTTTAGCCATTGTTTTATCAGAAATATGAGATTGCACAACATACTTGCTCTGACCATTAGGTTTCTTGCCTTTCTTGACCGCTTTCATTTTGAACCCTAAAAACTCCGAATACTGTCTTTTTAAGTTGACAATTTTAGATTTTTCAGGACTAATTTCAAGTCCTAACCTATGATGCAGCCAATCCTTTACGGCTACAAATATCTTTTGGGCATCGCTTCGGTATCGGCAAAATATCTTGAAGTCATCGGCATATCGTACAATGTAGCATTCCTTTAGACCAGTTTTCCTAAGTTGCGAATAGACCCCGCTATTATCCAGCGTTCCATTTCTTAGCACTCTGCGTTTGTAGGGTACTCGTGTTGGCATTGTTTCCCACTGGCTCGCTATCCACCAATCCAATTCATTTAGGACGATGTTTGAAAGCAAAGGTGAAATAATTCCACCCTGTGGCGTGCCTTTTTCGGGGAAGCCGATTCCTGCAACTTCCGCCTTTAACATGGCGGAGATAATAGATAGCAGCTTTTTGTCCTTGATACCTAACGTCCACATCTGCTTTAGTAATTTCCCGTGATTGACATTATCGAAGAATCCTTTGATGTCAATATCGACCACAAAGTGCAGATGTTGCCCCTGTATGAATTTGTATGACTGAGATATTGCGTGTTCCGCACTTCGATTGGGGCGAAAACCATTGCTACGCTTAAAGAATTTAGCTTCACAAATAGGTTCAAGAATTTGCAAGATACATTGCTGTATCAGCCGATCCATAATCGTTGGGATACCAAGTGGTCTGGTCTTGCCGTTGCCTTTTGGAATTTCTACACGGCGTACTGGCTGTGGGTGATAGTTGCTTATTCTTTTCTGAACATAGGCTATAAGCTGTGGGCTTGCCCATTGCTGTAAATGAACAATCGTCTTTTTGTCTGTTCCTGCGGTTTTACTGCCACTGTTTTTCTTGATGTTGCGGTAGGCAAGCATAATGTTTTGTGGATTGCAAATCAGCTCTGTCAACTGTTGAAACTGACAGCCGTTTTCACTATCCGCATACAGCTTATCTAACACATCTTGAAAGTCATAATATTCTGCATTTCGCAGGGCAGACCGTTTTGTCGGTTTTGCTCTTGTCAAAGTCAGCATTATCCTCTCTATTAGGGGATTTTGCTTTTCTTAGTCATACTCGAACCTTTGAGATTGTGTGTTTACTTGTTTATTTCCTTAACGACTGGAGCCCGTCCCTCCACGGCTTATTGTCACCGTTTCATCGGTACCATGGCTCCACTCTCAGTTGGATGAATGCAGGTTATACGGTTTGCTAACTTCTTTCCCTGCAAACGCCTCATAGCAATGTAATTCGCTCCGCGTTCCAACCTTTCCACGTTCCGATATTCCTATCATTTCATATCGCCCTTAGGTGTCCCTCTAAGCCTGTATGCTTGATGTCGCCTGTAACGACATAAGGTATTTCATAAATGGCTTTTTACTTTACCTCACATACCCGCCATATCTGGCGTATGCACATTTCTATGCACCATTCGTATAGACTTTTTATATCGGGTGTTCGTCTGTGACCCATATTTTCACATACTCACCATAGGCAATTTATTGACCTCCGGCATATAGGCAACACCATTCACCTCTGAACAGCTTTCGTGCAGATAAAATATCTTGTCTGCTTACGGTTGCTCTCTGCCGACTTCACCGAGCTTCGTACATCGTAGCTATTACACGCCATTTTGCACGTCGGAGTATCAAGGCAGGCGTTTTGGGGCGTTACTCCCTCGTTCCACCTGTCGGAATATCAGTTCTCCTAAACTGAACATTTACACGTTCATTATTTAGTGCCTAACCTTTTCAGTTAGGAACGTGTCGCACTCCATTCAAACTGACCCCTCTGGCGATAATCAAAGTACGCGCCGCCAAGCTTCACGAAGAATGCGATGGCGAGGATCATATCCAATGCGGGGAACACCACCTTCTCCACCACGCTCTTGATCTGCTTGGCCGCCTCCGTCCATGTCTGCTCCACCGCTCCCGCGACATCCCCGCCCGCAGCGAGCGCCGAGGTGCAGCAGAGAGAGGTCAGAAGCAGAAGCGTCAATGTCAGAATAATCATTTTTCTGTATTTCAAGAAATCTCAACCTCCTTAAAATGTGGATGCCGCCCCTTGCGGAGCGGCATCCGTTGTTAGTCCTTAATAACCGGTGCGAGGCAGGGGCTTGCTGGGGGCGTAGACACGGGTGACCCAGCGGGAGGTCGCCATGATCCACTGCCCGTTGTAGACACCGCCCGCATCCGACGTGTTGACGAACTGCGTACCACCGGTGAGCTTTGAAAGCACCTTGCAATCTACGCGGGGCGCCTCTACCTGACGGAAGTTTGAAGGTACAATGCCGAACGCCGCCATGAACTCCGTCACATACTCATTGGCGGCAAGCCCCAGCGCCGCGGGCGAAGCATCCAAGACGTAGTTTTTGGATGTGCTCAGGTTATCCGCCAGTGTGCGCCAGGTATCGCCGCTGAGATTGGTTCGGTAGACGATTTTATAGTTGCCGGGGGTATTCCACGTGCCAGTGTAAATCTTTTCAAGGCGCACCGCCTTGACGGGCAGGGTATCACGCCAGTAGAAGGATTCCAGCGCCGTGGTGGAATTGTTGGCAATGCCGGTAAAGTTGTAGCGGACAAGCTGCCCCGGCATGACCTCTACGTAGCCGGTTTTCTTGATCGACACATTCGTGTACAGGCTCTTATTGGTCATGGCTGCCTTGACGATCTGACCGGCGTGTTCGATCTCCACTTCAATGGGTGCCTTATCCAGCCCGTAAAACTCCGCCGCCTTGGATTCCACGATTTTATATCGCGCCAAAGGCAGGGGCTTGCTGACCGCCAAGCCGTTTTTATCCGTCTTGATGGTATCCACCAGACGGTTGGTGCGGGCATTGTAAACTTCGAAGACGGTGTTGGGAATCGGCGTTCCGGCGGGCCAGCCGTTCATGGAATTATAGTCCGCCGAGGTCTTGACGATCTGGATCTGACCGGTGATGGGCGTATTCTTCCACTCGATTTCTGTGGTTTCGCCGGACTTTACATACACGGTCTTTTTCTGCGTGTCGGGAATATATCCCTCATTTTCCAATTCACGCAGATAATAGCGGCCAGCTGTCAGATTTTCAAAACGGACATACCCTCGGTCATCGCTGGTTTCCTGCGCAATGGGATTATTGCCTCTGTCATAGAGAATGAAGGAAACGCCGTAGATGCCCTCGCCGGAGGTCGAATCGACCTTGTGGATCAGGATACCGGAGATGGCTTTGTTGGTCACCGTTTTGGTCGTGGTTCTACCATCCTCCACGGCGAAATAGATGGGGGTATTGTCCAGCTGGAAGCCCTTGCCCGCCTCGGTTTCCACGGCATAGTAGCTGCCGCTTTCCAGCGGCACATACACGCGGCCGTCCGTTCCGGTGGTGACGGTGTCCACCAGACCGCCATCGCTGACACGGCGGATCTCGAAGGTGGTGTTGGGGATACGCTGGGTTTTGTCCGCCGCATTTACTTTCACCAGCTCCAGCCCACCGATGGGAGCATTATAAAAATAGAGGGACTGCGTGTCGTTGGGGTTGACCACCACGGTCTGTGTGCGGGTGTTCTCGTCGATGGTGTAACCGGAGATGGATTTTTCCTCTGTCACCACCAGTGTGCCGGTGACGCCCTTGAGAATGATCTGCCCGTTTTCGTTGGTATAGTACAGACCGTTGGAGCTGATTTTTCCGTTTTCGTCGGGGACAAACTCGCCGGTAGCCGTAGTGATTTTGAAGGTAACGCCCTCCAGCGGCATCTTGCGGTCCAGAGAGGACAGCTTGTTGATGATGAGCGCGCCCTGTCGCTCATTCCAGAAGGTCATGCGCTGGGGAGACTGGCTCTGGTCGATCTTGATGCTTTGCGGCGTCCCGTCCAGCACGAAACCGTCCACAGATTTGACCTCTTTTGCGGTAACAGTCATGCCGTCGGTCAGACCCTCAATGACGATCTGGCCTGCAGCGTCGGTGGTATAGTATCCGTTGTTGGGGCCGACTACCGCACCGGAGGAGTCGGTCACGAGGAACTGTACCCCGGCAAGCGGTTCATTTTTCGTGCCGGAAATGTATTTCTGGAGAATCAACGTTGTAGTGGGTTTGTTGTAAAAGGTCAGCGTCTGCGTGTCGTTGGGGTTGACGACCACCGTCTGTGTGCGGGTCGCTTCATCAATGGTGAAGCCCGGAATCGTCTTGGTTTCCGTTGCTACCACGGTGCCGACGACGCCGGAAATGCGGATCTCACCGGATTTATTGGTGTAATAAATGCCGTTGCTGGATAGTTCGCCGTTGGCGTCCGGGACAAAGCTGCCATCCGCGTAGGTGATCTTAAACTCTACGCCCTCCAGCGGCTCCCTGTTGGGACCGGAGCTGACCTTGCGGATGATGAGATTACCGGCAGGCTGGTTCAGAAACTGCAAATGCGCCGTTTCGCCGCTCTTGATGAGTGCGTGCTGGGGGCTGTCATCCAACAGGTAGCCCGTTTTTGCTCTGACTTCACGGGCAATGACCGTCATGCCGGGTTCCAGACCATCCACCAGAATTTCGCCTGCGGCATTGGTGGTGAAGCGGCCGTTGTCGTTGCCGAGATAATTGCCGCTGCTGTCGGTCAGCAGGAACTCTACGCCGGAGAGCGGTTCGTGCTTGCTGTCGTCGCTCAGCTTTGTAATGAGCAAACTTCCCAGCGGGGCATTGCCGAAGCGGAGCGTCACCACATCCTGATCCTCGCCGGAGATCCACACGGTCTGGGGTTCGCGGTCGATGATGTGATTTCCGTCACTTTCGAGTTCCTGACAGACATAGGTGCCTTTTTTAAGGTTTGTCACAGTGAACGCTCCGTTGGGGCCGGTCACATAGGTTCCAATGACTGTACCGCCAGTACCGGAAGTGCCGCCACCTAAATATCTCAGTTCAAATCGGCAGCCCTCCAGTCCCTTTCCGGTTTTGGCGTCATATTTGTACACGACGAGGGCACTGTGAGGAACATTGTCCACGGTCACGGTCTTAGAGGTATTGGCTTCCAGATAGAACTCGGTGACCCCGCTGCCCTGAATGCCGAAGCCCTTGGGAGCGGACTCCTCCACCAGCTTGTACCAGCCACGGTTTACATCGGTGAGCGTGATTTTACCATCAGAGGCCGTTGTGAACACGCCGAGGTCGTTGATCTCGCCGGTGATGGTATTGTCCGAGCCGTAATAGATATGGAACTTGGCGTTGGCAAGATAATCTCCGGTGATGCTGTTGCGCTTCAGGATCGTCAGGGAGGGTTTGACCGCGTTGAAAAAGGTCACCGTGCGGGTGCAGCCTGCTTCCAGATAGACTTCCTGGGGGATCTCAGAGAGAATAACATGGGAAGGCACATTTTTCTCCGTGATGCGATAGCTGCCCACGGGGATGGAATCGAGGAAGATGCGCCCCACGCTGTCCGTCGTGGCGCTGGTGGAGTAGCTGCCGTCGATCTGCTCAATGAGATAGGTGACGCCCTCGATAGGCTCTCCGTTGGCGATGTTCTTCTTGACAATTTCAAGACCTGGCTTTTCATAGTCAACGAAAGTGACCTCGGAGGTCTTGCCGGGGCGCAGCGCCACGGTCTGCTCGGTATTGGTTACGATGTACGGCTCGGGAACGGATTCCTCGCGCACGACATAGACACCGGCAGGAATGGCCGAGAGCGTTGCGGAGCCATCCGCCCCAGTCGTAACGGAGGTGGAATAACTTCCGGTAACGGACTTAATGGACAGCACCGTGCCGGGGATCGGCGCACCGGTCTGCGCATCGGTCTTGATGATTTTCATATCGGGCAGTTCATAATTAGTCGCCGCAACGGAGTATTCGCGGTCGCCCTCGGAAACATCTACATAAACGCTTTTGGGCGTGGGATCAACACAGAAGCCGTCCGGTGCAGCGGTTTCCACAAAGCTCCAAAGGCCGGTCGCGGCGTTCTCAACATAGATCTCACCCTGCGCATTGGTAATGTCGCTGCCGACGATCTGTCCGTTGAAATAGATGCTGAAACGTGCACCGGCGAGACCGGTTGTGGTTCCACCGGCAGTTTTCTTCAGCGTGATCTTGCCTGTGCCGCCCGTAGGCTGCTCGGGCTGGTCAGGCGCAGGCTCGCCCGTTACGAGCTTGCGCGGTCCATAGTAGTTAATGAATGACTGATTTTTGCGGTTGCTGGAGATCGCATACACCGCCCATCTTGCACTCTCATCCTCCACGATGGTTGCGGCAATGCCCTGCGCAGCGTACTCCTCGATCTGACGCTGGAACTCGGCATCCTCAGCTGCTTTCTTTGCAAGGAGGGAGTCGATAAGGCTCAGATACAGCTCGTAGGTGTCGGCGTTGGCATAGCCGCCCGCGTCGCCGTCTCCACCGGGCTCGCCTTTATAGCTTTGATTCTCCCAAACGTAGGTCTGTACGGCCATAAAAAGCTGGCCGACGTTTGACTCTTTGCAATCGTTGAGGTAGGTCATCATCCACTTGACATTCTCAACGGTCGCGGCATCCATCTCGCTGAGACCACTGTTTGTGAGCGCCGACTGCAATACGGCGTCTGCGTCTGCGCCGGTGCCGGATGTCCACGAGTACGAATCAAGGAATGATTTTGTGGCGTAGTGATAGCCAAGTCCACTGTCCATGCAGTACACGAGCTTGCCGTCTGCCAGCGGCGGGCGGTAGCTGTACGGGGTTCCGTTGGCAAGCAGGCGTGTGCTCCAATATGCCTGGTTGGTGGTAATTTTGAGGCCGGAACCCGTGTTCGACGCGGCGAAAGCCGCAGTCGGCAGCAGGCTCAAGATCGTCACCAGTGTCAAAAGCAGAGACAACAGGCGTTTTTTCATAGGTTTCATAGGGTTCTCCTTTCTAAAAATGCGTAATAAAAAGAGCAGACCTTGCGATCTGCTCTTGCGTGAGAGTTGATGATTTACTTACTTGCAGGAGTATCCACCCAAGTGACTTCACAGCCGTCCAGCAGGAAGACCTGCACGCAGTACCAGCAGTCAAGGCCGTTTTGGTTAACGCCTCGCGCCAGTCCGACGCCGATCTCGCCGTAGCGGGAGCTTGTCATGTTGTCTGCGTGAGCCTTGGAATTGGACCACAGGTTGACCACCGCCTCGGAGAGCATTTTGTGCTGTTGCTCGAGGTACAGCTCCGATATACTGTGAATATTTTCGCCAGTGTATTTGCTGTCGGTGACGGTGTTGCTCTTGCGCCCATCCGGACGGGTGTGAGAGTAGACGCCGCTGGCGGCCATCTCGTCGGCGCGGACCTGCGCCGCCTGCATGAGCTTGTCGTTGACGCGCAGCGCGGCAACGTCTTTTGCGCGCCGTAGCGCATTGGTGCGGTCAATGATGTCCTGCTTTGCAGCGGCAACATCTGTCTGCGCAGGCTGCTCCACGGGCTTTGCCTCCGCAGACGTTACCGGCGCTTCACCGGTGTAGGGCTTGCCGCTCTCTACCTGCACACATTTGGCATCGCCGTCCCAGTAAACCTCGAATCCTATCGTCTTGCCGACGTCGCGCAGCATGACGTAGTTATTGCCGTTGATGTTGTACGCCGTCAGGCGGACTTCCTGACCGTCTACAAGGATGCGGTTGGTGGAAAGCGTCGCTTTCAGCGATTCCACCGCCTGCGCCGCGGGAGCACTCAGCGAAAGCCCCAGCACAAGGCCGCAGAGGACAAGTCCGGTATTTTTGATCCTGTTCATAATTCTGCCTCCATTTTTAATTGGTATGTGGAAATCTTTGCAGCACGAACATAGCACAAGTGAGGGACGGAAGTCGAACAGAACCGATCGGGCAAAACGGAGAAAAATCAAGTTTCCACTGCGGTGACGCACCAGCGCTGGTCCCGCTGGTTGCGGACGCAGGTGTAAAGCGTGAGCATATTCTCGCCGGAGTCCGCAAGACCGCTGCGGTCTGTCTCGCTGACCTTGCTGACATCCGTCACCTTATAGGTGCGCGTCCCCAGCTTGGTGGTCAGGGTGATCTTATCGCCGATATCAAGCGTGTGGATCTGCCCGAAGTAGCTGTTGGCGCCGCGGTTGTGGGCGGCGAGGCAGACATTGCCCTCCCAGATGGAGGTATCCTCAAAATGTCCGACACCCTTGACGAGCGTCTTGCTGTCCGTTCCCTGATAGATCCACACGCTCAGACTCAGCGCGGGGATCTCGATCTTGCCGAGGGAACCGTTTTTGTAGTAAAGATCGCTCGCCACCTCCGTGAACAGCACAGAGGGCTGATAGCCGTTGCCGCTGCTCACCGTACTCCCTGGGGTAACCACATCACCGCTGCCGCTGATCACGGCGCCAGCCGTGGGAAGGGCGCGCGGCGCAAGATTCGGCGTCAGGTATTCGCCGGTATGCAGCGCATTCATGCTCTCTGAGCCAAAGACGGGCGGAATGAGCGCTGCGTTCTTACTCACATCCTCGTTGCGCATGGCACCGCCATCTGCCGTGTGGATGACCTCGATGGAGGTGTCCTTACCGAAATCGTAATCGTCCGGCGAGTCGATACTGTATTCCAGTGCATACGCCGGAGCCGCCAGAGCCGCTGTCATGCAAAGGCTCAGGCAAAGGGTAATGATCTTTTTCATTCTGCCGTTTCCTCCTCATCTGCGTTTTCTTTTCTGTGCTTCACCAGCAGCGCACCGCCGACACCGGCTCCTGCCGCAGCTACGACTCCGATGGGGATGAGCACATAGGACCAGCGGAAAGCGGATGCCGCGGAAGGTACGTTCGCAGGCTCTGCGGGCTGGATGGGTGTTCCCTCAAAGATGGCGACATAGCGGACACGGTTGAGGGCGATCCGGCTGACGGTTCCGGTATAGTCAGCTGTGACAGTATATCCCTTGACATAGCTGCTGGTGGCGCTGCCGGTGTAGGTGGCGACGGCGGTATAGCGGTCTGCCACGGCATAACCGTCCATGTTGGCGGTATTGTCGGTCTGCCACTGAATGTCGGAGAGCGTCAGGTTTTTGCCGCCGTCCTCAATGCTCTTGGGGATGTACTGTGTATCCTGCTCGGCAAGATTGGGATAGCTGCGCTTGACGGAAAGCTGCTTTGTAGAACTGCCGTAGCCAGACGGCTCGACTTGCACGGTATCAAGTCGGAGTGTCAGGGTTCCCATGAGCCCGTCGTCCGTGATAAACTCACGCTCCTGCGGCAGCAGCGCCAGCACGGATTCCATATCCTTTTTGGCGCTCTCGATGGAAACATGCTCCGTATGCTGGCGGCTCTCGTTTTCCGGCAGTTCCTGGCGCAACAGATCGACGAGCGTATAATGATAGCCGTCTTTTTCAAAGTCCGAGCGCGCAATGCCCGCAGGATCGTCTTCCGGACTCAGATCATAGATTTTCTTCAGTTCTGTGCCATCGTCGTTTCGGACGATGGAAGTGGGATAGCAGACCTTGGCGTCCGGCACCGCGGGGTCAAAGTCCACCGCCAGCGCAGTGGGTGTCAGTGCCAAAGTCAGGCACAGCGCCGCAGCGCAGAGGGATAGCATTCGTTTCATTTTGTGTTCCTCTTTTCTTTATTTTTATAGTGATTTTTCGTCTGCTCCAGCAGAAGGTCATATTCCCAAGGCTCCAGCTCTAAGAAGAGGTAGGCACCGCCTTTCGACATACCGTCTACCCGGTAGCTCAGCACAAGTGGAAGATGCCGCTGCTTTTTCACGTCCTGGGGTGAGATCCAACCAACGCCGCCCACAAAAACGGAACGGATGGCGGAATCGTAGTTTTCTTCATAGCCCTGCCAGAGAAGCGCCTCCCGCAAATCTCCCCGCAGCTTCCCGCTCTGGGGAACGGGAACCAGACGCTCCGGCTCCAACAGGAAACGGGGATGCAGGGCTTCTAAGCAAACGTTCAGCGCATTTTTCAAAGCAGCCTTCTTTTTCGTCAAGCCGCTGCGCCGGTAATCCGCCGCCAGAACATCCTCGCCCTGGGCGTCGCCGGGGAAAAGGCGCACACAGCGGATGAGTTCGTAGGCGTGGGCGTCATCCGTCATACCAAGGACACGGACACCGTTTATAGGGAGCGTCTGGTAATGGTCGATGGCCTCCGCCAATGCGGAAAACTGCTTCACACCCCAGCCGGGTCTTCCGGGGCGGAGATCGTCCACGGTGTAATAGGTCATGCACATTCAGATGTCCTCCTCACTTCATATTCATGCCGCCAAGGGCCTCGGTCTGTTCCTGCGCGTTCAACTCCGCCAGCTTCGGCTTTGCCCATTCTGGAAGGAACTTGTCATCCAGTACGCCAATGAACTCGTTGCGGTTCCAGCGTGTCATCTCGCCATCCCCGAGGCAGGTGCAGCGCACTGAGCGGCCAATGGTGTGAGGCGAACAGCCAAAACCGTCATGGGCATACCAGAGCTGGTTTTCCTGACTCCAGCAGGATTCCTTGAGGGTATCCGGTGACAGCACCAGCACCTTGCCGGTATAGTCCTGCTCGGCGCGGTCACCGACACAATGCTCCGCGCCGAAGAGATTCAGAGCCTGCACCGCCTTGCGGTAGAAACTGACGAAGCCATCCAGCACGGCCGGATGGCTTCGGACAACAAAATCGCTGTTGTGGTTGAGATCTGTGGGAATATATATCTTCTCTGCCCAATGCTTGTTGGCGTAGCTGAAACGCCCGTCCCACTTGAGTTCGTGCAGCGTATTGGCGAGCACCCATGCGGTGCGCTTGAAGCCGTATTCGTCCAGCACGGCCTTTAAACAATCTGTCTGAAGGTTCATGCCATCAAAGTTCAGGCGAATGGCGTCCTCGATAGCATTTCGGCAGGCGATGTTTGTCTTGTGGCTCTCCCGCCAAAGGGAAAGCTCATTCCGCTTACGGGCTTCAGCAGCGGAATACGGGTAGGGATAAGTATTGTTCATCCCGAGATATCCTCCTTTTCCAACAGACGGCATACGCCCTCCAGCTGCACACCGGAATCCTCCAGCATGGTGCGAACATCATCGTCCAGCTCGTCGATGAGCACATCTGCGGCGGTTTTCTCCGCTGCCTGCACGATGACTCTGCCATCCTCTACAAAGGACTCCAGCGCGGCGTTGGGCGAGATCCCTGCCTCCGCCAGCTGGCAGGGCGGAATTTCAAGGCCGGAGCAGTGGGGTTCGTGTTCACAGGCACCGCATGCCGTTTCCGTCATTCCGGCCTCCATTGCCATCTGGCTTCTCTCCGCCAGACGGGAGATCAGCTGCGGTGCAACGGCGGAGATGAGAGAAATGGTTTTCAGCAGTTCCGCCACAGTGGGATCTCCCGGCAGCAGCAGAATACAGCCGCTGTCGGTATGGAGGATCAGGTCGCTGACGCCTGCAAGGCCGGAGAGCTGCAAAGCGGCGCGGGGGATGGCAAGAGTTTTATTGTTAGGATCATGGTTCAAATTGAATTTCATGCTGTTTTCCTCCTTGGTGGATGATTTGGGATATGGACCAGCTTCAGCTCCCATTCGCCCAACGGCTCGTCGAAGAGGTTTAGCTGGCTGGTCATGTAGGGACGGGGATCGTAGTTGGTGATGATAAGTTCACCAAAGGACGAGCCCTTTTTCTGTGAGAGCGGGTTGCTGCGCTGAAAGGATAAAATGTACCAATCCTGGTAGAGCTTGCGGATAAAGGGACAGTCGTTGTAGGACAGTATCACATAACTGTCACGGCCAGTTAGTACCTGCCAGAGCCGGACATGGAATCTGCGGAAACGTCCCAGCTTCCCAGCGACTCGGTAGAGTCGCTCTGTTTTGACATAGGGCGGATCGGCATAGATAAGACTGCCTTTTTTATCTCGTTCCCGAATGAGCTGCAAGGCGTTTTTGTTCTCCAGCGGCACATCTTTTAACCGTGCGGACACCGGTGGAAACAGCTTTAGGAAGCGTTCGACATCCAACCCTTTGACACCGAAAGAGTTGATCGTCCCGCTGAAGCTGCCGCGGATGGCAAGGTAATACGCCGCTGCCCGCTTTACATCGTAAAGCGCCAGCCGCTCCTGAAAAATGGGGAGCAGTTCTCCGGCTTGTTCCTCCGTAAAGCAGGAGCGATCTCCGAGGCATTCGATCTCCGCCTGCACATTTTGAAAGTAGACCTCCTTGTGGGCGACAAAGTCCCGGTAATACTCGAAGAGCTTGCGGCCGTGGATGGGCAGGAATCTCAGTTCCCGCAGCAAAACATTGGAGCATTCTTTGATGCAAGAGAACAGGTTCACCAGCTCAGCATCCAAGTCGTTATAAATGTCCAATCGGTTTGGGTCCGGCGGCAGCGCCAGCAGCACCGCACCGCTGCCGCCGAACGGTTCCACATACTGCGTCAGCTTGGGCGGGAAAAGCTGCAGGATGTACGGTGCAATCTTCTCCTTGCTGCCGATCCAGGGAAAGGGCGGCTTAGCCATGTCCGGCCTCCTCGTCCTCACGGAACCGATCCATAGACCGTTCCAGACCGTTGATGGCCGCTTCCAGTCCTGCCGCCATCCGTTTCAGCTGGCGGATGGTGTCGTAGACCTCACCGGCAGTTGTGGCGTAAAAGTAGCCGTTGCGGTCGCTGGCGATGGGATGGGTCTTGCGCCGCAGCTGATTCACCAGCTTTCGCAGGTCGGTTCCGCTAATCCCGAGGGCCGCTTCCAGTTCAGCACCGCTCGCTCTGTATTTTCGCCCAGTACATGCTCCTTTCAGGTAATTCAACAATTTTTCTTCTCGCATTTCTGCTCCTTTCCGAGACCACTGTCCCGGATTTGGGAACAAAATGAGCAAAAAAGAAGGGGGCCGCTTCCTCCATCCGGGAATACGGCCCCTTGCTGTTATTTTTTCTGCTCCGTCCATATAGGACGGTTGCCGTTCTTTTTGCTCCTGTGAATCGAATAACATCTCCAATATACTTTAAGAACGGATTCCGTTCAAAAGGAGATTGCTGTATGGATCAGGTCGCATTGGGAAAACGAATCAAAACTGCCCGTGAGCGTGCCGGTATGACGCAGGAGGATCTTGCTGCTGCCGTGGACTACAGCGTGGACCACATGAGTGTGGTCGAGCGCGGAGTCAAAGCACCAAAGCTGGATAAGCTGGTCACCATCGCCAATGTACTCAAGGTTGGAACGGACGAGCTGCTTCAGGATAATTTGGATGTGGCAACGCTGCTTCACGCCACAGAGCTCTCCGAGCGATTGAAAACACTGTCACCAGAAGGGCAGCGTAAGGTGATGAATGTGCTGGATACTTTGGTCGACGAATTGCGGTAACACCGGTGCAGAGGTTTGCTTTTTTGCAGACCTCTGTTTTTTTTCGACTGCGTTCGACGATTTTCCCCTAAACCTCTGTGCTATTGTAGTTCTATAAGAACGGCAACCGTTCAAAATGGCAAGGAGAGATACCATGAAGAGAAAGAACATAAGCGCCGATACCGCACTGTTAGAAGTTGCCCGTAGACACAACACCACCGTAGATGAGGTACGAAAAGAAATCCGGATTGCAATGGCGGTGGCAATGTGTAGCCCTGATCCTGATGTACAGAAAAGATGGCGTGAGATTCCACATGGTGCCGAAGTCCTCACGCCGGAAGACTTTATCGCCTATGCTGCGCGGAAATGCCTGGAGAGGTTGTAAGCTGCTTTACTCATCTCATCGTCATGTTCGCTTCTGATGCTTTTTGCACTGGCGACAGCATGGGCTGATAGTTCGCACGGTGCAGCAGACCGTAGGGCGAGAGCACTGCGTTGTCCTCCCTGATGAGGTCGCAGCCGTAGGCGTAGAGGTTTACATGGGAAATCAGCAATTCCACCGAGTGGTCATCCGTCATGAAGTGAAGCTGGTCGATGGCCGTTTCCTGGGGCGAGCTGATCTCCGGTGTGAGGACGTAGTCATCCAGATGCTCTGTCAAGCCCATGGCGGTTTCGATGTCCTGCACCTCAAACTGCTTCAGCAGAGCCTTCAACTTTGGAAGCTGCTTTTCAGGAAAAGGTATATCCTGCACTGCTTTGGCGAACTCGTTGAACGCCTCCAGTTCAGAGGGGAGGTCTGCGAAAAAGGCGGCGTTGGGAAGAATGCCGTCATAGTTGAGGACAACGGTGTTTTCCCAATTCAGAGTGCCGAGCTGCTCCTGCGCCGCAGCCAGCGCTTCTTCTGACGCCGGAAGATCCAGCTCCGTCGTGCGGTTACCTCCAATGTCGGGATGCAGTCCAAGCGTGAGCCGGAAGAGGTATCCCGGCTTTTCCGGCAGCGTCTTTTGGACGGGCGGCGCGGTTGTCAGTTTGCCATCCTGCAGCACATACAGGTTTCCCACAAATACACCGTTTTCCCCATGACGCATCATTCTTCCGATGCCGGCGAAGTCCAGCATCTCGAATACCTCGTCGGATATGCCGTCCAGCTCGGGGACGAACTCGTTTTCCGCGTAGAAGCGGCCAAGCTGTGCGTCATCCGCGGCATCCACTACATGATAGCAGTCTGTTTTTGCGCTGACCGCCAGATCCCGCAGATCCTGCAGCGTGACGACGCCGCCGTTGGTATCGACTTTATTCTGCACCTCCATGCGCAGGAAACCGTCAAAGGCGACCTCCTGCACTTCGTCCAGCGCCGACAGAAGCGCGGCGAGGTCATTGAGCTCGTTGAGACTAATCTCTAACCCGTCCAAATGTGGAGCGAGATGCTCAAAGGCATAGTAGTCTTCAATCTCCATGTACAGGATGTCATCTGTCTGAAGCCGCACCTTTTCCAGCGCGTCCCACAGTTCCCACGGTGAGGCGGGCAAGTCCAGCTTTGCGTATGCATCGCTGTTAGGATTGCCCTCCTTTGCCAGATACATGGCAAACACTTTCTTAGCCAAACTTCATTCCTCCCATCTTCTGCTCATAGTAACCGGGGTCAGCGCCAGGAGTGTTCCAGCCGTGCATGCTGCCGCACTCCATCGCCAATCGCTGTTCCTGTGTTACGCCGAGGCGTTCGTTGTTGTAATCTGCCAGCTCGTGGTTCTGTGCAGGGTCATCTGTACTCCAATCACTTGGATAATAACCGCTCTCACCGCGCCTGATGCAGATGAGCTCCCCGGTGCTGGCGAGCGTGGAGAAGCACAACTCCGGCAGCCCCTCCGCCAGCTTGGGGGAGAAAAGCTCCTGCTCCGTTTGGATGCTCCACTCGTCCGAGTTCCAAAGGTGGACATGCAATTCACCGCCGTCATCCACGGAAATCTCCCGCTGCTCAAAGCCCTCGCCCCAGCCGTCCGACGCCTGTCCAGTGAGGTACTCCTTTAAGGTTTCCAGTTCTGTGTCCGATAATTCCCCGGTAACGCGGCATTCCGCCACACCCCAGAGCTGGCGATCACGCTCCTCCACGGTGAAGACGGCGGTGCGCACCTTGGTGTTGACGCTGTCGACTTCATCATACCAATGCATGAGACCCCGCTCCGTCTCCTCCGGCATCCGGTTTTTCACCAGCGCCGCCGTGATCTGATCCTGATAGCCGCGCAGCTCACGGCCCTCCAGCAGTGTGCTGCTATCGTCAAAGTCACCATACTCGTTTCGCTCGTAGAGATCGGCGGTCAGGGGCATATACAGCTTGAGCGTGGTCAGCTTGGGCGGCAGTACGGTGAAGCTGTCCTCGCGGGGGGCGAGCGGCAGCGTGCGGCCGTTGTCCCATTTCATGTGGAGCTGCCCCGCATCGTCCACGAAGTCCACTTCACCCTCCGTGCCGGGAAGAATGGGCGCGTAGGGGTCGTCCATCGAATTGAGCCGGATGCGGGTGCCGGGGGGATACTGCTCCTTGATGAAATTTACCATTTTTCTGTCCATACTCACATTCCTCCCATTGCCATGCCCTGTTTGGGCGGTTTTTGATATTCCTCCAACTGACGGGGATTTTCCTCGCCATAGAAGTCAAAGATCATGTCATCCACCTGCTTGCGGACGGTGGGATCGTCGGTCAGCACCTCGTAACGGAATCCTGTGGTCGGGCGGTACGGAAGTTCATCACGGATGCATTTGAGAAAGGCTTCGGCATCGGTAAACTCCTGTGCATCGCCATTGGCATAGGTGACACGGCCCACCAGGGGCTTGTCCCGCGCCATGTTCTGCCGCTGGACATTGAGGTCAAAGCAGGTCAGATAACCGTTATAATCTCCAGGGGACGGATTGCAGCGCAGGCAGTAGCGGTAATGCGCGGTTTCCACGACGTAGCCGTAGTTCTGTACATAGCCACCAGTGATTTTCCCACCGTGTTCATAGCAGAAACGCTCCATAGCGAAGCGGTTTTTCAGCACACTCTCCCGCAGCGTGTCCACGACCTCCTGCAGTTCCTTCTTGAACGCGGGGCTGTTCAGCTCCTCCGGGCCACGGGGCCACCATGTATGCCAGAACTCGTTTTCGCTGCGCCCGAAATCCATCCGGACATGGCCGATGGTACCCAGCCGCTTATCTTCTTCTGGGTGCGGGGTATAAAACAAGCCCGCCTCCTCCGGGCGGGCAGGTCGGATATGAAATTTCATGTTCTCTGCGGGACAGGGGAGCTGATGTGCTTCGCAGAACTCACGGAGCGTCATGTTGCCTTCATCGAGAAAACCGAGCTCATCCCGCACATCCAGCCGTCCGGACTTAGGCATCGCCAGCTTTTCCGGCATCAGCACCGAGCCTGCGTGGTTGACCACAACATTTTCTTCCATGTAACACAGCTCGCCGGGATCATCGTCAGAGCCGCGAATGTCATAGCAGTACCAGCCCTGCGGCACGGTATCACGGGCGATGCGCCCGTTGGTGAACAGCGCGGGCTTATCAAATACTTCAAGGTGCTGGAATTTATCTGTTCTTGCGTTGACTTTCAAAATTTCATGCCTCCCATCTGCGGCGTGTACGATTCATCCCGCCAGTTGTTTTTACATCCTTCGAAACGGTTGACCAGTTCTGTGGCAGTAAGGGCTACAGTAGGCGGTTCTATCGTTTCTGAGAAGCAGTCCTCATCCAGCTCGAACCAGCAGTGATCCACCGCAGGATCATACCGGTCGAAGCGGCGTTCCGGCAGTCCTACTTGCCTTGGAATGAAGTATTCGCCCATTTCGCAGCTATCTTTGATGGTACGAGCCTGTTCCGTAGTCAGCGTACCGGCAATGACGCATTTATTGTGCATCTTATAGTTATCGGCATCTCTGTACAGATATGAGATCTTGGTGTTCATAGGTATCCCTCCCTTCTTTTGGGCAACGGCAAACATACTACACATCTGCCGCAAAGTCTACTGAAACATTTGCTGCCCC
>OOBZ01001015.1_pt1 | contig 20089 bp, 19 predicted proteins | sample 1671601 | NCBI WGS metagenome assembly OOBZ01 (sample SAMN06348173, study PRJEB24527) | human gut metagenome | biome: human gut; feature: ankylosing spondylitis patient; material: feces | host: Homo sapiens | place: China | collected 2015-10
GGCGTATTAGACAAGGTGGTCGAAGCTCTGCATGAGGAGGGTAAGATTGCCAAAAGCGGTCGAGGCTTACTGGAAAAGTAAAACTCCGTTTGTGTAGGGTAATCTGCACAGGTAAGTCTTCCAACGATTTTATAGCTGTTTTCGATACATTATAACGTCTATTGAATAGTGTATTTTGATCTGTTTGTCTTAATCGCATCGGTTATGTGCAACAAAATTCTTTGGTGTACATTATTCCTAAAATTAAGGTTGTGTCGGTTAAGAGAATGCAGATTACATGTTGAGCTTTTCTGTCCTCGCATCTACTCTCAACACAATATCAAATCAGGTTACAATCAATGATTCCGAATTCTGTTTTTCGTCCCCTTTTGCTATGTGGCGCAATGGCAATTCAGGTGTTTGGTGGGGTGTCTTGTGCAAGTTCATCACAGTCTGAAGGTGACGATAACAACACCACATCAGTGAATGTTGCTTCTATGACGTTTGAATTGTCCGATTCGCTATTACGGGCAGGACAGATGAGTGATACGATTGATTTGGGACGTATGTATGCAGGAGAGGTGATCCGACGCGATTTGGCGATACGCAATGTCGGTCCTTCTGCTTTTTTGATTTTAGAGGTAAAGACCAGTTGTGGGTGTACGCAAGTCGATTTTTACAAAAAGCCTATTCGTACAGGTGAGTCGGTGCCCTTTTCATTCGAATTTGATAGCCGGGGATTCAATGGATATCAGTTGAAGCATATTACACTTCGTACCTCGCTTGGTGCACAGCCTTATACGTTGGTGGTAACCGGTGAAGTAATTCCTGAATCGTAAATTTTTCAATCAGCAGTTCTTCCATTTTCCGCACTTTTGGTAATCGTGTGGAAAATATCACGGAATGTTTTATATTTGTAACCATAATCAAATATCTTTTATTATGAATATGATGATAATTATGTTGCAGGCCCAGCCTTCAGCCGCTGGTGGCGGTATGCAGTTCCTGATTATGATGGTGCTGATTTTTGCGGTGATGTATTTCCTGATGATTCGTCCACAGCAGAAAAAACAGAAAGAGTTGGTGAAATTCCGCAATGCACTGGAAAAAGGGCAGAAAATTGTTACTGCCGGTGGTATTTACGGTACTGTAAAAGAGGTTAAAGAGGGTTATGTGCTGGTCGAAGTGGACAACAATGTCGCCATTCGTGTTGATAAGAACATGGTGATGCGTGATCCTTCAGACATTGCAACGCCTGCAAAATAGTCGATAGAATATCGTTGAGATTTTGAGTCTCAGTTTGTACAACCCGGCGCGATTGCGTCGGGTTTTTTATTGTAATGTTATTGATCGCTTAGTAGGAACAGTGATGATGAGATGTGGCGAGATTTTACGGTATGTGTCTGATCAATTTGTCCTATATGTGGATTGTGTGGTTTAATAGACAGGTAATCAGGTGTCACTTAAATGGTATCGCAAGTCTATTAAAAGGCCATATGGTATAATGGTAAGATCATGATGTGTTTTACTGGTGTGGTCATGTTGATGATAAATGTAGCGGAATAGTAATGGCGTTGGAATGAGAGGAATGATCCCAAGAATACGCTGAAGTTGATTGGTGCCCCATATTTACGGTCGGGTGTCGGTTTGGATGCAGGACTGGAAAATATGACGTAGAATAAAAAAACGGCCGCCATGTCATAAATGGCGGCCGTGCTTTTATTCGATTTAGTTATGTGTAACTATTTTTGAGGTTGTGGACGATAGGTGAGTCGTAAAGGCTCGAACGCAAGACGATTAATCAGGTTGACAGCGTAGTTGTACACCATGACCATGCCGTCATAATTGATGCGATCCGGAGTGTCGGTGGGCTTGTGATAATCCACGTGGTGTGGAGTGCCGAATGAAAATGCCGGAATGCCTTTTGCATAGAATGACGAATAATCGGTCGGGCCCTTTTCGCGGAATTCCCATACCAATTCGAGGTTGTCGTTGTTGGGCAGGGAGGCAAACAGAGCTGGTGCTTCGTACGCAGATCCTAAACCGCGGATGCCCAAAGTGCGTTCGTTAGGCATACGGCCCATCATGTCGATGTTGACCATAGCTTTGACGTTGTCAAGTGGTTCGACAGGATGCTCAGCATAATAACGTGAACCTTTCAGACCACGCTCTTCAGCACCAAACAGAATGACAATGACATCTTTTTTCAGGAATGCGCGACGTTCGCTGATGTAACGGGCCAATTCCAAAATACCGGCAGTGCCCGATGCGTTGTCGTCTGCTCCTGCAAAAATGGCTGGTTCTCCTTCGAACTCTTCGAGTCCCATGTGGTCATAGTGTGCGCCAAGAATAAGCACATCTCCTTCCGGATTGTTCTCCTCGGGAGCTTCGATTTTGGCTACGACATTGAAGGTGTGCTCGGTGTTGACATCGATGGACACGGTGGCTTCGAGCTGTTTTTGTGCCAACAGCGTTTTAGCTGCCTTTTCGCTGACCTTCATTACCATAAAGTCAGGTCCTGACGGCCAACGGGCTGGCAGATTGCTCAGCGGTTGTCCAACCATTAAAATGCCTTTTGCACCATTTTTCAACGCGGTTGTCTCACGGGAACGTTGTTCGCTGCCATCTGAATAGGAGCGGGGAGTGAGATGCACCACAACAAATTTTCCTTTGACATCTTTCCCTTCGTAGTCACGGGCTTTGCCTTCTCCCAGATCGATTACTTCTCCGCTGAATGTGCCTGTATTCGAAGTGACGGAGGGAATGAAATCACGTCCTAAAACCAATGCCCGTTTACCGGCTTTAAGCGTATTCCCCTCGTCAGTGAGGTAACGGTACGCTGAATAAGAAAACTCCTGGAGGCCATCTTTAGCCAGCAATTTGAATCCTGGAAGTGCTTTGAGTTGTTCGCGAATGTAGTTGACTGCCAAGGTGTCTCCATGGGTGTTGGGCTTGCGTCCGGCGAACTCTTCGCTTGCCAACGTGTAAACGTGTGCTTTGAGACGATCCTTGACCCCTTGTCCTTGTGCAAATGCACCGCTGGCCAACAGAGCGCACGAGAGAATAATAAAGCTTTTTTTCATGCGTCTTAATGGATTATGCTTCTTGAGCTGGTTCTTCTTCGTCTTCAATGGAAAAATCGGTCATGCCGATACCAACCAGAATGTTGTACCAAGCAACTACCTTTTTCATGTCTGATACATGCACACGGTCACGATCGTATTCAGGTAGTACAGTGGCGAAGAATTTTTTTAACTCCTCAGGGGTTGATTTGGGGCTGATGGCCTCTTTGCCTTCAGTGTGTTTGTAGATGTTTTCGAAAACTTTGCCCAGTGGAATGTCGTCGTTTTCGGTATAGATGGCAATTTCACCCAGCGCACTCACTTTAGCCGAGCCGGATGCGTTGCTGCGTTTTCCGTCGGTCAGAGATTCGACGATTACTCCGTTGTGGCTCTGTGCTACGAACTTGAACAGCCCGCTTTGGCCCGATATGGCCAGGATTTCTTTTAGTTTCATGGTTTGTCGTTATGTTTTGATGATAAATTGTCGTTTTGTGGAACGGAGAGCAAATATATTCATTTCATTGGATTTTCGCGATCTGTGACTCCTAAAAATTAGGAGAAGTCGGGGAATTTTTCTAAAATTGCGATCTTGTAATATCTAAGATAAATCTATGAAAGTACTGAAGTTTGGAGGAACTTCCGTCGGAAGTGCGGAGGGTCTGAGACAGGTCAAACGTGTTGTAGAGGCTTGTCACGAGGAGGTTATCGTCGTGGTGTCGGCGTTGGGAGGAATTACCGATCAACTGTTGCTGACCTCACGAATGGCTGCGGCCGGTGATATGGAATATAAAAACCAACTCGATCAGATCGTCATGCGCCATCGTCAGGCTATTGAGGATACGGTGGACAGCTCTTGCCGTGCTGAAGTACTTGCTAAAGTAAACGCTCTGCTCGATGAGCTGGCCAATATTTTTAAAGGGGTATGTTTGATCAAGGACCTCTCTCCGAAAACCGGAGATGCAATTGTTAGCTATGGTGAGCGGCTTTCGTCGGTGATTGTTCAAGGAGTGCTGGCTCCGGCCGAATTGTTCGATGCGCGTGATTTTATTAAGACTAAGCCCTATTTTGGTAAACATATCGTTGCGTTTGCTCCGACAGAGGAGCTGATTCGTGCCCGTTTTGCGGTTATGCCCAAGGTGACCGTCGTTCCGGGCTTTATTGCATCGGATAACCAGACGGGTGACGTTACCAATTTGGGCCGAGGTGGTTCGGATTATACGGCTTCGGTTTTGGCTGCAACGTTGAAGGCCGATTCTCTCGAGATTTGGACCGATGTAGATGGATTTATGACTGCAGACCCGAAGGTGATCAGCAATGCCTATGTGATCGAGCACCTGACATTTGTCGAGGCTATGGAGCTCTGTAATTTCGGAGCCAAGGTGATCTATCCGCCGACTATCTTCCCGGCTTATCATAACAATATTCCGATTCGTATTCGCAATACCTTCAATCTGGACGCTCCCGGAACCTATATCACCAAAGATAAAACTCCGGACAGCCGTACTATTAAGGGGATCTCCTCGATCAACGATACCTGTCTGATTACGATTCGCGGTTTGGGTATGGTCGGAGTGATCGGCGTTAACTACCGTATCTTCAAGGCTCTTTCGAAATCGGGAATCAGTGTTTTCTTCGTTTCGCAGGCGGCGTCGGAGAATACCACTTCGATCGGCGTACGTAATGGAGATGCCGAACTGGCCGTGCAGGTGCTTTCTACGGAGTTTGCCCAAGAGATCTCGATGGGTGAGATTAATCCGCCGGTAACGCAGCATGATTTGGCAACAGTGGCCATTGTCGGAGAAAATATGCGCCATCGCCCCGGTGTGGCCGGCAAGCTGTTTGGTACGTTGGGACGGAACGGTATCAATGTGATCGCATGTGCACAGGGCGCTTCGGAGACCAACATTTCGTTTGTCGTAGCCAAAGAGAACCTGCGTAAATCGCTCAATGTGATTCACGATTCATTCTTCTTGTCTGAATATCAGGTGTTGAATATTTTCTTGGCCGGTGTGGGTTTGGTCGGTAGCAATCTGTTGGATCAGATCCGTCAGCAACAAGAGAAGCTGATGCGTGAAAATTCATTGAAGATTCGCATTGTCGGTATCACCAATTCTCGCCACTACATTGTTTCGCGTTCAGGTATTGATTTAACTACCTATAAAGAGCAGTTGGCGGCATCGACATTGGTTTCGACACCGGAACGGTTCCGGGATGAGATATTGTCGATGAATATCTTTAATTCCGTATTTGTTGATTGCACGGCCAGCCCGGCGGTAGCCAGCATTTATGAAGATTTGTTGTCTCATAATGTTTCGGTTGTTGCTGCCAATAAGATTGCAGCCTCTTCGAAATATGATCATTATCTCAAATTGAAGAACATTGCGCGGACGAGAGGTGTAAAATTCCTCTTTGAAACCAATGTGGGTGCAGGTTTGCCGATTATCAATACGATCAGTGATCTGATTAATAGTGGTGACCGCATTTTGAAGATCGAAGCGGTGGTTTCAGGAACGTTGAACTACATTTTCAATGAAATGAATGAGACGGTTCCGATGAGTCGTGCGATTGTTATGGCGAAAGAGGCAGGTTATGCAGAGCCGGATCCACGTATTGATCTGAGTGGTATGGATGTGATCCGTAAATTGGTGATTCTCTCTCGTGAAGCCGGTTATCATGTTGAGCAAGAAGATGTCCAAAAACATCTGTTTATTCCGGCTGAATATTTTGAAGGTAGCGTAGAGGATTTCTGGAAACATATTCCAGAGTTGGATGCCGATTTCGAATTGCGTCGTAAAAAACTGGCCGCAGAGGGTAAACGTTGGCGTTTTATTGCCAGCATGGATCACGGGAAAACCGAAGTCTCACTGCGTGAGGTGGGACCCGACAGTCCGTTCTACCATTTGGAAGGTAGTAATAACGTGATTTTGTTGACTACCGAACGTTACAAAGAGTACCCGATGCAGATCAAAGGTTACGGTGCAGGTGCCAGCGTAACTGCAGCAGGCGTTTTCGCGGATATTATCAGCATCGCTAATATTCGATAAGCATCCATCTTTTATTTTGTATCAACAGTCTGATGCGATTTTGGATCTATGGAATAATATAAACTCTAATGCATTCATGGATGATACTGATGTCGAGATCTGTATTTGATCGCAAAACTTGTGGCTCTCGACTGCATGCGCGTTGAAGCGTAACAAGTTTTGAGAATTCATAAATGTGATTAATAACGCAATTTGAGGGCAACCTAAGTGGTTGCCCTCTTTGTTGATAGTCCCGTACTTGATACGATTCGTGAAAGCATTGATATTCATGAAAAGTTGTCTGATCGAGCAAGGTGTTGTTCGGTGATTGAGGTATTTCTGCCCGTAATTCAGGTTTTTCAGTTTTCGAATAGCATATTACTTTTGCATCGTACAAAAAGAATTAAATTCAAGCAGCCTTATGTATATTGAACAAATCAATTCCCCCAAGGAACTGAAGCAGTTATCTGTGGATCAATTAAATATTTTAGCTGGTGAAATTCGTGAAGCCTTGTTGAAACGGCTCAGTACATGTGGAGGACACATTGGCCCTAATCTCGGTATTGTCGAAGCGACGATAGCGTTGCATTTTGTTTTTGATTCTCCTAAAGATAAGTTGGTGTTTGATGTGTCGCATCAATGCTATACTCACAAAATGTTGACCGGTCGTAAAGAGGCGTTTCTTGATCCGACTAAATATGCCACCGTGTCGGGTTATACTAATCCACACGAAAGCGAACACGATTTCTTTACAGTGGGGCATACCTCCACATCAGTTAGCTTGGCATGCGGGTTGGCTAAAGCACGTGATCTGAAGCAGGACAAAGAGAATATAATTGCAGTGATCGGAGATGGTTCACTCAGTGGTGGAGAAGCCTATGAAGGATTAAGCAATGTCGGTGAAATGGGCACCAATATGATTATTGTCGTAAACGATAACGAAATGTCCATTGCCGAAAATCACGGAGGTTTGTATGGAAATCTGAAGGAACTTCGTGAGAGTCAAGGAAACTCTCCCTGTAACTTTTTTAAGTCATTGGGGTTGGATTATCTGTATGTTGATAACGGAAACGATATTACTGCGTTGATTGCAGCTTTCCAGCAGGTGAAAGATGCAACTCGTCCTGTTGTAGTACATATTCATACCCAGAAAGGGAAAGGTTATGTCTTTGCAGAGCAGAACCGTGAGAAATATCACTGGGGAGGGCCGTTCAATTTGCAGACTGGTGCCTCGAAAAACAGTGGTGCAGGTGAAGATTATTGCGATTTAACCGGACAATTTTTGTTGAAAGAGATGGCAAGTGATCCGACGCTGGTTGCGATCTCATCAGGTACACCTACTGTAATTGGATTCACCGAAGAGCGACGTCGGCAAGCAGGTTGCCAATTTGTGGATGTGGGTATTGCTGAGGAGCATGCTGTAGCGTTGGCTTCCGGAATTGCTGCCAATGGAGGAAAACCTGTTTATGGGGTGTACAGTACCTTCATTCAGCGTTGTTACGATCAGCTTTCACAAGATTTGTGCATCAATAATAATCCGGCTGTCATTGCAGTCTTCGCGGGTACTGTTAATGGTATGAATGATGTTACCCACCTCGGGTTCTTTGATATTCCGTTGATGGCAAATATTCCGAATATGGTTTATTTGGCACCTACGTGCAAAGAGGAGTACTTTGCTATGATGCGCTGGGCAATCCAGCAGCGTGAGCATCCTGTGGCTATTCGTGTCCCGGGCGTGGTTGTTGAGTCTCGTCCAGAGGCTTTTGATGCAGATTACAGTGAATTGAATCGATATCGGATTACACGTCAGGGAAACCGTGTCGCAGTTTTGGCTCTGGGATCGTTCTATGGATTAGGTGAATCAGTGGTAGCCAAACTGCAATCTGAAGCAGGTGTGAATGCAACGTTGATTAATCCCCGTTATATTACAGGCTTGGATGTCGATATGCTTGAATCGTTAAAGAAAGAACATCAAGTGGTAGTGACGTTGGAAGATGGCGTGTTGGACGGTGGATTTGGAGAGAAGATTGCTCGTTATTACGGAGATGCCTCCATGCGTGTACTGAATTTTGGCTTGCGTAAAGAGTTCGTTGATCGTTATGTTGCATCGGAATTGATGCAAGCCAATCGTTTGACGGATAGTCAAATTGTAGCCGACATTCTTGCGTCCTTGAATTAATTGGCATAATTTTCTGAATCTGATATTATAGCTTTTTAGCTGTTGATGTTTGTCGAGGGGTAAGGAAGTGATCCTTATCCCTCGATCTTTTTTTTTGATGAACGCAATGGGTTTAGAAGTGTCATTGATATCTGATGTGTGTTGTCTGCAAAGTGGTTATAAGGCCTATGGGTTATGTATGGGTTGTGTAGCCTGTCCTCTGTGGCTTTTTGTGTTATGCGTGCTGAACCGACAGTCTTTCAGTTTTTCAAAGCTGGACGGGATCTACATAGTATTCGCAGGATATTTTTTACTACCTTTGAAAAATCATATGATACAAATTAGAAAGAGATGAAAATCGCAATTATCGGTGGCGGAAATATGGGCGGAGCAATTGCTAAAGGAATTGCTGCCGGCTCGCTGGTCCCAGCATCCAATTTGACCGTTACGGCTCATACGCAAAAGACATTGGATAAAATCAAAAGCTTTCATGCAGAGATTAAAACAACGCTTGATAATCGAATGGCTGTTCAAGGAGCAGATTTGATTATCATTGCTGTTAAACCGTGGCTGCTTGAAGATGTTGTGGCTGGGTTTCGCGATTTGCTGGACTATTCTTGCCAGTCAGTAGCTTCGGTTGTGGCCGGTGTTTCGTTTGATCGCTTGCAGACAATGCTCGACAATGGTTCAGGAATATCTCCGGTTATGTATCGTATTATTCCGAATACGGCCATCTCTTTGGGTGAAAGTGTTACCTTCATTGCAGCATGTGGGGCTTCAGATGAACAATTGAAATTTGTAGTTTCACTGTTTGATGAACTCGGTCAGACCATTGTAGTCGAAGAGTCGATGATGGTGGCCGGAACTTCATTGGCTTCATGTGGAATTGCTTTTGCTCTAAAATATCTCGATGCATCCATTCAAGGTGGGGTAGAGCTTGGTTTTACCCCTAAAGAGTCCCGTGCAATTGTGATGCAGACCATGCGTGGAGCATTGGAAATGATGCAACATAATCAAACCATGCCTCAGACGGAAATTGATAAGGTAACGACGCCTGGTGGTATTACATTGAAAGGCCTGGCAGCCTTGGAGGAGGCCGGTTTTGTGCCTGCTGTTAAAGAGGGATTATTTAAAAGCCGATAATTATGGGATTCAGATTCAAACGAGTTGTGGTCAAAGTGGGTAGCAACGTACTGGCCCGTCCGGATGGTTCGCTCGATGTGACGCGTATGTCAGCCCTCTCTGATCAGGTTGCAGATCTGCACCATAGTGGGGTGGAAGTTATTTTGGTGTCATCTGGAGCTGTTGCTTCGGGACGGAGCGAAATGCATGCACATACCTTTAAGCGTAAATTGGCACAAGTGTCGGCCCGACAGCTGTTCTCAGCAGTTGGACAGGCAAAGCTGATCAATCACTATTATGAGCTGTTCCGTGATCATGGATTGGTGTGTGGACAGGTGTTAACGACTAAAGAGAGTCTTTCGACACGACGACACTATTTGAACCAGCAGCATTGTATGTCGGTGATGTTGGCCAATGGCGTGATCCCGATTTTGAATGAAAATGATACCATTTCGGTGACCGAATTGATGTTTACCGATAATGATGAGTTGTCGGGTTTGGTTGCTGCAATGATGGATGCGGAGGCTTTGGTTATCCTGAGTAATATTGACGGCGTGTATAATGGTAATCCGGCAGATCCTGACTCATATGTGATTCGTGAAATCGCTCCTCAACAAGATCTATCCCAATATATCCAATCTGGCAAATCCCAATTTGGACGTGGCGGTATGTTGACAAAATGCCGTATCGCTCGCAAAGTGGCTGAAGAGGGAATTGAGGTGATTGTTGCTAACGGAAAGCGAGAGAATATTTTACCTGAAATTCTTTCTGATAAAATTGAAACGATCTGTACTCGTTTTATTCCTTCTGAACGTGTTGTTTCACCCGTTAAAAAATGGATTGCGCATTCCGAGGGTTTTGCTAAAGGTGATTTGCGAGTAAGTGAGAGTGCTTATGAGGCGTTGACAAAACCAGAGGCAGTCAGTCTGTTGCCGATTGGTGTGACGGATGTACAGGGAGACTTTGAGAAGGGTGATATTGTACGGATTTTGGCTCCTGATGGTCGGCAAATTGGTGTCGGTCGTATCTCTTGCGATAGCGCTAAAGCGGCTCAACTGGCGGGAACTAAAGGAGAACGTCCTCTGATTCATTATGATTATATGTATTTAGATCAGCTTGATCTTGAATAAGGTTGATCTTTTTATATTAAGTGTTACTCGATATGGAACTAAACGAACTTTTTGAGAAAGCTGTTGTAGCTTCCCGTAGTTTAAATCTGATACCTGCGTCCAAGATTGATTCTATTCTTTTAGCGGTTGCTGATGCAGCAGAGGCGAGGACTGATTATATTCTTGAGGCTAACCGTCGTGATTTGGCATTAATGGACGAATCTAATCCGATGTATGATCGGTTGATGTTGACTGCCGAACGAATTAAGGGTATTGCAGACGATATGCGAAATGTGGCGTCATTGCCTTCACCATTAAATCATGTGTTGGATGAGTTTGTCCGTCCTAATGGAATGAAAATTACTAAAGTATCGGTTCCGTTTGGCGTGATTGGGGTGATTTACGAGGCCAGACCTAATGTCAGTTTTGATGTCTTCTCTCTCTGTTTGAAATCGGGTAATGTTTCTGTATTGAAGGGAGGGCATGATGCCCGTTATTCAAACGAGGCGATTGTCGATGTGATCCGTGATGTGTTGCGTGCGAATGGTGTGGACGAACATACCGTGACGCTTTTGCCTGCAGATCGTGAAGCGACCGCAGCTCTGTTGGATGCAGTCGGGTATGTGGATTTGTTGATTCCTCGGGGAAGTAAAGGTTTGATCGACTATGTGCGCAAGAATGCACATATTCCGGTTATTGAAACAGGTGCAGGTATTTGTCATACTTACTTTGATGTTAAAGGTGATGTTGCCCAATGCGCTAATATTGTCTTTAATGCCAAAACACGTCGTGTAAGTGTATGTAATGCGTTGGATTGCTTGATTGTTCATCGTGAGCGTTTGGCTGATCTCCCGGCTGTGTGTGAGAAACTCGCCTCAAAAAATGTGCTGATTTATGCTGATTCAGATGCCTATGCTGCCCTCGAAGGTCGTTATCCAGCAGATTTGTTAGTTCATGCTACGGCTGAAAGTTTTGGAACGGAGTTCCTCTCGTATCGTATGGCGATTCGCACTGTCGGATCGTTAGAGGAGGCTTTGGAGCATATTGTTCGTTACTCTTCCAAGCATAGTGAGGCAATTGTGAGTGAAGATCCGGAAGCAATTCAGATTTTTCAGCACAGAGTGGATGCTGCATGTGTTTATGCTAATGTTTCGACTGCATTTACTGATGGAGCCCAATTTGGCTTTGGTGCTGAAATCGGTATCAGTACTCAAAAGTTGCACGCGCGTGGCCCGATGGCTTTGCGTGAGTTGACCAGCTATAAATACTTGATCAATGGAGATGGTCAAGTGCGCTCTTGATTGTTCTTTTATTAAGAGGTAGTTTGTTAGGTTAGTTATTTATTATCCTACATGTCAATAAAAGTCTGCGTGATGTGATGTCGCGCAGACTTTTTTATTGGTGTGTTTATCGATTTGGGAGAACGTTTTTTTATTAGTAAAATTATTTGAACATTCACAATTTAAAGCATTTCCTGTAATTTTGCCCGTCAGTTTTCATGAGGATGAGAGCTGTTTGTGTGTTTTAAAATTCAATTTTGCTATGAAAGGATTGTTGACAATTGGCATGTTAGTCGTTTCGAATATCTTTATGACCTTTGCTTGGTATGGTCAGCTACGTCTCAAAGGCCAAAAATGGTTCGATAGCTTGCCGTTGGCTGGAATCATTCTGTTGTGTTGGGGTGTTGCATTAGTGGAGTATTCGTTTCAGGTGCCTGCCAATCGTATAGGGTTTCATGAGAATGGAGGCCCCTTCTCGTTGGTTCAATTGAAAGTAATACAAGAGGTTATATCCCTTTTGGTCTTTACGCTCTTTACACTGATCTTCTTTAAGAATGAGGCGTTTCGCTGGAATCATGCGGTTGCCTTTATGTTTTTGGTGTTGGCCGTCTATTTTATTTTCAAAAAATAGTTCCGATTATTTGCATATTCAAAAAAATGACCTACTTTTGCAATGAATTCAAATTTGTAATAATTACAAAATAGAAATGAACGCAAAGTTGCATCAATATTTGTCTAGTTTCGGGGTGAAACCCTCGATGCAACGTATTGCGATCATGGAGTATTTGATGACGCATCGGACACATCCGACGGTGGATGAGATCTATACAGCGCTCTCACCATCCATGCCGACCTTATCCAAAACCACCGTATATAATACGTTACGTTTATTGGCGGAGCACGGCGCAGTGTTGGAGCTTGACATGGATTCGAGAAATACCCGATTCGATGGTGATGTTACCCCTCACGCTCACTTCTACTGCAAGTCATGTGGTCGAATTGAAGATTTGCCGTTAATTGGTGGAGAACATTTACTGCAGGCAGTTCCGGAGTCTTTTGATGTGTCAGACGTACAGGTTTATTACAAGGGGATTTGTCGCGATTGTAAACACGGAACGAATTGAAACTGATAATACGATAGAGTTGAACTTTTAAAAGAAGAAGATTATGAAAAAGAAATTTATTTGCACGGTTTGTGGTTTTGTATACGAAGGTGAGCATGCTCCTGAATTCTGCCCTCAGTGCAAAGTGCCTGGTTCTAAATTCAAAGAGGTTGTTGAAGGCGAAGGCATGACCTGGGCTGACGAGCACGTGATCGGCGTTGCTAAAGGTGTTGATGCAGAGGTGCTCCAGGGTCTGAAAGATCACTTCATGGGTGAGTGTACAGAGGTTGGTATGTATTTGGCAATGAGTCGTCAGGCTGACCGTGAGGGCTATCCAGAAATTGCAGAGGCTTTCAAACGTTATGCATGGGAAGAGGCTGAGCACGCTGCCAAATTTGCTGAGCTGTTGGGTGAGGTTGTTTGGGATACCAAGACCAACGTGAAGGCACGTATGGAAGCTGAGTGTGGTGCATGCGAGGATAAAAAACGTATTGCAACACTGGCAAAGAAACTCAATCTGGATGCCATTCACGATACCGTACACGAAATGTGTAAAGACGAGGCTCGTCACGGTAAAGGATTCGAGGGTCTTTACAATCGTTACTTCAAATAAGAAATGTCCTTACAGTAGAGATGTTTTAATTTAGGTTAATGTGAGCGATGGGGTAGAAATGAAAATTTCTACCCCATTTTCATTTCTATGTTGAAATGGAGTTAAAGCGGAGACAAATGGTTGGATACTGTGAATTCTCTTGATGCGATCGGGTCGCGAGTTCTCTTATGCCTAAGAGACAATCATAGTAGGGAAGTGCTTGGAGAAATAGTTTGAATGAGAGAAATCAACAACAATGGGCGTACGCAAAAAGGTTAGATTAAACCCATTTGCTCCAGGAGAATTGAGGCATTCATGTTACGGCTGACACCTGGGCGTAATTTGTAATCATATACAATTTGTTTCCCGGAATGGTCGATTTCGAAACAGATATTGTGAAAATGTTTTGGATCCTGCTGTGCCAGCTCTCCGAGAGCAAGATCATGTGTGGCAACCAACCCGGCAACAGGCAAAGTTTGTAGCTTGTGCAGGAACTTTCGTGAGCCGTTCAATTTATCTTGCGAATTGGTTCCTTTGAGCATCTCATCAAGAATGCAAAATGTCTTTTGCGACTGTTCGGCTGTTTGCACCAACTGCTGAAGTCTGAGTAGTTCAGCATGAAAATAGGAGGTTCCTTTAGCTAAGTTGTCGGTAGTACGCATGCTGGTAAATAGCCTCATAGGTTGAAATGCAAACGTGCGACTGCATACAACATTACCAGATAGAGCTAAAACCAGGTTGACCCCAACGGTGCGTAAAAAGGTGCTTTTCCCAGCCATATTGGCTCCCGTGACGATATATATATCATGCAGAGCTGCAACCTCGAAATCATTGCACACTTTACCATTGTCGGGGAGTAGTGGATGTCCCATTTCTTCAGCATGCAGTAAATGTTGATTGCTGATTGTAGGCGTACAGTAGGTTGGATGGTTGTATCGGTAAAAACCCATGCTGGTCAATGCGTCAAATTGATGTATGGTATCGAACCAAGAGGTGACTTGTTTGCGGTGTGTCTCACGCCAACGATCGAATTGGATGATGTGGTGCAGATCTTTCAAATAGAGACCATTCATAACTATGGCTACCAAAACGTTGTTCCGTTGGTCGAAGCTGTCAAGAATTCGATTCAGCGAACGGAGCGCTTTGTCCGCAGTGATCGTTCCGATGAGAGACTGTTGTAACTGTTGTAATTCAGGGCTCGAGAACGGTGTGTTAACAATCTGTTTGACCAAATGATTGTATGTGCCGATTACTTTGGAGAACCGATCGGTTATTTTGCTGATACGGTTGATGCGTTTGAGATAATAGGCTAAAACACTTAATTGTACAAAGAACGCACATAAAGCGTATCCATATGGAATGATGGCCAGGATGGTCAAAATCCATAGTAAGATACAAATTCCGTTACTCAAATAGAGAACTTTCTTGGCGTGTGAGTTGTGGAAAAAACTGGGCTCTTGCAACCACTCTTGCGCTATTTTGTTATCCTGTTCGGTGATCGAGTGAATCAATCCAGTTGCCTGAAAATTTAACATCCATTCAGGTATGTTGGATAATTCAGCAGCCGCTTGTTGTCGTGCAAGAATTCTTTGGTCGTCTAATTCGGGGTTCAGCAGCCAATCTGCTAACAGTTTGCACCCGTGAGGTGTAGCGGTTCTATTTAATGATTGAAACAAGGATTGTTCTCCGAACAGATCCAAGTCAAGAGCGTATGCATGAGTTGGGTTGGTAAACTGTTTGCCAGTATTTAGAGCGGACCAGTCTCCATTGAGATATTTAATTTCAGTTTGGCAGCATCGAATCAATGTTTTCAGCTTGGCAATGCGATTCACGACTCGATTATCCCATACGGTCAAACTGATGAATAGGATAATTAGGAAACCGCATGTACTCAACCATATAGTTATATTTTGAGTCGCGATCAGTCGAATAATACCGTAGACAATAGCTGCAAATAGTAATAATTTCGTTGTGGTCAACCAATTCCGAATGCGTGAAGAGGTGCGTAAAGAGGTCTCTTGTTGTTTATAGTATTGGGTGTAAAATTCTATCGGTATCATTAGTCTGTTGATCGATGGAAGATAAATAGGCTTAATTGACCCTCAAAGATATGTTTTATTTTTCAAGTATAAAGGTGTCTTTCTTCCCGGTACCCCATTCATATAGATATTCAGCTCCTTCAATGTTGACATTGACCACTAATCTGAGCCCTTTATCACAGTCAATGTGGACGAATCCAGATACTGATTCACCCGGGTAGATGGTGTTTTTCTTCAAATATCCCAATTGTTTAATCTCCCTTTCATTTTGAAGGGCTTGGCTGAAATTTGCAATTCGTTGTTGAGAAGCCAGATTGGCTTGGGCGGCTGCAGTAGGACTGTATGTCGAGGTTCGAAATGATGTTGATCCTCCGTGGCTGCTGTGAATAGTAGTTGTTGATGTTGAGCAACCGGCACTAGCGGTGGATAATCCTTCACTGACACCCATCAGAATTGCACTCCAAGTTTGAGATCGATTTACCTTTTTCATGTATTCATCGTATGACCAAACCTGTAAGTCGGTTGGCATATTTTGCTCGTCAAAAGCGACTGCGGTAATATCATTTTCTGGGGTTACTTCAATGGGAGTTAATGAATGGTTGGTAATAATCATGTCAACGCGAAACCATTTTCCATAATCTCGTTTGATGGCGCATTTTAGGGTAATTGTCAATCCGTTTTTAAAATAAATTTCGTACGGTATTCCATCTTTATATTCGATTATACGTTCTGCAAGGGAGGGTGATTCCCATACTGGGGAATCGTCAGTAATGCGATATTTCAAAGTATTACCTGCGCTGTCGGCAAGTAGATAGTAATCGTTGGTGAGTTTTCCGGCATCATATTCTGCAATGCGACAAGAACCGTCATTCAGGTAGGTTTTTTGAATACCGTCTTTTTTGCCGTCAACGTAGAATGTCTGTACCTGTAGAACCCCCTCTGTCGAGTATTGCAAAAATTCGCCAGTGAGTTTGCCGTCAGCATAATGGGCCTTTTGGGCGACTGTGCCATTTTTATTAAACATCACAATGTCGCCATCAAAAACAGAACGCATGCCATCTGTTGAGTCAATACTTAGAAAATTGCCTTCACAACGAGTCTCTCCAGTACGGTAAAAATCTTTGAACATCTTGGGACTTGTAGAGTCTGCCGGATATAATGCGATTCGATAATATTCTGCAAAGAGTTGATTGGGAGCTTTTTGTCCGGATTTGGTGTAAAATAATGTGTCGATACGTTCTTGTGCAGATAACAACGTATATACGCTACATCCCAATAATAGACATAGGAAAATATGTTTCATAAAGTTTGCTTGTTGGATTAGTCAATGTTGTTGTTAATTCGTTAGCGTTGAAATAGTCGTGCTGTAGAATGTGGTGGATGCAGTTGTTTTTAGATGGCTAAAGATAGTGTAGCATATGATTGTTGAATTGCAATGTAGGTGTCTTTATTCCATCCTGCTTGCTGAGGAGAGGGGGTATTTGTTTGAGTATTTTTAAGAATAAATGTATTTTCATGCGCTACGTTTAGAGATATGGTATATTTATTGGTATATTCTTGTGTGAAAAAATATTTGTTAAATAATATAGAATTGCCATGAAACATATTTTAATTGATATTTGCACTTTGTTTGTTATGGGAGGATGTCAGTCTAATAGTGATGGAGCGGTTATAGACAATCGAACGGTAAAAACGTTTGATGTGGCTCGCTTCATGGGGAAATGGTATGAAATTGCACGTTATGATCATCGGTTTGAAGAGGGTATGACTCGTGTAAGTGCTACCTATACTTTGTTAGATGATGGGCGTATCGAAGTGTTAAATTCAGGATATAAAAATGGTAAGTACAAAGAGATTAAAGGTAAAGCCAAACAACCAAATCCAGCAGATCCAGGCAAACTAAAAGTCTCATTTTTTTTTGGTTTTATTCGGACTACTATGTGTTGATACTTGATCCGGAGTATCGTTATGTAGTGATTGGGAGCAGTAGTGATAAATACCTTTGGATTATGAGCAGACAACCAGATTTGGTTGAGGATGTGATTCGAGATCTTCTGGATCAACTTCGTGAACGAGGGTATGATACTGCTAAACTTGTATATAGTTATAAACAGTAGTGGTCTCGAATTTGATGATCTAAACGTTTGCTTTATAGGTTGCAGATAAGATTTTGGCGTATATACTATGAATAAGTGTCTGTGTTGATTCTTGACTTGTTAGTTGTATCCACAATAAGCGTTTATAAAGCTGCCCTTAATAAGGATATAGGTTGGATGTGTCCGTTTTTTACAACTTAATTCCAGAATTTTACTTGCCGATGCATCATCGTATTCTGATTGATTATCAATGGTTTATGTCTTAAAAGGTAGACTACTCAAAATTTTACTTGTTTTTTTGCGAAAAATCGAAGATTTAACGTTTTTTTTCATCGACTCTCTCCGAACAGAGGGGAAAAAGGCAAAAACGGCCCTTTGGGGCCCTGACAGACCCCGTCTGCAAAGATAGGGCATGTCGGGGTTTATTTCGCCAAAATGGGCTGTAAAATCGAGGATGGATTTACGGATATTTTGGGGTTCCGAGTAAGGTATTTTGTGCTTGATCGGAGTGGCCGTTGGGACCGACCTTTGCCTCGGGCCGCTTATAAGTTTTTGCAGCCAAAAGAGAAAAATGGCTTCAGCCATTTGCAGTGGCACAGCCATCTCTTTTCTTCCCTTATTTTGACTTTACTTTAATGAACGTATATATGAATACGGGGATAAAGTAAAGTTACTGATATCATGGAAAAGTGTAGATTTCAAGCCTCAATTTTGATAGAAAAGTGTGTAAATGGAGTCTGATTCGTTGGGAAAAGTGTGATATTAAAGATATTATTCGCTTGGAAAAATGTATTAAACCCTGATTTATTCGCTAGAAAAAGTGTAATTTTGTCATTAAAGAATAAAGTTGTGCCATGCTTAAAAGGAAAATAGAAACGTATTTAGCCGACTGGAAACAGTCTGAGGACAGAAAGCCTTTGGTGATAAAAGGTATACGCCAATGCGGAAAGACATATATTGTCCAAAAATTCGCAAGAGAGAATTATGATAGCGTGGTCTATATGAATTTCATTATTGAGCCAGATAAGAAGTCTGCTTTTACTGGCAATATAGATGTTGACACCATCATTCTCAATCTCTCTGCTTTGATTAAAGGTAGTCGTTTCATCGAAGGGAAAACCTGCATTATCCTTGATGAGATTCAAGAATGTAAGGAAGCAAGGACTGCCTTGAAGTCATTCCATATAGACGGGCGTTTCGATGTTATTGCCACAGGTTCTCTTTTGGGAGTGAAAGGCTACGGTCAAAGTAAGAAAAAGAAAGAAGATATAGGACAAGATTCAATTCCTGTCGGATACGAAACCGTGATAGACATGTACCCGTTGGATTTTGAAGAGTTCCTATGGGCAAACGGTTTCAGTCCGGCGGTTATTGATTCCGTAAAATCATGCTTTGAGAACGAGATGGTTGTTCCCGAGGGGGTTCATAAGGCCATGATGGAGCTGCTGTACAGATATGTTATTGTTGGAGGTTTGCCGGAAGTGGTAAATTGTTTCCTTGAGACTAAGAATATCGAACTAATATATAAGTTACAGCGAAATCTTATTGCCGAATACGAAGAGGATATGGTCAAATATGCAGATGATGCAGACAAACCCAATATCCGTGAATGTTTTGAATCTATTCCGAAGCAATTGGCTAAAGAGAACAAGAAATTCCAATATTCAGTTGTAAGAAAGGGAGGAAGGTCTTCTCTGTACATCGGTAGTATTCAATGGCTGGAGGATGCCGGGATTGTCCGTAGATGCTATAACATACAAACCACGGAACTACCGTTAGAGGGAAATTCCATCAAGGACTGTTTCAAAGTGTACACTACCGATATAGGTCTCTTTGTGGCAATGCTCGACTACGGCACTCAGGCGGATATTTTAAAGGGTAATCTTCTTGGATACAAGGGAGCTATCTTTGAGAATCTGATGGCGGATTTTTTATGTAAATCCGGTCAAAAACTATACTATCTCCATAAGGATAGCGGACTTGAATTGGATTTTCTGGTAAGATTCAAAGGTGAATGTGTTGTTCTTGAAATTAAAGCAAAAACAGGTAAGTCAAAAAGCATGACTACAGTTCTTAAAAACAAGGACGTATATCATGTTAAAAATGCAATCAAGCTGGGACAATATAATGTAGGACGTGAGGGAGATATACTCACCATTCCGCTATACATGGGATTTCTTGTTAACGACAAACTTGCTGACGTTATCATTCCTGATGTTGATGTGAGTTTTATCTAACGTAAATATGAACACGGGGACGAAGCAAAACTAAAGGACTTTTATTAGTTTGTAAGTTATCAATTGATAATGTTTTCTATTATTATAATCAATGTTTCTTTCGTTTAAGGTCTTAACACGAACTGTTTCGTTTCATTGGTACTATGATGAAGCATATAAAAGGGTTAAACAATGGGTATAGAAATTACTTGCAAACTTAAGGAAACGCTTGCCAATATTTTCAAGAAAGAAATACACTAGTGTCCCGTTAAGGGACTGTTAAGAGTTTATAATTGATTTATTTTTAGTT
>OOBZ01001025.1_pt1 | contig 19898 bp, 13 predicted proteins | sample 1671601 | NCBI WGS metagenome assembly OOBZ01 (sample SAMN06348173, study PRJEB24527) | human gut metagenome | biome: human gut; feature: ankylosing spondylitis patient; material: feces | host: Homo sapiens | place: China | collected 2015-10
AGCTGAGCGGGCAGAACTGCGACTTCGTCTTCATCACCGAGGAGGACTCCGGCGAAGAGCCGTTCGCGCAGATCGCCGCCGACATTGAAAAGCACGTTGCCTGCCCGCACCTTGTGCTCGAGGACCGCGCCGAGTGCATCCGCCGCGCAATTCTGGACGGCAAGGACGCGCGCGTCATTCTGCTGACCGGCAAGGGAGAAGAGACAACGATGAAGCGCGGCAGCGTCTTCGTCCCCTACCCGAGCGACGTCGAGCTCACACTCAAATACCTCGCCGAATACGACAAGGTCCATCCCGCCGCGCCGGCGAGCAGCGCCAAAAAGGCAAAAAAGGACTTTTTGCCCATCATCCTCGGCAGCGACGAAAACGCCTACGGCACGGCGCGTCTCTTCCAGGAGGCCTATCACGTCACACCGCTGCTGCTGTGCACGCAGCAGCTCGTGCCCACGCGCAGCTCACACCTGTTTCTCTGCCGCATTATCCCGGATTTTGAGCGCGAGGAGGTCTTCCCCGACGCGCTGCTCGGCGTGCTGAAGCAGTGCGCACAGGACTATGAAAAGCTGCTCGTCATCCCCTGCTCGGACTATTACACGGGTCTTCTCTGCCGCCACTACGACCATTTCGAGGGGCTCATCGCCAACCGCTTCATCTCGGATGAGCTGCTTGAAACGTTCGACACGAAAGACAAGTTCTACGCCCTCTGCGAGCAGTACGGCATGGACTATCCCAAGACCGTCGTCGCCTCTCCTGAGGAGCGCGAGAGCGTCGTCGACCGCCTTCCGTTCGACTTCCCCATCGTCGTCAAGCCCGAGAATTCCAATGCACTCGACTATCTCCGCTGCCATTTTGAGGGGCAGAAAAAGGTCTTCTTCTTCGACACGCGCGAGCAGTACCTCACGATGGTCCACAGCATGAACCAGTCGGACTACCGCGGCAAGCTCATTTTGCAGGAGTTTATCCCCGGCGGCGACGACGCGATGCGCGTGCTCAACAGCTATTCGGACCTTGACGGCCATGTGCGCGCGATGTGCCTCGGCCAGCCGGTGCTCGAATACTACGACCCCAAGTCTGTCGGCAACTATGCCGCCATCATCTCGCGCGGCGATCAGGCGTTGTATGACAAAATGCAGGAGTTTCTCGAAAAGCTCGGCTACGTCGGTTTTTCGAACATCGACATGAAGTACGATTCCCGCACGGGCCGCTACGTGCTCTTCGAGATCAACCCGCGCCTTGGCCGCAGCAGCTATTTCTGCCGTGCCGCGGGGCTGAACATGATGAAGCTCCTGACGAACGATGTCGTCTACGGCAAGCGCGAGGACTGCGTCTACAACCACACCGTCGCCCTCTGGCAGAACGTGCCGACCGGCATTCTGCGCCGCTATGTCAAGGATCAGGAGCTCTCCGACGAGCTCAAGCAGTTCAAGGGCACGCACACGCTCTTCTGCAAGGGCGATCTGCCGCTCTCTCGACTCTATCGCCTGCTGCGCTACTACGCCGCGCAATACCACAACTTCCGCGACTACTACTTCGATAAAAAGTGACTCCTGTCAAAAGAAAAAGGAACGGCTCGTGCCGTTCCTTTTTCTTACCAGAATTTTTTCTTTTTGCACACCCACAGGCTCAGCACCACCACGGCGACACTCACAAGAATGATCGTGGGGTAGCCGTATTTCCAGTGCAGCTCCGGCATGCCGGAAAAGTTCATGCCGTACCAGCCGGCAAGCAGTGTCAGCGGCAGGAAGATCGTCGTCACGATGGTCAGGATCTGCATGATGCGGTTCTGACGGATGTCGATCTCCGACTGAAACAGCGACTGGATCTGCGTGCAGTATTCGCGCAGCAGCTGCGATTCCTCGCGCAGGCGGATGACGCGCTCTTCAAATAATCGGAACAGTCCGCACTCCTCATCCGAAAAGTAGCCGTTCTCATTTTCCCGCAGCTCGCACGCCACGTCGTCGAGCTGGGAGTAGTAGCGGTACCAGGCCATCGTCTCCTTGCGCAGCTCGCTCATCGGGGTGCTGAATTCCTCCAGCCCGCCCGCGAGCACGCGTTCTTCCAGCGCCGTCGCGCGGTCTTCGATCTCCTCGAGGCGGTGCAGGTCCCTGGCGATCAGCAGCTCGAAGAAGTCGTAGAGAAATCGTCCGACGCTGTTTTCTATCAGGCGTTTTTCCTTGACGATGTGCTTCAAATAAGGCTCGGCCATCTCTCCGTCGTCCACCAGCACCACGCGGTCCTTCGTCACGAGATAGCCGCAGCAAAGGCGCGTGCCGTCCCTGCGGCCGCGCGGCAGTGCGAGCGTTCCGCTCAGACAGTTGGAGCGCACCTCCGCCTTGCAGACGTGCGCGTCCCGCGCGCTCGGCGTATGGTGCAGCACCGCTTCGAGTCCCGGCAGCGCCGTTTCGTGCGCCAACTCGTCCGAATTCAGCAGCACCACCGCCGCGCCGCTCTCCGGCGCGCGGTCCAGTGGCGTCAGCGTCTTGCCGATCGCATACCATTTCATACCCGTTCCCCCAATGCGCTTCTTTCTCTCCCCCATTGTAGCAGAATATGAAAAAAGTACAACGCCCCGCCAGAACTTTTTCCCGCAGCGCAATATTTTATGATAAAATTTGTAAAAGCGTGAACTTTTTTGTTATCTTTTGCGTCTATATGGTTGGAAGATGGAACACCCCACACACAAAAGGAGGAAATTTGGATGAAACGAAAATCTCTTCGCGTGCTCGTTTGCGCGCTCCTCGCGTCTCTTGCGCTCACGACCTTTGCCTTTGCTGACTCAGGGCCAAAGCCCCAGCTCACCGTGCGCGTCAAAGACGCGCCGCAGGAACTCTACTACCTCGACCTGCTCGCCGAGGGCAACTGGGACGCGAGCGAGGGCAACAGCCGCCTGAAACAGAGCACCGTCATCACGAACAGTGACGGCAGCGAGACCACCGTCCCGCTCAACGAAGATCTTCTTGCCCTGCTGCTCGACAATATTCCCGCCGGATGGCACGCCTGCACGGCACAGGGGACCTTCGGCGCACCGATCTTCAGCCATCTCTTTTCCAGAGGAACGGACGCCTCTGGCAATGCACTGCACTGGTTCGGCTACGTCGGTGTGCCGAGCACCTACCGCATCATCCTCGTCACCGAATCCGGCAAGGTCTGGGTCTCCGATATACTCAATCGCCGCGTTCTGCAATCGTCCGTCACGGTCAACTGGTCGGACGATACGTCGGCAGTCACCGTTTCCGTTCCCTCAACCATCCCCGGCTACTTGCTGCAATTTGTCGCAACGCTCGTGCCGACGCTTCTCATCGAGGGCGCGCTGCTGCTTCTGTTCCGCTATTCGTGGAAGAAAAACTGGGAAGCGTTTTTACTTGTCAACGTTCTGACACAGGGCTTTTTAGCCGTTGCATCTGTATATGTCACCGCACACAGCGGCGTGAGCGCTTGGTATTTCTTTTTCTTCCTGCTTCCGGCGGAACTCATCATTTTGCTTGTCGAGCTGTATCTCTACGCCGGCTGCGGCCTTCTCACCGGCCACAGCAAGGGCCGCGCCGCGGCCTATGCGATCACCGCCAATCTGGCTTCCGCTGTTCTCGGCTATTATCTGGCCGAGCCTGTCTGGCGGCTCGTTGTCTCGATCTTATGATTCTGTTCACATAACGCCAAGGAGGAATTCGCATGACCGACCAAGTCTTTCCTGATCTGCCGCAAACTCCCCCGCCCGAACCGCCCGCCGACGCTCTCACGCAGAAGGAACCGGCCGAGGCCCTCACGCCCGCGCAGGAGATGGCCGACGCGCTCTCCGCGCCCGAAGTAGAGACGCCCGATGTGAGCGATTCGCCCTTCTGCCGCGCGATGGGCTTGATCGCCGGCGGCCTCGCCGTCACCGGCGTGACGCTGAATTTCTGGAACCTCGATACGCTGCTGCCGCTGGTCGGCACATTCTGCCTGCTCGTCGGCTTCCGCGCCCTGCGGCGGGTCAACGGCTTCCTGCGCGCGGGCTATGTCTGCGCCTGCCTGCACATGCTGCTCCTTTTTGTTGAGCTTGGGCAGGATGCCGTGATCTACCGTGCGGACACCGGCCTGGCGGCATTTTTCACCGTCGTTGCCGCCGCCGTGCAGCTCGTGCTGCTCTTCTGCCTTTGGCAGGGCCTGCTCGATATGCAGCGCGACGCAGGCATAACGCCGCCTGCCGCCCCCGCCGCGGGCGCTCTATTGCTCTGGTACATTCTGCTCTATGTCGCAGCGGCATTGTTTGCCTCGCTTTCCCTGTTGCTCGGCGCTTACCTCGTCTGGTATTTCTACCTGGTCGTCCGCCTCAACAAGCTCTCGAAGTCGATGGCCGCGCAGGGCTGCGCCATCAAGCCGATCAAGGAGCGCTTCTCAAATCACAAGCTCGTCGGCTCGCTGCTCGCCGTCCTCGCCGTCGTCATTACCTGCGGCTTTCTGTTTTTCGGCTCCTACCGCATGGACTGGACGCCCAAAGAGGCCAGCACCGACGCACAGGTGATCGAAGCCCATGAAAGGCTCCTCGCCCTCGGCTATCCCGAATCCGAGCTCAACGACCTTTCCGATGAAGACCTTCTCACCTGTCTCCGCGCCGAGCGCGTGGTCATCAAAGAGTGCACAGGCAGCGCTTATATCAACTACTCCAATAAGCCGCAGACGAATGACGCCTTCCACCTGACCATCGTTGCCGTCCAACGGCCCTTTGACCGGCTGTTCGTCGCCTGTCATTTTCGCTGGGATGATGGCGTGCGCTTTTACGGCACGGAGAGCCTTGCCTTTGAGCCACACCACGACAGCAACTCCTGGTTTGCCAAAGAGTTCTCCGGCCGGGTGCTCTATGACAGTCCGGACGGCACGACCTACACCGCTCCCTACATTGATCCCGGCACCGATCAGGTCAACCTTGGCAACTGGTACGAGAACTGCTTCCGGCAGCTCTACTGCGCCGACGCCTCTTTCCCGAACGATGGCACGAACCAGCGCGGCTACGTCGCCTGCGCCCTCTCCAACAACATCGACGAGTTCACCAAATTCGAGGGACTATTCTATTATGTCCACCAGAACGGCCGCTTCCAGTACCCCGTGAAGACCGCGCGCGATTATCAGGACTTCAACGTCAACAGGCCCCTCCTCTACAACGCACCGTTCGAGCGCGTGCAGGATTATTATGTCCTCTTCCAGAACGAAGACGGCGTTTTGAATATTCACTGATCATTTCAGTAACAATTCCGTGGTTCACGGAGGAATGCCGCAGTCTCTGCGGCACGCAGTCAAAGGGGGATATTCTCTTTCACAAAAGAGAATATCCCCCTTTAAATCCCCCAAGAGAAGGGTTTTAGATTGGCAGTCTCAATCTCGAATGACCTTTTTGCCTCCGGAATGGAAATGCCTGCGCGCGGAGTTGCCGCGTTTAGTGTTGCTATACGACTTGGTGTGCTTCTATTATCCGCTGTTGCGCAGCCGTTAGCGGCTCTGCCGCCTTACGGATGCGGTACACCCCTTGCGGGTGCCGCTCTGCCCATCTTGTAGAAGTGCAAACTAATTCCCGTCTACCAGAGTGCTAATCAATGCGGCGAGCGCCAGCAATGCCGCATTCGGCAGGCAGTCTGCCGCCAGACAAACGTCACTCGCGCCTCACGACAGTAAGGCGCGGTTGCTGTCAGATCACGACTCGCAGGGATTCATGGCGAAGCCATGTACACCGCACCCACACTGCGCAGCGCGTGCAGTCATTCAAGCTGCAAACTCACAATGTGCGGGGTCGAGGGGGAAGGCCCCTCGTCCTTTCTCTCGGGGGTTATAAAGGGGGATACTCTCTTTCAAGAAAGAGAGTATCCCCCTTTAGCGCACTCCTGCACGATGCAGGAATCCCCCTCGCACCCTACGGTGCGACAATATGAACCCCCGCCGTGTACGTCTGATACCCCGACCCAAGGCTCGCGTAATACTGCACCGTCACGTCGGCGCTCTTGCCGTCGTCCGCGATCACGGCGTCCAGGACGCCTGCCTTTTCGTCCACGCTGATCCAGCCGCGGCGATAGCGCGGCAGCGTGAGCCCCTGCGCGCCTGTGATCTCCGCGATGCGGGATGTGCCGTCCGACTGCTGTTCCAGCCAGTAGCTCACGCCGACCGTCGCCAGAAATGTCTCGTTCCCCTCGATCCCGACAGGGGCGAAGTACGTGCGCTCCGCGCCGTCGCCCTCCGTCCAGTCGGTGAGCGAGGTCTGCTACGCGCTGCCCTCGCGCGTGACCGTCACCTTACGCTCGCCGCTCTTGCCGGAGACCGTCGCAATGATCGACACGCCGTCGGGCGCAAAGGCAAGGCCGCTGATCTCCTCGCCGCTCGCGAGTTCGAGCGCGGCGAGCTTCGTCCCGTTGAGCGCGTAGATGTCCGACCAGTAGGAGTAGACCGCGGTAGAAAGGTCATCTCCTTGCCAGATAAGGTTGTTGCCGGGGAAGGTCTTGAGCAGCGTGCCGGCCACGAAATTGAACACCACGTAGAGGTCGTTTTTCTCCCCCAGGCTACCGAACGCCACAAAGTAGTTGCCTGCGGTCCCAATGTCCTCAAACCCTTTGAGCGACGGGTACTGTTCGGCAAAGTCCCAGCTTTTTCTGTCGATATAGATCGTTGTGTCATCCATTGCCACTCTGATCGTTTTCGGCGATACGCAGTACCAGCGCTGCACCTCGCTCGTCAAAATGAGCTCGCCGTCCTGTTGGGCAATGAGAAATTCGCTCTGGTCGATCAGCTCATTGACGCGCGCTGCGAATGCCTGCTGCGATTCGCCCCAATCGCCCTTCTGCGTTCCGTCCCAGTTCAGATAAATGCTCGTGTTGTTGTTTTCCACGATGTTCAGTTTGCCGCCGTCAAAGGTGTGAAGGCCGTAGTAGTAGGCACAATAGCTGATCACGCCTTGATATTTGCCCTCGTTTAAGCTGTATTGCAGCAGCATGTCGCGTCCGTTTTCGCGGCAGAGGAAGTAGACGTCGCCCTCCCACATGCGGTCGCGCATCAGTTCCTCGCCGTTGTCGTCGACGACGCACAGCTCATAGCCGCCGAACGCTTTCTCGCAGATGATCTGCTCTGCCCTGCCGTCGTTGTCGAGGTCGGCGGACGCCAGCGCCCTGCTTCCGTCGCTCTCCGACGGTTCTGCGCAGCAGATGACCGTGCCGTCGCCGTAGGAATGCAGCTCGGCGTTCAGCGTGGAGAACAGCAGCTCGCTCTTGTCTAAAAGCCTGTTGACCTCGTCCGCGAATTTCTGTGCCTCGGCGGGCCATGGGTCTTTGGAATCGGGATTTATGCTGAAGCTCACCGAATTCTCCGCCAGCGTGGCCGTCCCGTTTTCACTGAGCAGAAAGAGCTCGTAGGAATACGATGCCTCGCCCTGATAGATTGTCGGCTCGTAGCGCAGCAGCGCCGTCTTGACGCTGTCGCGATAGAGGAAATAGCTGCTCCAGCCCACGTGCGCCAGCCCCAGCTCCGCGCTCCAGAGCTCTTCGCCGCTCTGATTGCTCACCCGCAGCCGGTACGGCTCCTGCATGGAAGTGCCGGTATAGGAGATCACTTCCTCGATCCCGTCGCCGTTCAGGTCAGCGCGGGTCAGCTCGGTCGCGCCGCCGTTCAGGCGGACGATCCAGCGGTAGCGATACGTCCCGCTGCGATAGCCCATCACGAGGTAAAGACTGCCGTCCTTCTGCTGCAATAAGAGCCACTGATCCATCGCCGTGAGCTCGTCCTGACGCCTGATCTCCGCCATCGGCACTGTCGCATTGACGTCCTCGCCCGTTCTCGTGCCGCGCCAGGCATGGGCGTTTTCGCGGCGCAGCCTCGCAGCACTCATGCCGTCCCAATCTTCGCCGCTTCCGCTGCGGAACAGCCAGTCGAAGTTGCTCACGGTCAGGTCGATCTCTTCCCACTCGGAAACACGGTAGTAGTACCCGCTGTCCTTCATATAGGCGCTCATCTGCGTATACGCGCTGAAGTCCGCAAATGCCGAATCGCAGCAAATCCGCAGCTCCGGCCAAGTGCTGGAAAAGTTGTCCGAAAAGCTCGTTTCCCAGGCCGGATCGTCATAGACCAACTCGCCAAAGAGATAATTGCCGAGCGGCATGCCGCAGATCAGGCGCTCCACCTGCTGCGCAATATCCTCCGGCACCGTGGGATCGTTTCGATCCACGCACCACTTAACATAGTTTTTCAGCACCGTGCCGCCGGAACGCAGCCCATACAGCTGCGCTTTCTGATTGCCCTTGATGGGATTTGCCAGCACCTCACCCTGGGAGAGCATGAGCTCACGTTCTCCCGCGGCGCCCTCAAAATAGAGCCTTGCATAGCACTCCTGCATCGCCGACGCGCTGCCGAGGCGCTCATATTCTGCCGCGTCCAGCAGCGAAAGGACCGTCTTGATCTCCTCCGTCGACATGCGGTACTCCTCGCCGCCGTCTGCCTCCCCCATCTTGACGCTGATGCGCGTGATCTCCCCGCGCGAGGTGCCGAGCAGCGTCTCCGCATCGATGTCCGACCTCGGATTCGTCAAAAAGCACACGGCCACGATCACGACCGCGAGCACCGCCGCGGCGGCGACCCAAAACGCGGGCTTTTTGTAGTGCAGCGCGCTTTTCACGCGCGTTTTGATGTTCCCCTCGCCGAATGCCAGCGGGCAGGCCGCGACAGCTCTTCCCGGCGCGGCGCAGGACAACAGCGCCTGCGAATAGTCCGCGCGCGCCGCACCGTCCAGCCCCTTGACGACTTTTTCATCGCACGCGAGCTCGATGTCGCGGCAGAAGAGGATGTAGGCGACCCACACCAGCGGGTTGAACCAGTGCAGCGCAAGCACGAGGTAGCCCAGCACCTTCCACCAGTGGTCGCGGCGGGCGAGGTGCGCGTGCTCGTGCGCGATGACATACGCCGCCGTCCCCTCGTCCATGTGCATGGGAAGATAAATGTTCGGCTTCACCACGCCGAAGACGAACGGCGAATCGACAAATTCGCTCTCGTAGATGTTATCTCGCAGCAAAATCGCCGTTGCGAGCTTTCTTTTCAGCTTTCCCGCGCTCACGAGCGCGTGGACGAGCAGCGCCGCCATGCCGGCGAGCCAGAGGACGCTGTAGATGTTGAAGTCCACCTGCGCCTGCTGGCGGCTCACGCCGACGGGGACCTCCGCCGCCGAAGGCAGCGTCGGATTCGTGACGATGTCAAGCGTCGCCTGCTCGTAGAGCACCGGCTCGCGCGTTTCGGTCACGATCTCTCTTGGGATGGTCTCGGCGCTCGGGATGAGCGAGAGCGCGCTTTCAATCGAAAACAGGCAGACAAGCCGCAGTGCGACCACACCCCAGAGAAGCGGCATGACCCACTTCGGCGCTTTTTTGAGGACAACCCGCAGCACGAGCACCGCCAGAATGAGCCAGCTTGCGCTGATGCTGAGGTTCACGAGCTTCAAAAAGACGTCATCCATGATGATTCTCCTTTCGGTAAAGGTCGATCATTTTCTGCACCTCGTCAAGCTCTTTGTCGCTCACGTGGCTCGACTTTGTAAACGCGGCGACGAACGCGGGCAGCGAGCCGTCGAAGCGCTTGTCGAGCAGCTCGTCGATCTCGGCGGTCTGCGCCTCGTCCTGTGAGATGAGCGACGTGACGACAGTATTCTCGTTTTTCAGCACCCCGCGCTCAGAGAGCCGTTTGATGACCGTGTAGGTCGTCGTCGGTTTCCAGCCCAGGTGCTCGGCGCAGAGCGCGACCAATTCACGGCTCTTGACCGGCTCGTGTGCCCACAGGATTTGGCAAAAGCGGTATTCGCTCTCAAAAATTTTCGGCGTTTCCATCTTGTTCCCTCTCTAATCTGTTAGAGTATATTTGTACACTAACAGATTAGAGTCCTTCTGTCAAGCCCTTTTGCGCTCAATTCTGGGCAAATCTCACTTGACAAGGTCCTCCACGCTCCTTATAATAATTCATATCGCACAAAAAGCTCCGCGCAGGAGCTTTTTTTATGTTTGGAGAAAGAGAGTGTCATCCCATGTCAAAAAAAGCCAATCCCGCGGCGCTGCTGCCGATCTTAGTGTTCCTTGTCCTGTACTTGGGCCTCGGCCTTGTTTTTGAGTATGTGCTCAAGATCCCGATGGGATTTTATTCCATCCCCATCGTCGTCATCTTTCTCATCGCGCTGCTCGTAGCCTGCTGCCAGAACCGCGCGCTGTCGTTCGACGAAAAGCTCACGCTAATGGGCCGTGGCGTGGGCGATAAGAACATCATCACGATGCTGCTCATCTTCTTAGCCGCGGGTATGTTCGTCGGCATCGTGGGCCGCTCGAGTGCGGAGAGCGTTGCGTACTTCATGCTCTCGATCATCCCGTCGAAATTCGCCGTGGCGGTGCTGTTCGTCGTAAGCTGCTTTGTCTCCACCGCGATGGGCACGAGCGTCGGCACCATCACGCTCATCGTCCCCATCGCCATCCCCATCGCCGCGGCGAGCGGCTATTCCCTGCCGCTGTGTGTCGCGTCCGTCATGGGCGGGGCAATGTTCGGTGACAATCTGAGCTTCATTTCCGACACAACCATCGCCGCCTGCAACGGGCAGGGCTGCGCGATGAAGGACAAATTCCGCGAAAATTTCCACATCGCCTTCCCCGCCGCGCTCGCGTCGCTCGCACTCATCCTCGTGCTGACGCTGAATGCGGACGTGCACCCCGCGCCCATCCCTGCCTACAATCTCATTCAGATCATCCCCTATGTGCTCGTGCTCATCGGCGGCATCATCGGTATCAACGTCTTTGTCGTGCTGCTCATCGGTATCGTATCCGGCGCGGTCATCGCGCTCGCGACCGGCGCGACGGGGCAGACCGGCATCCTCGCAGTCAAGGCGCTGCTCGAGAACATGGGCAGCGGCGCGGCCGGCATGTTTGAAACGTCGATGGTCGCAATTTTGGTCTCCGCCATCTGTGCGCTGATCCGTGAGTACGGCGGCTTTGAAGCGCTGCTCGGCTGGATCAGAAAGGCGTTTCGCGGCAAGCGCGGCGGCCAGATCGGCATGGGCCTTCTCGTCGGCGCGATGGACATTGCCACCGCGAACAACACCGTCGCCATCGTTATGGCGAACCCCATCGCCAAGGAAATGAGCGAGGAATACGGCATCACCCCGCGCAAGGCCGCGTCGCTCCTTGACACGTTCTCCTGCATCTTTCAGGGCATCATCCCCTACGGCGCGCAGATGCTCGTCGCGATCTCCGCGGCGCACGAGCTGGGCTACGCCATCTCGGCGTTCGACATCATCCCAAACCTCTTCTACCCCTATCTTCTGGCGGTGAGCTCATTCTTCTTCATTGCGATCGACAGCAAAAAGAAGGCGTGACTGATGGTTGACCATAATCCGCTTCAGTGCAAAAAGCTCTTTCTTTTCGACCTCGACGGCACGCTGTACTTGGGCGACCGGCTTTTTCCCGGCGTCCGCGAGCTGCTCTCTGCCATCCGCGCACGCGGCGGGCAGTACCGCTTTCTGACAAACAACTCCTCGCGCAGCGTAGCGGCCTACGTCAAAAAGCTCACACGCCTCGGCGTCGCGACGGAGGCGGCCGATTTTCTCACCTCGGTCGACGCGCTGATTCACTATCTCCGCGAGCACGGCGGAGAAGACCGACGCTATTACGTCTGCGGTACGGAGTCGATGAAATCACAGCTCCGCGCGGCGGGCTTTACCGTCGCAGAACGGCGTGAGGACGCGAACGCGCTCCTGATGGGCTTCGACACCGAGCTGACATTTCAAAAGCTGGAGGACGCCTGCATCCTGCTCGGTCAGGGCGTTCCCTACGTTGCGACAAATCCCGATTGGGTCTGCCCCACGGCCTACGGCTTCGTGCCCGACTGCGGCAGCGTGTGCGAAATGCTCTGGCGCGCGACTTCCCGCCGCCCCATCGTCATCGGCAAGCCCGAACCGCTGATGCCGCAGCTCGCAATGCTTGAGGCGAGCGTTTCCGCGCAGGAAACACTGCTCGTGGGCGACCGCATCTACACGGATATCGCCAGCGGCGCGAACGCGGGCATCGACACGCTGCTCGTCCTCTCTGGCGAGACGAAGGAAGAAGGCCTCCCCACCGCTGACCCGCAGCCGACGTTCGTTCTGCCGGACGTCGCCGCACTGCTGAACATCTTAGAATCTTAAAAAGGAAAACCTATGGCAAACATCATCAAAATCCACGATTTTTCCGATCCCGCGCTCGACGTTTACGCGCGCCTGACCGAAAACCAACTGCTCAATCGCGCGGACCCCGACAACGCGCTCTTCGTCGCGGAAAGTCCGCTCGTCATCGGCCGTGCGCTTGATGCGGGCTGTGAGCCGGTGTCGTTTCTGATGGAGCGGCAGCATACGCAGGGCAAGGGGCGCGAAATTCTCGCCCGCTGCTGTCAAGATATTCCGGTTTACACCGCTGATGAATCCGTGCTGACACAGCTCACCGGCTTTCACCTGACGCGCGGCATGCTCTGCGCCATGCGGCGGCCGAAGCTCCCAAGCGTCGAGGACGTCTGCCGCAATGCGCGGCGCGTCGTCGTGCTCGAAAACGTGATGAATCCGACGAACATCGGCGCGATCTTCCGCTCTGCCGCCGCGCTCGGCATGGACGCGGTGCTGCTCACGACCGCGGGCAGCGATCCGCTCTATCGCCGCGCCTCGCGCGTCAGCATGGGAAATGTGTTCCTCATCCCGTGGACCTACCTGCCCGAAAGCGGCGACTGGACGCAGCTGCTGCGCGATCTCGGCTTCCGCACCGTCGCGATGGCACTGCGCAACGACTCCGTACGGCTCGACGATCCGCGCCTTGCCGCCGAAGAAAAGCTTGCCATCGTCATGGGCACGGAGGGTGACGGGCTCGCGTCCTCGACCATCGCGAGCTGCGACTACACGGTCAGGATCCCGATGTACCACGGCGTCGACTCGCTCAATGTCGCCGCAGCGAGCGCCGTGGCGTTCTATGAGCTGGGACTTCCCCCGCTGAACGAAAAGGAGAACTGACATGCTGAACAATACCGGCTTCGACCTCTGGGCCGACGGCTATGACAAGAGCGTCGGCCTCTCCGACGAGAACGACCGCTACCCCTTTGCGGGTTACCGCGCCATGATGAACGCGCTCTATCAGCGCGTGCTCGCGCAGAGCGGGCGTGATGTGCTGGACATTGGCTTCGGCACAGGCGTTTTGACCTCGCGGCTCTACGAGCAGGGCTGCCAAATCTATGGGCAGGACTTTTCCGCGCGCATGATCGAACTGGCGCAGGCAAAAATGCCGGACGCGCGGCTCTATCAGGGCGATTTTTCCAAAGGCCTTGTGCCTGAGCTTCGTGCGCAGCAGTACGACGCCATCGTCGCGACCTACTCGCTCCACCACCTGACGGACACGCAGAAAATCGACTTTCTTCGCGCGCTTCTGCCGCTTTTGAAGCAGGACGGCTGTCTTTTCATCGGCGACGTCGCCTTCCGCACGCGCGAAGAGCTCGAAGCGTGTCGAACTGCGGCAGGCGAGGATTGGGACTCAGATGAAATTTACTTCGTCTATGACGAGCTCCGCCCTCACTTCCCTGCGCTGACGTTTGAATCCTTCTCCCACTGTACCGCGCTTTTGACGCTGCGCCGCTGATTCCCCGGGAAATACGATAAAAAGCCTCTGTATGGTCAAACCATACAGAGGCTTTTCTGTGAAGCATTATTCCTTTTCAGTCGTTCAAATGGTCGAGGATCGCCGCAATCAGCTGCTCCTTGCCCGTGCCCTTTTCGGCAGAGAACGGAATAACGGGCTCATCGTCGCGCAAACTCAGCGTCTCGCGAATTTGGGCAAGATTCGGCTCGATCTCGCGCGCTTTGAGCTTGTCGAGCTTGTTTGCCACGATCACGACGGGACAGCCCGTCTGCACGAAGTAGTCGTGCATCGTCACGTCGTCCGCCGTCGGCTTGTGCCGCGCGTCGACGATCTGCACACCGAGGTGAATGAGCCCCGCAGACTGGAAATAGTTTTCCATCAGCTTGCCCCAGCGGTCGCGCTCGGTCTTGGAGACCTTGGCGTAGCCGTAGCCCGGCAGGTCGACGAGGTAGAGCTTGCCGTCGATCTTAAAGTAGTTGATCTGCGAGGTCTTGCCCGGGGACGCACCCACGCGGGCAAAGTTCTTGCGGTTGACGAGCCGGTTAATGACGGACGATTTGCCGACGTTCGACCGCCCCGCAAACGCGAGCTGCGGCATCCCGTCGCGCACGAACTGCTTTTCCGACGCCGCCGAGAGGATGAATTCGACCTTGTTGAAGTTGATCGCCATGGTTTTCGTTTCCTTTCAGCTCATTTCGCCCGCACGCAGCGCGCTGTGCGCGCTCTCCTGCACGGGAGGAAGATAGCTCTCGTGCGCGGCAGCGGTGCATTTTTCGGGCAGCACCAGCGCTTCGGCAAAGACGGCGTCCACCGTCTCGACCGGTACAAAACGCAGCTTTTCGCGCACCAGCGGGTCGATCTCGTCGAGGTCCTTTTCATTCTCCTTCGGGAGAATGACCGTATGTACGCCCGCGCGCAGCGCGCCCATTGTCTTTTCACGCAAGCCCCCGATGGCGAGCACACGGCCGCGCAGCGTGATCTCGCCCGTCATGGCGACATCGCGGTGTACCGCCTGCCCCGTCAGCGCGGAGAGCACCGCTGTCGCGATGGCGATACCGGCGCTGGGTCCGTCCTTGGGGATGGCCCCCTCAGGGAAGTGGATATGGATGTCCTTCGTCTTGTAGAAGTCCGGCGCGATGCCGAGCTCCTGCGCCCGCTGGCGCAGGCACGAGAGTGCCGCGCGGCAGCTCTCCTGCATCACGTCGCCCAGGTTGCCCGTGAGCTCGACCTTGCCGCTGCCGTCCATCACGCCGACCTCGACGGGCAGAATTTCGCCGCCCACCTCGGTCCACGCAAGGCCGTTCACCACGCCGACAAGGTCCTTTTCGGGAATCTTCTCCTGTGCAGCACGCGGCGCACCGAGGAAGTCCTTGATGTTCTTCTCTGTCGCGGTGACTCGCTTTACATCGCTTGTAGCAAGCTGCATTGCCGCCTTGCGGCAGATCTTGCCGAGCTGACGCTCAAGCGAGCGCACGCCGCTCTCGCGCGTGTAGAGCGCGATGGCCGCGCGGATGGCGCTCTCGTCCACGCGCAGGCTCGAGGCCGTCAGCCCGTGGGCCTGACGCTCCTTGGGCAGCAGGTGCCGCTGCGCGATCTGCACCTTCTCCTCGTCCGTGTAGCTGGGGATTTCAATGATCTCCATGCGGTCGAGCAGCGGGCGCGGAATGGTGTCGAGCGTGTTGGCCGTCATGATGAACATCACGCGGCTCAGATCGACGGGAATTTCAAGATAGTGGTCGCGGAAGGCGTAGTTCTGCTCGCTGTCGAGCACTTCGAGAAGTGCGCTCGCGGGGTCGCCGCGCCCGTCGCTTCCCATCTTGTCGACCTCGTCGAGCACGAGCAGCGGATTCATCGAGCCGCTGCGGGAGATGGCCTCGATGATGCGGCCGGGCATCGCGCCGATGTAGGTCTTGCGATGGCCGCGGATATCCGCCTCGTCACGCACGCCGCCGAGCGACAGCCGCGCGACCTTGCGGTTCATCGCCTTGGCGACCGACAGCGCGATCGACGTCTTGCCGACGCCCGGAGGGCCGACGAGACATAAAATCTGCCCCTTCGCCTCGGGGTTGAGCTGGCGCACGGCGATGAACTCTAAAATGCGCTCCTTGACCTTCTGCAAGCCGTAGTGGTCGCGGTCAAGAATCTTGCGCGCGGCGTCTACGCTGGCGCGCTCCTTCGTCTCCTCGCCCCAGGGCATTTCCATGCAGGTGTCGAGATAGTTGCGCAGCACACTCGCCTCGGCGCTGCCGAACGGCTGCTTGGCGAGCTTGTCCACATCTTTCAGCAGCTTGCGCTCCACTTCTTCGCTCAGGTGCGCCTTGCTGATCTTCTCGCGGTACTCGTCGAGTTCTTCGTCCTCCCCGCCCTCACCGATCTCGTTCTGTAAGACCTTGATCTGCTCGCGCAGGACAAAATCCTTCTGAATTTTTCCGACGCGGGAGCGGACCTTGCTTTCAATGTCCTGCTCCATGGCGGTAACTTCGATCTCGCGGCGCAGAATCTCGTTCATGCGCTGCAATCTCGGCAGCGGGCGCAGCTCGTCGAGGATATCCTGTTTGTCCTGATAGCGCAGGTTGAGCTGCTGGGCGATAAAGTCAGCGAGATAGCCGGGATCGTTCGTCGATAAAATGGCGGCGTAAACATCGTCCGGCAATTTCTGCGCGAGCTCGGCATATTCCGTCACGCTGGCGTAGGTCTGGCGCAGCATCGCTTCCGTCCGCTTGCTATGGCACGAGGTGGCCGGCTCGTCGATGAGCTCGACCTGCGCCTGCAAAAACGGCTCGCGCTGCCACAGCCGCTTGAGGCGGGCGCGGCACGCGCCCTCCATCATCACGCGCAGCACACGGTCAGACACGCGCAAAATCTGCGTCACGCGCGCGACCGTGCCGATCTCGTACAGGTCTTTTTCCTCCGGCTGCTCCACGCCGATCTCACGCTGGGTGACGAGAAAAATCTCCTCCCCGTTTTCCATGGCGCGCTCAAGCGCGTGCACGGAGATCGGACGCTCGAGGTCAAAGCTCGTGTTCATGCGAGGGAACACATTGAGCCCGCGCATGGCGATGACCGGAAGATTTTTTGTTACAGGTTCCATGGGGTTTCTCCTTATGAAGCGGAGTCTGCCGGCAGCGACGGCTGCGGCTCCTCCCCTTCTTTCTCTGTGCGGTGGGAAATTTTCGGCTGTTCCGTCCCCTCCACGCAGCCCGGCGTGATGGTCACGCGGTCGATCGTGCGGTCGGACGGGATGTCGTACATCACGTCCATCAGCAGACCCTCCATTACCGCGCGCAGGCCGCGCGCGCCAATCTTGCGCTCGATGGCCTTGTCGGCAATCGCTTCGAGCGCCTTGGGCTCGAACGTGAGCTCAGCGTCGTCGTAAGAAAACAGCTTTTGATACTGCTTGACGAGCGCGTTTTTCGGCTGGGTCAGGATCTTGACAAGGTCGTCGCGCGTCAGCGCGTCGAGCGCCGTGATGACCGGCAGTCTGCCGACCAGCTCGGGGATGATGCCGAACTTCAAGATATCGTGCGGCTGCACCTCGCGTAAAATCTTGCTTTCATCCACGTCGTTTTTGCTCTTGAGCTCCGCGCCGAAGCCCATCGACTTGCGGTCGAGACGGCTCTCGATGATCTTCTCGATGCCCTCGAACGCACCGCCGCAGATGAAGAGGATGTTGTGCGTGTCGATCTGGATGAACTCCTGATGCGGGTGCTTGCGGCCGCCCTGCGGCGGGACGTTGGCAACCGTGCCCTCGACGATTTTCAGCAATGCCTGCTGCACGCCCTCGCCGGAGACGTCACGCGTGATGGAGGTGTTCTCGCTCTTGCGGGCGATCTTGTCGATCTCGTCGACATAGATGATTCCGCGCTCGGCGAGCTCCACGTCGTAATCCGCCGCCTGAAGCAAGCGGAGCAGAATGTTTTCCACATCGTCGCCGACGTAGCCCGCCTCGGTGAGGGTCGTCGCGTCCGCGATGGCGAACGGCACCTTCAGAATGCGGGCGAGCGTCTGGGCAAAGAGCGTCTTGCCGCTGCCAGTGGGGCCGAGGAGCAGGATGTTGCTCTTTTGCAGCTCCACCTCGTCGTCGCCGCCGAAGAAGATGCGTTTATAGTGGTTGTAGACGGACACGGACAGCGCGACCTTGGCCGCCTCCTGCCCGATGATATACTGGTCGAGCACCTCGCGAATTTCGCGCGGCGTGGGGATGGAGTCGGGCGCTTCCAGCTCGTCGTGCGGCTCATAGCCGTCCTCCAGCACGTCCATGCACAGGCGGACGCACTCATCGCAGATGCGCACGCCAGGCCCCTGGATCATGCGGTGCACTTCGTGCTCGCTCTTGCCGCAGAACGAGCAGCGAAGCTCTTTTTTCCTATCTTCACTCATAAGTCAAACTGTCCTTATCTCTTGTAAATGACCTTGTCCACAAGGCCGTAGGCCTGCGCCTCATCCGCCGTCATCCAGTGGTCGCGCTCGGAGTCGAGCTTGACCTGCTCGGGCGTCTTGCCGGTGTTCTCGGCCAGGATCTTATTCAAGCGCTGCTTGATGCGCAGGAAGTGCTCCACGTCGCTCTCCATATCCGTGACCTTGCCCTGCGTACCGGCGGAGGGCTGGTGGATCATAATCTCCGCGTTCGGCAGCGCAATGCGCTTGCCCTTGGCGCCGGACGAAAGCAGGAACGCGCCCATGCTGGCGGCGAGGCCGACGCAGATGGTGGACACGTCGCACTTGATATACTGCATCGTGTCGTAGATCGCCATGCCGGCCGTCACACTGCCGCCGGGGGAGTTGATATAGAGCTGGATGTCCTTGTCGGGGTCCTTGGCCTCGAGGAATAAAAGCTGCGAAACGATCAGGCTCGCGGTCGCATCGTTGACCTCTTCGCCGAGGAAAATGATGCGGTCTTCCAGAAGGCGGGAGAAAATATCGTAAGAGCGCTCGCCGCGGTTGGTCTGTTCAATGACGTAAGGGACTAAACTCATCTTGGTAACCTCCTTGTTCATACCCTGTTCAAAAAATTGGTATGTACACAATCAACCACAAATGGCAGGCATTTGTGGTTGATCGTCGTTTCTATCTATTATGGCCGCTTTGCCGATTATTCAGCCTTTTCCTCTTCCTTCTTGGCGGACTTTTTGGCAGCGGTCTTCTTGGCGGGCTTTTCCTCGCCTTCAGCGGCTTCGCCCTCGGCTTCCTTCTTGGGAGCCTTCTTCTTTTCGATCTTTGCGCTGTCCACGACGACGCTGATGGCCTTGTCGCGGATGATCTGCGTGCGGACGGACATGGCGTCAAGATACTTCTTGAGCTCGCCCACGTCCATGCTGTACTTCTCAGCAAGGTCGTTGTACTGCTTTTCGACCTCCTCGTCGGTGGCCTCGAGCTTCTCTTCCTTGATGATGGCGTTCACGGCGAGGTCCATGCGCACCTGACGGGTCGCGGGCTCCTTGCCCTCCTCCAGGAACTTGGCTTCATCCATGTTGGTCATCTTGCAGTACTGGTCATAGGGGATGCCCTGAGACTGTAAGCGCTGCTTGAACTCCTCGAGGAAGCGGGCGCACTGCTCATCGATGAGCGCATCGGGGATGTCGCACTCGATGTTCGCGGCGACCTTCTCCATCAGCTCGTTCTCGACGGCATACTTGGCGGACTGCTCGCGCTGCTCGGTGATCTCGCGCTTGATGCTGTCCTTGAGCTCCTTGAGCGTGTCGTACTCGGACACGTCCTTGGCGAAGTCGTCATCAAGCTTGGGAAGCTCCTTGCACTTGATCTCCTTGGCCTTGACGTGGAAGACGACCTTCTTGCCGGCGAGGTCCTTGTGATAATCCTCGGGGAAGGTGATGTCGAGATCCTTCTCTTCGCCGGCCTTCATGCCGATGACCTGATCCTCAAAGCCGGGGACGAAGCTGCCGGAGCCGAGCTCGAGCTCGTAATTCTCGCCCTTACCGCCCTCGAACGCTTCGCCGTTGTCGAAGCCCTCGAAGTCGATGACGGCGATGTCGCCCTTCTTGGCCTTGCGGTCGACGGAGACGAGGCGGGCGTTGCGCTCGGCCATCTCATTGAGGCGCTCCTTGACATCGTCGGCGCTGACCTTGATCTCTTCCTTCTCAGCCGTCAGGCCCTTGTACTCGCCGAGCTTGACCTCGGGATACACGGCAACAGTCGCCTTGAAGGTGAAGCCGTTCTCGTCGATCTTGTCGTCCACGATCTCGATCTCGGGATAGCCGACAACATCGAGGCCGCTCTGGCCGATGGCCTGCGTATATGCCTCGGGCAGGGCGATGTCAA
>OOBZ01001037.1_pt1 | contig 19744 bp, 9 predicted proteins | sample 1671601 | NCBI WGS metagenome assembly OOBZ01 (sample SAMN06348173, study PRJEB24527) | human gut metagenome | biome: human gut; feature: ankylosing spondylitis patient; material: feces | host: Homo sapiens | place: China | collected 2015-10
TGGGGAGGTACATGGAGTACTTCCGGTTGGAGAACTCATGATGCAAATATATTGTTTGGCATTAAAAAATTGCCGAAACATGGCAAATGGAAATTGGTGGTAGACTTGGTGGATGCCAATCCGAGCCGTTCGGTGGTTAAAGTTATGGTGAATTCTGCCGAAAAGAAGTTTGAAATTAAAGGGCATTCGAAAGGAGTACTGGAGGGTAATCTTCAAGATGCCAAGGAACAAATTCTTGAATTTCCAATTTCAGCCAATGATTTGAAAAAAGGTGGAAATATGGTCACTGTTTCTGTTCTTGAAGGGGGCTGGATTGTTTTCGATCAGATACGTTTGGAAGGTGCTGACGAACTTGTTCTGGAAAAGAATAATGAATATGCTTTCTTGCGCAATGTGGCTCCGGCAGAATATGAAATGGAAATGGATGGAGCAAAAATACAGCCTTTATTGGTTGATGTAGAGCATCTATCCGGTAACCCGAAATTGAGTGTAAAATTAGACGGTATAGATGTTTTTTCTGCGCAGTTGGACACGGCACGTTATGTATTTGAAGTACCTATGCCTGCTGTGAAAAAAAGTAGAAAGAGTGAATATCAAGTGTTTGTAGATGGACAATTGCTGGAAAAGGGTATTATTATACGTTCTCCGCAAAAGATACAGACATTTGCTGACTATGTAGATACCAAAATAGGTACGGCACATTCTCGATGGATGATTGCACCGGGACCTTGGATGCCTTTCAGTATGGTGAAGCTGAGTCCGGACAATCAAAATATGGGCTGGCAGGCCGGTTATCAACCAACTTTTGAAACTTTGGGTTGTTTCAGTCATATCCATGAGTGGACAATGGGCGGATTAGGGTTAATGCCTACTAACGGCAAGTTGTTTACTCAGGTTGGCGATCAGTTCCGTCCAGATGAAGGTTACCGTTCGCGTATTGACAAGAGGACAGAAGAAGCTCCGTTAGGATATTATAAGGTCTTCTTGACCGATACAGAAATCTGGGCGGAGGTGACAGCTACAGAAAGAGCAAGTTTCCAGAAATATACCTTCCCGAAAGATAAAGATGGACGTGTAATGATTGACCTTCATGTGCAAGCTGAATATGATTATAATCTGCTGGATGTAGATATTAAGAAGGTAAGTGATTATAGAATTGAGGGACGCTCTCATCAGATTTCTCCTCGTCCTTATGTGTGGAGTAATGACGCTGATCAGGAATATGTAGTGAACTTCGTAATAGAGTTTGATGCACCGATTAAGAAAGTAGGTGGCTGGAAGAATAAGCAAATATTGGATGGAGGCCATATATTGGGTAAGAACTTGAAAGATGCAGGACTTTATGTCGAATTTGATACGAAAAAGCATCCGGTGGTGCAGGCTCGTGCCGGTATTTCGTTGGTGAGTATTTCAAATGCTTCTGAAAATCTGCAAAAGGAAATCTCTGATAGATTTGGTTGGGATTTTGATGCGGTAGTGCAAAATCAGAAAGATGTATGGAATGGTATTTTCAACCGTCTGGATATAACTACCAATGACCGTCTGGAGAAGGTGCGCTTTTACACTAATATGTATCGTGCACTTTGCCGAAATTTGTGGAGTGATGTGAATGGCGAATGGGTGTCTCCGGACGAAAAGGTACGTAAATTTACAAATCCTGAACATGTAGCTTTAGGATGTGATGCTTTTTGGAATACTTTTTGGAATTTGAATCAGTTCTGGAATTTAGTGACACCCGAATGGAGCTCCAAATGGGTGAACTCTCAGTTGGCATTGTACGATGCAAACGGGTGGTTGGCAAAAGGTCCTGCCGGAATGGAATATATTCCGGTAATGGTGGCCGAACACGAAATTCCACAGATGGTATCTACCTATCAGATGGGTATTCGTGATTATGATGTGGAAAAGGCATTTGAAGCCATGAAAAAAATGCAGACTACTCCAGCTACACATGTTGCAGGTGGTTTTGCCGGTAATCGCGATTTGGTGTCTTATATGAAATATAAATACGTACCTATTGAATTGGGACGTTTTTCTAATACATTGGAGTATTCTTACGATGATTGGACTGTGGGACAGATGGCGAAAGCATTAGGTAAATTCTCGGAATATGCTACATTCAATGATCGCGGATATTGGTGGAAAAATGCTATTAATCCGGAAAATGGATATGCTCACATGCGTGATTCGGCCGGTAACTTTATCCCTGATTTTGATGCATTTCAAACCGGACGTAATCACCACTATGTAGAAGGTAATTCTTGGCAGCTTAGCTACTTTGTGCCTCAGGATGTACCGGCCTTGATTGACATAATGGGAGAAAAATCATTTGTGGATCGTCTGAACTGGGGTTTTGAAGTAAGTGAACCTTGGAGATACAATGCTCCCAATGACCAATATTGGGATTATCCGGTGGTTCAGGGCAACCAGCAGTCCATGCATTTTGCTTTCTTGTTCAATTGGGCCAATAAACCTTGGCTGACACAAAAATGGTCCCGTTCCATTATTGATAGATATTATGGTTGTGGCGTTGCCAATGCCTATTTGGGTGACGAAGATCAGGGCCAGATGAGTGCTTGGTTTGTGATGGCGGCTTTGGGACTGTTTCAGACTGATGGCGGTTGCAGTGTCGAACCTATTTATGAAATTGCCAGTCCATTGTATGAGAAAGTGGTTATTGATTTGGGCAAACGCTATAATCGTGGTGAAACATTTACAATTGAGGCTAAAAATGTATCCAGAAAAAATAAGTACGTTCAGAGTGCCACTCTGAATGGTGAGAAGTTGGAACGTTTCTATTTCCCCGCTGCAGAATTGCTAAAAGGTGGAGAATTGATACTGGAAATGGGTGATAAACCGAATAAGTCATGGGGGATTGCTCCATGCTCGGAAAATAAATAATGTTAGTGTCTACCGTCTTAATAAATTAATATCATGAAACGACTTTGTTTTTTGGTGATATGTATGAGTATCATTATGGGGTGTTCAACAAGTACTTCAAGCACTAAAGCTTTGGTGGACTATGTAGACCCAAACATTGGAACTGCGCATTGTCGTTGGTTCTTTTATACACCGGCTGCTATTCCGTTTGGCATGGCAAAACTGGCTCCTTCTACCGATGCGCATTTGGGAAATCCCGGTGGTTGGCAAGCAGTGGGGTATGATTTTCGTCATACTTCCATCGAAGGCTTTGCTAATTTTCACGAGTTCCAGGTAGGCGGTGTCGTATTTGCACCGACTGTCGGAGAATTGCAGACAGTACCGGGTGAGTTGGAAAATCCGGATGGCGGTTATCGTTCACGTTTCGATAAGAAAGATGAAGTGGCAGCTCCCGGGTACTATTCTGTTTTGTTGAAGGACTATGGAGTAAAGGCTGAATTGACTGCTATGAAACGAGTGGGATTTCATCGTTATACCTATCCCAAAACAGAACAGGCAAACCTTATCTTCGATATAGGTAACAAGCAAGGAGAAAGTGGTGAGGTGAAAGATGCCGAAGTACAATATTTTGAAGATGGCCGGGTGGAAGGTTATGTAATCACTTCCCCCGTATATGTTAATATTTATCAGAAAGGGGCAGATGTACGTATGTATTTCTCGGCTGTTCTTAATAAGAAGCCGGTTCAGGTAGGTACTTTTGTAAAAGATGTGGTTAATCCGGGTAAACATCAGGAAAAAGGACCAGGCGCGGGTCTTTACATGACATTCTCTACAGAAGAACAAGAGGCTGTGGAAGTCAAAGTGGGCCTATCCTATACTTCCATAGAGAATGCTCGTTTCAACCGGGAAACCGAGGCTGCGGATGTTACCTTTGACCAAGCCAAGAAGAATGCAACAGATGTGTGGAATGAATCTCTGAGCAGGATTTATGTGGAAGGAGGGAAGGAAACTGATAAAGTGAAGTTTTACACCGGATTGTTCCATGCGCTTTTGGGGCGTGGATTGGCTAGTGATGCAAATGGATATTATCCTAAAAATAATGGAACGGTCGGTCGTATTGCTCTTGATGAAGAAGGTAATCCGGTACATCAGCATTATAATACGGATGCCATTTGGGGTGGTTTCTGGAATCTGACGCAATTATGGTCATTGGCTTATCCCGAATATTATTCTGATTGGATAAAAAGTCAGTTGTTGGTTTATCAGGATGCCGGTTGGTTGGGTGATGGCATCGCATGCAGTAAATATGTGTCTGGAGTAGGGACGAATTTTACTAGCTTGGCTATTGCTGCTGCATATAATTGCGGTATTCGTGATTTTGACGTACAGCAGGGATATGAAGCTGCTTTGAAGAATGAAGTGGAATGGCGTGGAAGACTTGAAGGTGCAGGTAAGATGGATGTACGTCAGTTTGTGGAACGTGGATATTCTCCTTATGAAAAACGGTTTGATATGGTGACTCGTGAGGAAGGATCTGGGTTTGGTGCTTCACATACAATGGAATACAGTTTCAGTAGTTTTGCTGTGTCCCAATTTGCCAAACATTTGGGTAAAGAGGATGACTATAAGTTACTCTCTAATTTGTCGAATGGCTGGAAGAATCTTTATGATCCGGAGACCCGTTTGATTCGTCCCAAGGATACTAAAGGAAATTTTCTGGAAGATTTTAATCCATTGGCTCCTTGGAAGGGATTTCAAGAAGGAAATGCCGTGCAATATACATTTTATGTTCCTCACCAGATAGACGAATTGGTAGATTTGGTAGGGCAAGAAACGTTTAATAATCGTCTGGATAGTATCTTTTTGCTTTCACAGAAAAATATTTTTGGAGGTGGGAAAGAAGTGGATGCGTTCGCCGGATTGAAGACGGTGTATAATCATGGTAATCAGCCTAATTTGCATATTTCTTGGTTGTTTAACTTTTCGGGTAAACCATATCTGTCTCAAAAGTGGGTACGTGCTATTTTGGATGAGTTCTATGGCCTCGAAGGTATACATGGCTATGGTTATGGACAGGATGAGGATCAAGGACAATTGGGGGCTTGGTACGTAATGTCTGCATTGGGCTTATTTGATGTAAAGGGATTGACGGAGATTGATCCGAAATTCCAGATAGGTGCCCCTTTGTTTGACAAAGTCACTGTCCGTTTGAATAAAGATTATTATCCGGGAGAGAAATTTGTAATCGAAGCTAAGAAGCAGGCGGTAGGTGATTGTTATTTGCAGGATATATCTTTGAACAACCGTCCGCAAGATACTGTACAATTGCCCTTTAGTGAGGTCGTAAAAGGAGGAAAATTGGTTTTAGGTTTGGGAGCTTCACCTAATGAGGAATTGACTCACTGAGAAATATGTTATGAAAAATAATCTGTTTTCCACTTCTATGGTTGTACTGCCGATAATATCGGCAGTACAACCTATTTGGGCCCAGAAAGTGTCCAATAAACCGTTGAATATTGTTTGTATTTTTACGGATGACCATGCTTTCCAGACCATAAGTGCTTACGGACATCCTATTTCAAAGTTGGCTCCGACACCTAACATTGATCGTTTGGCTGGGAATGGCATGCTTTTTACGCAATCTTTTGTAGAGAATTCCATTTCAGCTCCAAGCCGGGCGACCCTTTTAACGGGCTTGTATAGTCATCAGCACGGACAGACGAGGTTGGGGTGCTGTTTGAATCCACAGAAACAATGGTTTACTGAGCTGCTACAAAAAAAAGGATATGTAACTTCAGTCTTTGGAAAGTGGCATTTGAATGTTGAGCCGAAGGGGTTTGACCATTATGACATTCTTTTTGATCAGGGTGAATACTATAATCCCAAGTTCCGTCGTCCTGATACAAACGGAGAATATATAAAAGAAAAAGGATATGCTACCACGTTGATAACCGATCATGCCATAGAGTGGTTGGAGAAAAACATTTCCGATGAGAAGCCTTTCTGTGTCCTTGTAAATCACAAGGCACCTCATCGTAATTGGATGCCTGACTTTCCCAATATGCATTTATTTGAGGATGTGGATTTTCCGGAACCTGAAACGCTATTTGATGACTATGCGACACGTGGTCCGCAGATGAAAACTCAGGAGCTGACAATTGATCGGCACATGGGATATGCGTTCGATTTTAAGGTGAGAGAATTGAAGAACGAACCTACATTGCAATATATTAGAGACAGTTGGCTGATGGCAATGGCTGAGATGGATAGCGAACAGCGTGCCACATGGGAAGCTATTTATGACAAGAAAAATGAAGAATTCTTGAAAAATCCTCCGGTTGGAAAGGATTTGCTTCGGTGGAAATATCAACGGTATGTAAAAGAGTATTGTCGGACTATCCGTTCGGTAGATGAACAAGTGGGCCGTTTGCTTGATTATTTGGAAGAAAAAGGAGTTCTGGATAATACAGTGATAGTTTATACCTCTGATCAAGGTTTTCTGTTGGGAGAGCATGGACTGTATGACAAGCGCTTTATGTATGAGGAGTCTTTCCGTACACCTCTGATTATTTCGTGCCCTTCTTTAGTCAAGAAACATTCGGTATGCAAAGAGCTGGTGCAGAATATTGATTTGGCACCGACTTTCCTGAGCCTTGCAGGAGTGGAGGTGCCGAAAGAGATGTCTGGGCGCTCTTTATTACCGTTGTTTAAAAATGGAAAGGCGGAAAATTGGCGAAATGAGTTATACTATCATTTTTACGATTATCCGGCAGTGGGTAGTGTACGCAAACATGATGGCATTCGCACTAAACGCTACAAATTGATTCATTGGTATGGAGAGGGTAGTGGGAATGATGAAGCTATTGACTTTTGGGAATTGTATGATTTGAAAAAAGATGTGATGGAGGTCAATAATGTATATGATAACCCGAAGTATGTAAAAGTACGGGAAGCACTGACTGTTCAATTGGAAAAACTGCGTAAAGACGTGGGAGTGACAGAATAGACATTTTATATAAAAATCCATGAAAATGAAAAAACAAAACTCTATAATGACAGCCTTTCCGGTACTTTTCGGTTTCTTTGTGATGGGCTTCTGTGATATTGTCGGTATTTCATCAGACTATGTTCAGCGTAGTTTTAACTGGTCACCTATGATGACCGGGTTTGTACCTTCAATGGCGTTTGTTTGGTTCTTGTTTTTAGGAATTCCGATAGGTAATCGGATGAATAAATGGGGACGTAAGAATACCGTACTTGTTAGTATGGTGATTACAATTGTAGGTATGATTCTGCCATTATTGGCGTATGATGGTGTAACTTGCATGGTGGCTTATGCCTTGTTGGGTATAGGAAATGCTATTTTACAAGTTTCTTTAAATCCGTTGCTTAATAATGTTATAACTAACAAAGCTTTCCTGACAAGTAGTTTGACAGTTGGGCAGGTAATAAAAGCGGCTTCTTCTTTGGTCGGCCCGGAGATTGTATTGCTGGCTGTCCATTATTGGGGGGGGGGATAAATGGTATTATTGCTTCCCCATTCTTGGCTTCATCACTTTATTGTCGACAGTTTGGCTGATTGCAACCCCTATTGAACGGGAAAGAAATGTTGTGTCGAACAGTGATCTTTCCATGAGGAATACGTTTGCTTTGCTGAAAGACCGGACTATTCTATTACTGTTTTTAGGAATTTTCTTTATTGTAGGCGTGGATGTGGCGACAAACTTTATTAGTTCGAAACTTATGTCTATCCGTTTTGGATGGTCTGATGAGCAAGTAAAATTTGCTCCTCAAGTCTATTTCCTCAGTCGTACGATTGGCGCTTTGTTAGGGGCGTTCTTATTGACCCGTATTGCAGAAATGAGGTACTTTCGTATAAATATTGTAGCTTGTGTTGTTTCGCTGCTAGTTTTAATAGGAGTGGAAAAGGATGTGGTGAATATAGTTTGTATTGGTGCAGTAGGCTTTTTTGCTTCATCAGTTTTCTCTATTATTTATTCAATGGCTTTGCAGGCGCGTCCGGAGAAGGCAAATCAGATTTCCGGTCTAATGATTACAGCTGTTGCCGGGGGGGGAGTGGTAACTCCAGTTATCGGTTTTGCCATCGGTACTGTAGGTATTATCGGTGGTGTTGTGGTGACGTTGGCCTGCGTATTATATCTAATGTATTGCGCTTTTGGTATAAAAGTAACTTCTTGTGTAAAGTGATTTGTTTTTTGATACTATTAATACATCATCATTTTTATTTTTTAAGCGTCTTCGAAAACGAAGACGCTATTTTTGTGTTGTATGGTTTCTTTGGTATGATGATTTAATGAAAATATAATTTATACCTTATAATTAATGTATGAACATTAATGTGTATTATGTAATCATTTCGATAAATACGGGCTTTGCTGGGATGTTATTCTTTGAAATGTTTGTTTTTTAATATTGTAGTTAAAGATGTTTTTAAGAATAATTAGTTAATTATTAGTCGTTTAAGTTTTAATACGTATTCTTTTATAAATAATTTAGTGATAAATTAATTTAAGTTTAGTTTGACTTTTAATTTATTACATCTCATTTTTTTATAAAAAAAACTTTGTTTTACTTTTGCTTTTTGAATTTATTATATATATTTGCTGCATCTATATGTTCATACATATAATGAGGTTTGTTTTTGTTGAGACTACTTTATATGTTTAGCAGTTTTATTAAAAACTAATATTTTGTGGAATGAAAAAAATCATTACCGTTATTTTGTTATTAATGATGTTCATTACCGGATATGCACAACGTATTGTTGTGTATAAACAGTTGGATGAGAGCTTAATTAAAGTATCTGCCAGCAGCGAATTGAATAAAGGAACTGTTTGTTCCGTAGTTAATGGAGATGGAATGCAGGGGTGCTATCATGTGGCTAATAACCTGGGACATGGCATGTGGTTGTCTGAAGTTTCTAAAAAGCCAGTTCGTTACAATAAGTCTACTCATGAAGGAGTTGTCTGGTTTTTGTGTGATTTTGGTAAAAGTAGAAAATGTCCTGAAGTAGATTTGATTCAGATATGGAACTATAATCAGAATGAGCATACTCGGCGTGGACTCAATAAGGTATATATAGAGTACTCAGAGGATGGGAATAAATGGCAATTACTAAAGAATGGTGATTTGGAATATTATTTAATTCCTGAATCGGTAGGACGTAATCCTGGATCCGTGGATTTTTCTTTGGATACTAAAGGTATAAGAGCACGTTATATATGCTTTACGGCTGCGTTGGATGGAGAAGGTAATCATTATGACCGTAAGAATCCGGTTGTGATGCAGGAAGCTGCTGATATGCACCAGAATGTGGATTACTATGGTCTGAGCGAAATTCGTTTTTATAAAAAAACAGTGGTTTCAGTACAATCATTGGGAAAGCTTGATGATATTTCTTTTGTGGCTGGGCAAGGTTATCTAAAGAGTGCTGAAGGTCCTAAACGAGAATTCTTATTACGTTTTAATACTCCATTGTATGCTGGGGCTACCTTAACGTGTCAATTAGGTGATAAAATATGGAATGCTGAAATAGAGGCTTCAAAGACTGGGGTGGATGAGTACAAAGGATATTTCCCTGCTGGATATATGGAAGAGACCTCTTCTTTGGAGATAAAGGTGAATAGCCGTCAAGGTTGTGTGAAACGTAAATATGAAGTGCCGGGAGCAAGAAAGTGGACTGTTTGCTTTTTTCCGCATTCTCATTTGGATATCGGATATACACATCGCCAGGATGATGTGATGAAACTTCAATGGCGTAATTTGGAACGCGCACTCGATTTAGCTGAGCGTACTAAAGAATATCCGGAAGGTTCACGTTACTGTTGGAATACGGAGGCTACATGGGCAGTTGCTGCATATTTGAAAAAATATGCAGCAACTGAAAAGGCTGAACGTTTGAAGCAGGCCATTCGCGATGGTATTATTAATGTTGATATGTCTTTGGGAAGTATTTTGACTGGGATTAGCCGACAAGAAGAATTGATGCATATTTTTGATGATGCACATTGGATTAGTGATGAAGTGGGAGTAGAGCTGAATACTGCAATGATGAGTGATGTGCCTGGGCAAGCTTGGGGATTGGTCACTGCAATGGCTAAGAATGGAGTGAAATATTATTCACCCGGACCAAATTATGTACCTTTTTATGGGAGGATAGGAAATGATCGTGCTGCTGCTTTACATGTCAGATGGGGTGATAGACCTTTTTATTGGCAATCTCAATCAGGTACTGATAAAGTACTTGTATGGCAGGCAGGGCGCGGTTACTCATGGTTTCATGGCTGGTTGGCTAACCGTATCGGAGTTTGTGGACTTGAGCCAATCTGGGACTATTTAACAGAATTAGAAACTGAGGAGTTTCCATATCAAACTTGTTATTTACGTTATACAGTTCATGGTGATAACGGCCCTCCCGATCAATCAATGTCTGATGTAATCCGTGAGTGGAATGAACGTTATGAGTCTCCTCAATTCCGTATATCAACTGCCCGTGAGTTCTTTATGAAATTCGAAGAACAATATGGCGCTGAATTACCCGTCTTTGCTGGTGACATGACTCCCACTTGGGAAGACGGAGCGGCTTCTACTGCTTGTGAGACAGCAATGAATCGTACTACTGCTGCACGCTTGGCACAGACTGAAACTATTTGGAGCATGCTTCATAAAACAGACGCTTTCCCAGATAAAGCTTTTAAAGAAGCATGGAAAAATGTGATACTGTTTTCTGAGCACACTTGGGGGGCTTCTGCTAGTGGAACTGACCCACATTCTAAATTTACAAAAGATTTGTGGGAAGGGAAAAAAGCTTATGCTGATAATGCAAGTAATCAGTCTCAAATATTATATAAACAGGCTTTAAGCCCATTGCATGTCGACAAAGGTGGGGATTTTGTACATGTGCTGAATACAAATCTTTGGAATCGTACGGATGTAGTGTTTTTGGATTCAATGGTCAATTTGAATGAAAAAGAATTGATAACCAGGACTGGTGAAAAAGTAGAGACACAGCGTCTGTATGATGGCCGTTGGGCTTTTGTAGCTGAAAATATACCAGCACTTTCTTCTGAGGTATATCAAATCGTCTCGAAGAAAAAGAGTTCAAGACGTTTCGTTTCCATGATTGCAGAGAATAAAATATTAAATAATGGAATTGTACGCGTTGAAATTGATGAGGTGAAAGGTACAATTAGTTCTTTCAAAAGAGTTGGTGACTCTTATGAATATGCTTCGAATAGCGGTTTGAATGATTATTTATATACTGGAAGATATGCTTCTGACCCACAGGGAATCGAACAGATATTAAATATAAGAGTGTTGGATGATGGAGCGGTTGCTGCTACACTGCGTATAGAGTCTAAAGCTCCAGGATGTAATACTTTATGGCGTGATGTGACAGTTTACAAAGGGATAGATAGGGTAGATATTTGTAATACGTTGGATAAGCAGGATATTTTAGATTTTGAAAATGTGCGTTTTGTTTTTCCGTTCAATATTCAGCAACCTGAAATTACAATGGATCTTGCCATGAGTGAAATTCATCCTGAGCGTGAGCAACTGGAGGGAGTAAACAAACATTATTATTCATTGCAAAACGGATTGGCTGTGGGAGATTTGGAGCATGCAGTCTGCCTGACCACCGTTGATGCGCCTTTTGTTGAACTGGGTTCGCCCTCAGGGCTTGATTATCGCCTGAATCCCCGTCATGGATATGGCTGGTGGCAGTCTGCCAAGATATCGCCGATTGTCTATTCATGGGTAATGACGAATACATGGAGGACTAATTATAAAGCATCACAAGGAGGCACAGCGAAGTTTCGCTATTCTTTGCAGCCTTGTAATCCGCTTGACCTGAAATTGAAACAGCGAGGAGCTGAACGCGAGATGGAATTGGTGGCTGTAGCCAGTCGTTCTTCTCAGAATATAGAGCAGTTGTTTCGGTTGAAAGGACGCCATCGTATTGCATTATCCAGTATCAAACCTGCTGACGATGGAAAGGGGTATATTGTCTGCCTGCACAATATGGGTAAGCAGAGTGTTTGTTCATCATTTGTTTGGGGTAGTATAAGGCCGCGTGAAGTAAGTGTATGTGATTATCGTCAGAAGGCCTTAAGACCTTTTAATGACGAGATGTTTTGGATGAAGCCTTATGAATATATCATGTTGAAAGTAATAATAGAATAATCATCAAATTGCAATTTTAAATTTAATAAGTATGAAAAAGTTAGTGGTACAGAATCTTTTAAAGGTTTGGTTGTGTGCAATGGTGTCGTTCATGACAGTGACGTTGTATGCACAAGGGAACTCTTTTAAGGTATCGGGTACAGTAAAGGACAACACCGGTGAGCTGGTGATTGGCGCGACTGTCATTGATACCAAGACAAAAAATGGATGTGTGACGGACGTTGATGGAAACTTTTCTTTAGAGGTGACGCCAAATTCGTCGATTAAAGTAAGTTTTATCGGATATAAGTCACAGACGATTGCCATCAAGGCAGAACAGAAGGTTTATAATGTCATCCTTCAAAGTGACAATGTTTTGATTGATGAACTGGTAGTGGTAGGCTATGGAGTGAAAAAGAAACAGACATTGACCGGTGCTGTATCTGCCGTAAACACGAAGGACATTGTTTCTACAAAAAATGAAAGTTTACAGAATATGCTGACTGGTAAGATTGCCGGTTTACGTGTGGTTCAAAATTCAAGTGAGCCGGGAGCTTTCAATACATCGATGGATATTCGTGGACTGGGGAATCCATTGGTGATAATTGATGGTATTCCTCGCGATAATATGGCACGCGTTGATCCGGAAGATGTTGAGAGTATTTCTGTTTTGAAGGATGCCTCTGCTTCTATCTATGGTGTGCGTGCTGCCAATGGCGTGATTCTTATTACCACCAAAAAAGGTGCGCAAGGGAAACCGGAAATTAATTATTCGGGTAGCTTTACTTGGCAAATGCCTTCCAATTTCCCAGACTTGGTTACTTCACAAGAATGGATGACATTGGCTAATGAAAAGGGACGTCATAATGTAGATGGTGGAGGAGCTTCTTATTCTGATGAAGAAATAGCTGCTGCGCAGACTACAGATTGGAAATCAGCAGTATTACGTGGTTCTGCGCCTCAGACACAACATTCCATCAATATTTCAGGTGGGACGGAACGTGTAAATTATTATGCGAGTGTTGGCTATCAAGCGCAACAAAGTTTCTTGCAGACAGATGATATGAATTACGATAAATGGACAATGCGTAGTAATCTTTCTGCCAATATTACTAAGAATCTGAAATTGGATGTTAATCTTTCAGGTTTGATGGATGAGCGTAATACGCCGCATTATGGTGCTTATGATATTATTCGTGGTCTTTGGTTGATGCAGCCGATGGATCCCATTTATCAGGAGAATGGCGGTTTTACCCAGCCTTCAAACTCTACTTTGATGAATCCGGTGGCGATGATGGATAAGGATGCTGTAGGATATAAAACTTATAAGAGCAAATGGTTTCAGTCAAGTTTTTCATTGAGTTATGATGTACCTTGGGTAGAAGGATTGAAACTAAAGGGGTTATATAGTTACGATTATATAATGAATGATAATAAGGAGTTTGAAAATACTTGGAAATCATATCGAGATAATCAGGTATGGACACGTAATGATCCTCCTAAAGTAGGTCGTACATTCTATTCAAAAGATAATACTTTATGGCAAGTACAAGCTAATTACTCTCGTGAGTTTAATGGGCATAATATTGATGCGATGCTGCTGTTTGAGGAATCGACTTATAAGGGGGATAACTTTAATGGTAAAAAGGAACTTTCTATTCCTATAGATCAAGTATTTGCCGGAAATGCTGATAACCAGCAATTTGGACAGAGTACTGCTGCTTCTGCCTTGTTTGATAATGCCAATCAAGCATTGGTAGGGCGTGTAGCTTACGATTATAAGTCCAGATATCTTATTGAATTTGCTTTCCGTTATGAAGGTTCTTCAAAATTCCCTGCAAATTCACGTTGGGCTATGTTTCCTTCAGTGTCAGGGGGATGGCGTGTCTCTGAAGAAAAGTTCTGGAAAGAATCTTTTTTGAATTTCATTAATAACCTTAAAATACGTGCTTCTTGGGGTAAGATGGGAGACGATGGTGCTTTAGCGTATCAGTTCCTTAATGGTTATACGTATCCGGTAGGTGGGGCAGCATATGCGATGCCGGGTGGTGCCATTTTTGATGGCTCATTTGTCAATGCTTCTGCAACAAAGGGATTGGCTAATCAAAGCATCTCATGGATTGAAGCTAAAACTTTTGATATAGGTTTTGATTTGGAAGCATGGGATGGCTTATTGGGATTGACTGTTGATTATTTCCGACGTGATCGTGATGGATTACTGACCACTCGGGCAGCGAGTCTTCCGGGAGTAGTGGGAGCCGCATTGCCACAAGAGAATCTGAATGGAGATATGACCCGTGGATATGAAATAGAAATAAGTCACCGTAATACCATCAATGAGTTCAGTTATGAGATAAAAGGAAATTTTGCGTATGCCCGTTCAGAAAATAAACATGTGGAAGGTGCGCGGAAAGGTAATTCTTATTTGAATTGGAAACAAAATTCAAACGATCGTTTTACAGATCTTTGGTGGGGATATGGGGCCGGCGAACGTTTTACTTCATGGGATCAAATTTATTACAATTCTATTTATATAGGACGTGGTTCTGTACTCGGTGATTATAACTATGAGGATTGGAACGGTGATGGTTGGATTAATGAATTGGACGAACATCCTTTGACGAATACAGGAGACCGTCCTTTGATAAATTTTGGTTTGACGTTTAATGCAAGCTGGAAAGGTTTTGATGTAAGTCTGTTGTTGCAAGGAGCTGCCAAACGTCATATCTCTTATGATGAGTTGCTTTACAATCCATTGTGGGCTAATACAAATGCTTTGGATCAATTTATGGATCGTTGGCGTCCTGCTGATGGTCATGCAGATCCTTATGATCCGGCCACTAAATGGATTAGCGGTCATTATGCTTACACTGGTTCATTGCCGAACCGGAATTCAGAATTCAATATGCAAAATGCTGCTTATCTGCGTTTGAAAACAATTGAAGTGGGATATAGTCTTCCTAAATCATGGTTGACTAAAATTGGTGTACAAGGGCTGCGTGTTTATTTAAGCGGTTATAACTTGTTTACCATTACCGGATTGAAATATTGTGATCCTGAATTCCCGTCAGGAAATTATGGATATAACTATCCTTTAAATAAAACAGTTACTATTGGAGCAAATCTTAAATTTTAAATGAATATCAACATGAAAATTAAAAAATATATCTTCGCATTTGCATTATGCATGGGGTCATTGACTTCTTGTGTAGATCTGGACATCCCACCAATGAATATTGTTGGTGATAATGATATTTTTGGAAGTACGGCGGGGGTTACAAGCTATATGGCCCGTTTGTATAGTACGTTGCCTGTAGAAGACTTCCGCTATTCGCATGTAAACATGTTCTTTTCGGGAGGTTCTAATTTTGCGCAACCTTCTTGTTTGACTGGTGAAGCTATTAGCCGTGACACGAAGGGGGCAGAAGTTGAAACAGCAAACTATTGGGATGCTGCGTATGCCTTAATACGTGAAACGAACTATTTTATAGAAACACTTCCCAAATATGCTGATTCACATTCTGCTGCTGAAATTGAAAGTTTGTTGGGCGAAGCGTATTTCATTCGTGCTTATACTTATTTTGCATTAGTAAAGCGTTATGGTGGTGTACCTATTGTTAACACAGTAATTGATTATCCGGCTACAGTAAGCATTCCTGAAACACAATTGTTCCGTGATTCGGAAGAGGCTGTCTGGGATTTTATTTCCAGTGATTTGGACTACGCTATTGCGCATTTGTCTGCAAAGAACCAAAAAGGACGTGCCAATAAATATGCAGCTGCAGCTTTTAAATCGCGTACTATGCTTTATGCTGGAAGTATTGCCAAATATAATGATGTGAATGAAGTTTATAATGATGCGCGTATTTGCGGAATTCCAGCAAATCGTGCTGCCGATTATTTTAAACAGGCTTATGAAGCATCGAAGATTGTTGATGAAGGAGGTTATGCTCTTTACAAAGGGGACTGGGCAACTAATAATAAAGATGCACAATATACTAATTTCGTGAATATTTTCTTGAAAGATACGGAAGAGAATATTTTCGTGAAATATTTTGATTACCCGGACTGTGTACATTCATATGATTGTTTTGCACAGCCTACGCAAACCTCTACCGGTGGTAGCAACACAGAAATTTGTCCTACATTGGATTTTGTAGAAATGTTTGAAGGTTTTGAGAAAGATGCCGATGGGCATTTTGCCAACATGAACACGGAAGGTTATTATAAATTGTATGAAACAACAATGGAACCTTTCAAGAATGCAGAACCTCGTTTGCGTGCTACTGTATTGCTGCCGGGTGACGAGTTCAAGGGTGAATCCATTGAAATCCGTCGTGGTATTTGGGTTGGAGAAGGTGATAAAATTTCTCCTCTTCTTCCTTCAGAAGATACCTATGGCTTTTATGATGATTATAGTGCTTATGCTAACGATGCGACGAGTTTGCTGAAATTGGCCAGTCGCGAATCGCAAAATACGGATGCTAATGCAATTCAGTTAAAGGATGGTACAATGATGAAGCGTGCAGGGAAAAGTGGTACAGTGAAGAATCAGGAGATAGGCTGTACGGTTTCCGGTTTCCTTATTCGTAAGTATCTGAATCCTGAACAGAAGAATACAACTTGGAATCAGTCTGTTACAGATTGGATTGATATCCGTTATGCAGAAGTATTGCTCAATCGTGCCGAGGCGGCTATGGAACTTGCAGCTGCGGGTAGTGTTACCGATGATGCCGGTAAGAATTATGTAGAGGAGGCTTTCCGCTGTGTGAATCTTATTCGTGAACGTGCAGGTGCTACGTTGCTTGCTTCTTCTGCAGAAACTTCAATTGATGTAGTGCGTATAGAGCGTCGTAAAGAGCTTGCTTTCGAAAATAAAACTTATTGGGATTTGAAGCGTTGGCGTATTATTGATGATGAACAGTCTACACGCAGATATCGCACTTTGCAGCCATTCTTTGCAGCAGATGCCATGAAGTATTTCATGGATATCAAGGAGCAGGAATATGGATATACTTATACTTATGATACACGTAATTATTATCAGCAGATTCCGACTGGTGAAATCACCAAGAATCCGAACTGTAAACAAAATCCAGGTTATTAATTATAAGAAACGAAACATTCAATTATGAAAAAGTTAACATATATTTTGTTGTCCTTATGCTTATTGGTAAATTTTACCTCTTGCGATGTGGATAATTATGGAGAACCTGAAGAAACTTTCCGTGGTGCTTTTATTGATAAGGAAACCAAAGAACCTTTCCAAACAGCTATTGGTAATACCGGCATTCGTATCCGTATGATGGAGTATAGCTGGAGTGATACTCCGGAACCTTATGATTTTAATTGTATGCAGGATGGTACTTTCCAGAATACCAAAATATTTGCAGGCAATTATGGTATTATTCCTGAAGGTGCTTTTGTGCCATTGGATGAAGAGATTATTGATATAAAAGGTACTGTAGAGAAAACTTATGAGATTGAGCCGCTGTTGCGCGTGAAATGGGTAGGCGAACCTCAGGTCAATGCAGATGGTACTGTGGAGGTGAAGGTTATAATTACTCGTGGTACAAATAATCCGGATTACCAACAACCGCTTACCGAAGCTTGGCTATTTGTGAGCGAAACGAGTTATGTCGGAGATTTCAGCTTCAGTCCGCGTTTTTCTACTCAGTTGTTAGGGGCAGCTTTAACCGATGTTTTAGGTAAAGAAATTACTATTAAGACAAAAGGACAATTCCCTGATTATTCGCGTAAATTCTTTTTGCGTGTAGGTGCTCGTACTACAAAAAGCTTTAGCGGTACCAATCGTTATAACTATACAACAATTAAAGAAATCACAACTATAGCACGTAATTAGTAATAATCTGGATGAGAGTGTATTGGAACCTTGATAAGCACATTGTTTGGTCTGGTTTTTTACACTCTCATCTCTTTTATAGATATTAATATGAAACAGTCCTTTTTTATTTTTATGGTAATTACCCTTATGTTACCTCAGTTCGTTTCTGCAAAAAGGGGGAAAAATAGTTCACAACTTACTGTTATTTCTTATAATATGCGGTATGGTACGGCAGAGGACGGTGTTAATGCATGGGAATTCAGAAAGCCAGCTACTATAAAAATGATTAAAAAGCATAAACCCGATATTTTGGGAGTTCAGGAAGCTTTGGATTTTCAGCTGGCGTTTATTCTTGAGAATTGCACGAACTATGAGGCTGTAGGTGTTGGACGCATTGATGGTAAGCACGACGGAGAGCATGCTTCAATAATGTATAATAAGAAAAAAATAGAATTGTTGGAGTGGGGTAATTTTTGGCTTTCTTCAACTCCTGAAATTCCTTCTATAGGGTGGGATGCTGCATGTACCCGTACTGCTACATGGGCACTTTTGAAGGATAAAAAGACAATGGTAGAGGCCGCACTTGAGGTTAACTACTGGTGTTATGAAAAGGCAACCTATATTCCGTCTGATGATCGTACTCTGGCGCCATTTGGTATGTGCAATTCCGCTCGTGGACGCTGTGGTGAGGTAACAACTCAAGCCCATGAGGGCATTGAAACTGAAAAGGGCGCAGGAACTGAAACAGGAGACGAAGTAACAACTCAAGAGACTCCCGGGGGTCAGGCACCGTTAACAAAGCATGAATATGGGGTGCGGACAATTTTTGGACCTAATGTCGAAAGATGTTAGGAGGAAGAAATGAACAAGTATAGCACCGAAGAAAAACAACAGGCAATCGACTTGTATTTCAAAAATGGTTGCAATATGAAGAAAACTGTGAGAGAATTAGGTTATGGTAGCGCAACAGGGATTCTTCGCTGGCTTAGAGAAACAGTTCCGGATAAAGTAAGTAAACCAGTACAGAGAAAATGGAAAGTAGATTATCCAGAAGAAATAAAACAAGCAGCAGTCATAGATTTATGTGAAAGCAACAGTTCTACAGCTGATATAGCTGAAAAATATGGAATCAGTCGTGCTACATTATACGAGTGGAAAGTACAATACATTGGGAAAGGAAACTGTATTTTGAAGCAGCAAAAACTGAATTCTAAAGAGTACTACATCAATGAAATAAATCGATTAAAAGAAGAAAAAAGATTGGTAGAGCAAGAGCTAAAAAAAACACAGGCGGAGCTTTATCGAGCACATCTGGAAAAGGATGTATATGAAAAAGCAGCAGAAATATTAAAAAAAGAAATGGGCGATAATCTAAAAGAGTTTTCCAATCAGGAAAAGGCCATGGTGATTATGGCCCTACGAGATAAATATCCAGTAAAAAGTATACTGGAGGTATTTGACATGGCCAAAAGTAGCTATTGCTATCAGCAAAAGCAGATAAAAAAGGAAAATAAAATCGCAAAAATAAAAGAGCGAATAAAAATCCTTTTTTTCGAAAACCACAAAAGATATGGATACCGCCGCATTCATTTGCTTTTAAAACGAGAAGGCATTATAATCTCTGAGAAGATCGTTCGGAGTATCATGAAAGAAGAAAACTTGATTGTTCGAATAATCCGTCAGAAAAAATATAGCTCTTATTTAGGAGAAATCTCACCGGCTGTGCCAAACGAAATACAAAGAGATTTTCATGCTGATAAACCAAACAAAAAATGGTTAACAGACATCACTGAGTTTAAAATTGGAGAAGGAAAAGTATATTTATCTCCAATCATA
>OOBZ01001052.1_pt1 | contig 19524 bp, 19 predicted proteins | sample 1671601 | NCBI WGS metagenome assembly OOBZ01 (sample SAMN06348173, study PRJEB24527) | human gut metagenome | biome: human gut; feature: ankylosing spondylitis patient; material: feces | host: Homo sapiens | place: China | collected 2015-10
TTTTCAGCAGCAGCCCCGTTAAGTACGGCATCGAGCGCAGCATCGAAACGCCGTAAGGGTGCCCCGCTTCGGGGTTGAGCGGCGTAAAGAGCAGCAGGTCCTGATACTCGAGCGGCACGCTGCGCCCGCCGCCATCCACACCGCACAGGCAGAATTCGAGCGGATTGTCCCCCTCGCGCACCTCCACCTGCGAAACGTCCGCGCACAGCACCGCCGCGATCTCGCGTCCTTCCGCGTCCGGTACGATCTCGCCCACCGCGCGCCCGCAGGTCAAAAGCGAATCGAGGTAACAGTCCAAAAAGGCGTTGATGCCCCTCTGCCCTCTGCCCACCGGCACCTCGCACAAAAAGCGCTGCAAGCCCTGCTCCGCCCGCTCGTTGCCGCATGCCACGCGCACGCCGCCCGTCAGCCGGATCAGCTTGCAGATGGCCGCGTCCACCACCGGCACCGCCTCGCGCACCTCGCGGTAAAGCGCTGTCTCCCCGTCCAGCAGCGGCACATAGCTCTCAAGCCGCCCGAATGTACTGCGTCCGCCGCTGCGCAGCTGCACGGCGGTCTCGCCGCCCGTGCTTCTCTCCTTCTGCCAGGGTACTTTCATCCTGTCCTCTCCTTTTCCGTTTTGTTCATCGCGCCGCGCGCTCCACCGCGCGCATCGCAATGCCGCCTCCGCGTTCCTTTTTCGCGATCGACACGGCAAAATACCGCATCTCATCCATCGCGTGATCTCTCTCCTTTTTCGGCCGGTCTCTTCCCGTTCCGCTCTCCTCCCAGCAGTACGCCGCGATCTCGCTAAGGCAGCTCTCGCAGCCCTCGCAGATCACGATCTTTCGCTGCTTCAATAGGTTCGCCGTCACGCGGATGCCGTCCGCCACATCGTTGTCCGCCCTGCTCACAGGGAATCCCTCGCGCCGCAGCGCCTCAATAAAGCTCGCCGCCGACGGGTCGACGATCACCTTTTCCACTGTCTCCCCCGCCGCAAACTTTTTAAGGTCCGCCACATACTCCGTGTCCGTCTTCTGCCGCCCCTCTCTGCGCGAATCGAAGTAATACTCCCGCGCCCGGTACCACACCCCGTCCTTGAGCGCCCACAGGCCAAAACTCGTCGGATTCACCGTCCCGTAGTCGATGGAGATCCTCACCCGCTCCCACGGCTTTTCCGGCACACGAGCGCAATACTCCTGCGGCGTAAAGAAGTCATAGATGAGCCCCTTCGCCGCCGTCCACTCGCCCAGGATGAACCGCCGGTAAAATGTCCCGCTGTATGCCTTTTCGTACCGCGCCCGAATGCGCGGCGAGAGCGACGGATTGTCGTCCATCGTAAAGTGCAGATACAGCGCCCCGCGCTCCTCCGCGCGTAAGATCCACTCGCGGTAGAACCAGTGCATCGGCCCCTCGGGGTTGCAGTTAAACCACAGCTTGCTGCCCGATACGCTGCATCGCGCGCTCGCCTGCTCCACAAACGAGCGCGGCATCAGCGCCGCCTCGTCGAACAGCACCCCCGCCAGCGTCACGCCCTGGATGAGCGCCGCGCTCCCCTCGTCGTATCCGCCGAAGAGGTAAAAGCGGTTTTCCCGCCCTCCGCTTCGCACGATCACTAAATTCTCGCTCCGCTTCTCCTCGCAGTGAAAGCCCAGCGCCGTCACCTTCGGTAAAATCTCATGCAACACGTTGCGCCGCAGCGACACGATCGTCTTCCCGCACAGCGCAAATTGCTCGCCGCTAAAGCGCCGCATCGCCCACAGGAAAAAGCCCATCCCCATCGACAGCGTCTTTCCGCTTCGCACCGCCCCGTCGCAGATGATCGCGTCGTACTCTTGGTACCTTGGATTCGCCCACCAGGTCATTGCCGTCTTCTGCTTGGCAGAAAACTGCTTCACGCCCGCCAATCGTCCTTCTCCTCTCCCGCCTGCTCCAGCGCCTGCAAGAACTCCGCCGCCTCGTCCGCGTCTCCGCCGCCCAGCATGTCATAGAGCGCGCTGAGCGCCTTCACCCGGTCGACGAACTTGACCTCCACCGTGCCGTTGCCGTTTCTCTTGAACTCCGCCACCGCCGACAAGTCCATCTTTCGGATGAGCTGCGCCGTCGGCTCGCTCAGATACGTCAGCTCCACCCCGCGGTTCACCCGTCCGAACGCGATCTCCTTGAGCGCCTCGATCACATCCTCGCGCCGCACGTCCTTTTTCTCCATCGTGTCCCCCCATTTTGTTTTCTCTTTTCACCCGACCCCCGCCGCACCCGTTTTGTTGCACAGTCGTATGCACGCGCGCAAAATTTTGCGCGCAAAAAATGCCGCAGTACCTGCGGCAGCGAAAAAGGGAGGGGCATCTCTTTTCAAAAAGAGATGCCCCTCCCTTAAACCCTCCCAGAGAAAATTTTACATTGCAAGCGAGCAGCTCGAAGAGCTGCAATGCTTGCCGATTGCACTGCCAAGTGCGCGGCGTTGCCGCGTTTGATTTTGCTATACGATTTGGCTTGCTCCTACTATCCGCTGCCGCTCTGCCAGTCTCGTAGAAGTGCAGCCTAATTTCCGTCTACCGCGGCACCCATCAATGCGGCGAGCGCAGCAATGCCGCATTCGGCTCGCAGTCTGCCGCCGTTCTACCGTCACTCGCGCCTCACGGTAGTAAGGCGCGGTTGAGAGTGGTCACGAATTGCAGGGGTTCATGGCGAAGCCATGTACACCGCACTTACATTGCGCAGCGCGTGCAGTCATTCAAGCCCAAAGCTGCCAATGTGCGGGGTCAAGGGGCAAGGCCCCTTGCGTTCTCTTGGGGGATTTAAAGGGGGCCATTCTCTCACGTGAGAGAATGGCCCCCTTGATTCGCACCCCTGCGCGGCGCAGGGGAATCCCCTCCCAGCATGGGAGACAATCATTCGAGAATGAGCTTTTCCAGCTCACTCGCATCATCGGCGATCATCTTCGCGCCGGCTTCGATCACAACTTCCCTCGAGCGGAAACCCCAGCTCACAGCGATGACGTCCAGTCCGGCGTTCAGCCCCGTCTGCACGTCCACTTCGGAATCTCCGACGAACACTGCGTCCTTTTTTGCAATTCCCAGCGCTTTCAGCGCCGTCTCCGCCATGTCGGGGTATGGCTTGCAGCGCACGCCGTCGCTCGGGCCGACGGCAAAGTCCATCCGGCCGCCGAAATACTCACGGCTCAACTTCTGCACCGCGCTGTCCGGCTTGTTCGACACGACCGCCAGCTTGATGCCCTTTGCCTTCAACTCGCTCAGCATGTCCAAAAGTCCGTCGTACACCCGTGTTTTGATCTGGCAGTGATCCTGATAGTACGCGCGGTACGCCGCGAGCGTCTCCATGATCTTTTCCTCGCTCGTCCCCTCCGGCACGGCGCGGCGGATCTGCTTTTCCGCCCCGTTGCCGACAAAGCGCCGCATCTCCTCAAGGCTCCGCTCTGGATAGCCCATCTGCCGCAGTACATGGTTCGTGCTGTCACGCAGGTCCTCCAGCGTATCGAGCAGCGTCCCGTCCATATCAAAAAGAACCGCTTTATAGCTCATATTCTTCCTCTTTTCTTATTTTGTTGCCTTATTATAATCTGCTTCATGCACAAAGCGCAACCCCGTTTTTGCTCATATCTCTCCGTCTGCACCCTTGCGCCCCCTCTTCTCCTCTGATATAATTATTGAATGATTTTATAGGTAAGGAGCGCTGTCATCATGCATGAACTGGAACGTCTCTATCATATCCACTGCGCCAAGGGTGAAGTCGGCCGCTATGTGATCCTGCCCGGCGACCCCGGCCGCTGCCCCTCCATCGCCGCACTGTTCGACGATGCCCATCTCGTCGCGCGCAACCGCGAATACACCACCTACACCGGCACGCTGCTGGGCGAAAAGGTCTCCGTCTGCTCCACCGGCATCGGTGGCCCGTCCGCCTCCATCGCCATGGAGGAGCTGCATCAGCTCGGCGCGGACACCTTCATCCGCACCGGCACCTGCGGCGGTATTGACTTAAACGTCAAGTCCGGCGACATCGTCGTCGCCACCGGCGCCATCCGCTACGAGCACACCTCGCTCGAATACGCGCCCATCGAGTTCCCCGCCGTCGCCGATTTCGACATCACCCTCGCCCTTCGTCAGGCATCCGAAGAGCTCGGCTACTGCACCCACACCGGCGTCGTCCAGTGCAAGGACAGCTTCTACGGCCAGCACTCCCCGGAAAAGAGCCCTGTCTACTACGAGCTTCTGCAAAAGTGGGAGAGCTGGAAGCGCCTTGGCGTCAAGGCAAGCGAAATGGAGTCCGCCGCAATGTTCGTCGTCGCCTCCGCGCTCGGCTGCCGCTGCGGCTCCTGCTTCCACGTTGTCTGGAACCAGGAGCGCGAAAAGGCCGGCCTCGATCAGGACATGAGCGAGGACACCTCCGCCTCCGTCAAGGTCGCCGTCGAAGGTCTCAAGAAGATCATCCAGCGTGACCGCGAGCTCGCCGCGCTCCCGAATCACGATCAAAAGCTGCTCGAAAAGAAAGAAAAGGGGCTTCTCCATGAGTGATAAAAAGGTCATCGGTATCCTCGGCGGCATGGGTCCTCTCGCTACCGCCGACCTCTTTCAGAAGATCACCCTGCACACGGCTGCCTCCTGCGATCAGGACCATCCGCGCGTGTGCATCGACTCCAATACCAATATTTCCGACCGCACGGCAGCCCTCCTGCACGGTGGCGCCGACCCCGTCCCCGAAATGGTCAAGAGCGCGCAGCGCCTCGAGTCCATCGGCGCGGATCTTCTCATCATGCCCTGCAACACCGCGCACAACTTTTATGACGCCGTCGCCTCGTCCGTCTCCATCCCCGTTCTGCACATGATCGCCATCACGCGCGACGCGCTCAAGTCCCGCGGCGTCAAGTGCGCCGGTCTCCTCGCGACCGACGGCACCGTCCAGACCGGCATCTACCAGCGCACGTTCGAGGGCAGCGGCGTCGAGCTCCTCACCCCCGACAACACCGAAGATCAATCCGCCGTCATGGACATCATCTACAACGGCGTCAAGGCCGGCGACCTCACGCATGACGCGACCGCCTTCCGCGCCGCCTGCGAGCATCTTCTCGCGCGCGGAGCCGAGGTCCTGATCCTCGGCTGCACCGAGCTCCCCCCCGCGTTCGACATCTATCATCTCGATTACCCCAACGTCGACCCGACGCTCGAGCTGGCGCTTGCTGCTGTCCGCGCCGCGGGCTGCCAGACAAAGTGAGGGCGCGCACATGAGCTATGCCGATCAGGTCTTCCGCGCCAACTGCCTCGACATTCTCCAAAACGGCGTGCGCGACGCCGACCTCACCGTCCGTCCCCACTGGGAGGACGGCACCCCCGCCCACACGATCAAAAAATTTGGCCTTGTCAACCGCTACGATCTGCAAAAGGAGTTTCCCATCCTCACCCTGCGCCGCACATACCTCAAAAGCGCAGTGGACGAGCTCCTCTGGATCTGGCAGAAAAAATCCAACAACGTCCACGACCTCTCCTCCCACATCTGGGATGCCTGGGCGGACGAAACCGGTTCCATCGGCAAGGCCTACGGCTATCAGCTTGGCGTCAAGCACCAATACAAGGAGGGTATGTTCGATCAGGTCGACCGCGTGCTCTATGACCTCAGACATAACCCCGCCTCGCGCCGCATCCTCACGAGCCTCTACAATTTCGAGGACCTACACGACATGAACCTCTACCCCTGCGCCTACTCCATGACCTTCAACGTCTCAAACGGCACGCTGAACGCCATCCTGAATCAGCGCTCGCAGGACATGCTCGCCGCCAACAACTGGAACGTCTGTCAGTACGCGGTGCTCGTCCACATGTTTGCCCAGGTCTCCGGCCTCAAAGCAGGCGAGCTCGTCCACGTCATTGCCGACGCGCACATTTACGACCGCCACATCCCCATCATCGAAAAGATGCTCTCCGAGCCGGAGCACCCCGCCCCGCAGTTCACCCTCGATCCCGCCGTGACGGATTTCTACGCCTTCACCCCCGACAGTGTCCGGCTGGAAAATTATCAGTTCAGTCCCTTTGAAGACAAGATCCCCATTGCCGTCTGAGCGTTCGCGTCGGCAAAATTTATAGAGAAAGCCATGGAGTTGATACTATGACCGCAATCGTCTGCGTTTCCCAGAACTGGGGCATCGGCCGCGACGGCGCGCTGCTGTTCCGCATCTCTGCCGACCACAAGCGTTTCCGCACCCTCACCGTCGGCAAGACCGTCATCCTCGGCCACAAGACCCTCGACACCTTCCCCGGCGGCAAGCCCCTCAAGGACCGCCGCAACATCGTCCTCTCCCACCGCGACCTCGACGTCCCCGGCGCGGAGATCGCCCACTCGTTTGATGCAGCCGCCGCGCTCGGCGGCGACGACGCCATCGTCATCGGCGGTGCCAGCGTCTACATGGCGCTCCTCTCCCGCTGCGACCGCGTCTACGTCACCAAGGTCGACGCTGACCCGGACGCCGACAGCTTCTTCCCCAACCTCGACGACAATCCCGACTGGCGCATCGAGTCGGAGAGCGAGACCTTTGAGGAAAACGGCCTCAAGTTCCGCTATGTCGACTATGTCCGCAAGTAAAAAGAGGGGCCAAGGCCCCTCTTTTTTTGCGCCCTAAAGGGCATGCGGAAGCAGCGCCAGCGGCGCTGCACGGGAAAAGGGGGCTATTCTCTTTCACGAAAGAGAATAGCCCCCTTTCAATCCCCCAAGAGAAAGGTTTCGATTGGCAGTCTGAGGCTCGAACAGCCTTTATACCTCCGGAATGCAAATGCCTGCGCGCGGCTTCGCCGCGTTTGGTGTTGCTATACGACTTGACTCTCTCCTATTATCCGCTGTTGCGCAGCCGTTGGCGGCTCTGCTGCCTTACGGATGCGGCACACCCCTTGCGGGTGCCGCTCTGCTGATCTTGTGGAAGCACAGCCTAATCTCCGTCTACTTCGGATTTTATCAATTTTGCTGCTGCCTGCCAAAGCGGCATTGCTGCGCTCGCCGCGGTTATGTCAGCGGTGATATTCCAGCAGATCGCCGACGGTGCAGTGCAGCACGCAGCAGATGCGGGCCAGAATGTCAAGGTCAAGTTTTTCAACGTCACCGCGATACCACTTGTCGACGACCTCAAAGCGCACACCGATCCTTCTTGCCAGCGTGTTGCGGTTGATGCCGTCACTGTCCATGCGCTCCTTTAACTTGAGCCGCACGTTTCCATACTCTTCCATTGTGATGATACCGCTGTCAGCCATATTTTTCACCTCAACGGTATACTATGGTGATAGTAACATCTTGACTATTCGCTTATTTATAGTTACTATTTATATAGTATTTCAAAGAGGGATATGATTATGCTGACCTACAAAAACCTTTATCGCTCCCTGGTTCGCAGTATGAGCGAAGCCATCGACCTCTACGACGAGGGAAAGGGCATTCTCGCCCGCGAAGGCCTGAAAAAAGCCCTGTTGGACGCAGAAGACCAAGTCATTTCCCACGACATCATCCCCGACGAACCCATCAGCAGCTCCCACCCAGCAGAAGACTAAACAGCGCGGCGAGCGCAGCAATGCCGCCCCCGCACGCAGTCTGCCGCCCAACTACCGTCACTCGCGCCTCACGAAGTAAGGCGCGGTTGCTGAATGAACCGACTCGCAGAGACTCGTGGCGAAGCCACGTACGCCGCACCTGATTACCCGCAAGGGGTATGCCACATCCGTAAGGCAGCAGAGCTGCCAACGGCTGTGCAATGCGCAGCGCGTGCAGTTCTTCAAGATAAAAACTGCCAATGTGCGGGGTCAAGGGGCAAGGCCCCTTGCGTTCTCTTGGGGGATCTAAAGGGGGCCATTCTCTCACGCGAGAGAATGGCCCCCTTTGCCGCACCCCTGCGGGTACGCAGGGAAAAGCACGCATCGCTGCCGCGCTGCATCACGCGCAGCGGAACGCTTCCACAGCCTCCCCATCCGCGCAGCGATACAGCCGCCCGCCCTTGGCGTAAAACGTCTCATTCCCCTCGTCGCATTCGACGTTCCAGCGCAGACGCCACACTGTCTCGGCTCCGTTTTCGTCATAGCCCTGCCAGCCGAAGCAGCTGACCTCGTTCAGCGCTTTCACGTTCCTCCCAAGCCGCAGTGTCACCGTGCAGTCGACGATCTTCGCGTTCGGATAGTCCTTTTCCGCGTCCGCCGCAACTTTCTCGTCACCGAAGACGACCTGGGTATTCCATATCTCCGGCGCGTTCAGCGCAAACGCCGTCGGCACACCGCGGCCGATATACCCGCCGAGCGCCGTCACCTTGTAGCCGTGCACTTCATCGGGAATGACGATCACCGCGCCGTCGCTCCCGTCCCAGTCAACGTCCGCCGCAAAGGCTTGATGCGTCACCGGGTTGCGGTAGTAGCGCTGCCCGTCTGTGTCTGTCCAGTCCGCCGCGCGGTATCCCTGCGCACCGGTCAGCATCCATAAGAGGACTCCGACCGCCGCGGCGATCAGCGCGACCGGCAGCGCGATCGCGCCCATCTTTCCGGAATGTTTCTTCTGCATGACAATACTCCTTTCTTCATCCTTGCAAAGGGTCTTTTCATTTCCATCCAAGTTGATTATAATAGACAGACACCGCATTTGTAAAGGGGGGCCTCCGCATGGCGACGCTCAACACCGATATCCGCTATATCAAGGGCGTGGGCGAAGCGCGCGCCAAGTCGCTCGCCAAACTCGGCATCACCGACCTGCGCTCCCTCCTTTCCTACTTTCCCCGCGCCTACGACGACCGCCGCGCGTACAAGAAGATCGCCGGCCTCATCCCCGGCGAGAATGCCTGTGTCTGCGCCGTCATCGCGGGCGAGCCCAAGCTCTCGCGCATTCGCAAGGGGCTCGACCTTATCAAGCTCCGCGCCGTCGACGAGACCGGCGCGCTTGAACTTACCTATTTCAACCAGTCCTACCTCAAAAACACCCTCCACACCGGCGACGCCTACGTCTTCTTCGGCCGTGCCGAGGGTACGCCGAGCCGCCCGCAGATGACCAATCCCCTCTTTGAGCGCGAGGGCGCGCACCAGATCACCGGCCGCATCATGCCCATCTACCCGCTCACCGCGGGCATCAGTCAGTCGATGCTCTATAAGGCCGTCGAACAGGGGCTCGCCGCCTGCGTCGACGAACTTCCTGACATCCTTCCTGAGGACGTCCGCCTCGCCTACCAGCTCTGCCACACCCGCTTTGCCTACGAAAACATCCACTTCCCCACAGACGACGAAGCCCTCTCCGCCGCGCGCCGCCGCCTTGCGTTCGAAGAGCTTTTCCTGCTCGCGCTCGGCCTCAAGCTCCTGCGCGAGCGCCGCACGTTCGTCGCGGGAAAACAGTGCAAAAAAGTCGACCTTTCGCCCTTTTTCACCTCTCTCCCCTTTTCCCTCACCGGCGCACAGCGCCGCGCCATCGGCGATATCGCGCGCGACCTGACAGGTCAGCGCCCGATGAACCGCCTCTGTCAGGGCGACGTCGGCTCGGGCAAGACGATGGTCGCCGCTGCCGCCATCTACATGGCCGCGAAAAACGGCCTGCAATGTGCCCTTATGGCCCCGACAGAAATCCTTGCCGAGCAGCACTATCGCTCGCTCGCCCCGCTTTTGGAGCCACTCGGCATCCCCTGCGCGCTGCTCACCGCCTCGACCAGGGCCAGGGAGCGCCGTGCACTGAATGAACGTCTCCGGTCCGGTGAACTCTCCCTTGTCATCGGCACGCACGCCCTGCTCTCGCCCGATGTACAGTATCAAAATCTTGGTCTCGTCGTCACCGACGAGCAGCACCGCTTCGGCGTCGACCAGCGCGCCGCGCTGTCCGCCAAGGGCGACGACCCGCACCTTCTCGTCATGTCCGCCACGCCCATCCCGCGCACGCTCGCGCTGATGATCTACGGCGATCTCGACGTCTCCATTCTAAATGAGCTCCCCCCCGGACGGCAGAAGATCGACACCTTTGCCGTCCCGTCGAGCTATCACGAGCGTATCTACGCTTTTTTGCGCAAGCTCGTCGCCGAGGGCCGTCAGGCCTATATCGTCTGCCCCATGGTCTCGGAAAACGACGAACTCCCCGATGAGCGCAAGGCCGTCACCGCCTACGCAGAAATGCTGCAAAAAGAGGTCTTCCCCGACCTTCGCATCGCCTCCATCCACGGCAAGATGAAGCCTAAGGAAAAGGACGCCGTCATGCGCGCTTTCGCCGCGCATGAGATCGACGTGCTCGTCTCCACCACCGTCATCGAGGTCGGCGTCGACGTGCCGAACGCCGCGCTCATGCTGATTGAAAACGCCGAGTGCTTCGGCCTCTCCCAGCTCCACCAGCTGCGCGGCCGCGTCGGCCGCGGCCGGCACAAGTCCTACTGCGTCCTTGTCTCCGACAACAAGGGTGAGGAAAACAAGCAGCGTCTCAAGGTCATGTCCTCCACGAGCGACGGCTTCGCCATCGCGGAAGAGGACTTGAAGCTCCGCGGCCCGGGCGACTTTTTCGGCTCCCGCCAGCACGGCCTGCCGTCGCTGCGCGTCGCCGATCTCTCGTGCGACTTATCCCTTCTGCACGAGACGCAGTCCGCCGCCGGGCAGCTCCTCGCCGCCGACCCCGCGCTCAAAAATCATCCGCTGCTCAAAGCCCGCGTCGAGCTTCTCTTCGAGCTCAACGCCGATGCCATGAATTAAAATAAAAAAGTCATGCCTGCTGGCTTGACTTTTTTACGCTTTGTAGTATGATTAGTATAACTAATCATACTTTAGGAGGTTGATTTTATGGAAGTACCTCAGGGCAAGCACGCCTGGATGGTCAAGATCGGCGAAAAGGGCCAGTTTGTCATCCCCAAGGAAGCGCGCGACATTTTCGGCTTTCACCCCGGCGACGAGCTGCTCGTCCTCGGCGACGACGAGCGCGGCATCGCCATCCTGCCCAAGGCCATGCAGCGGGAATATATGCTGCGCATCTTTTCCGAAATGGACAACGGGGGCGACAGCAAATGAGCAAGATCGTCTTTTTCTGCATCCCGGCCTACGGCCACACCAACCCGACGCTCGGCGTCGTGCGCGAGCTCACCGCGCGCGGTCACGAGGTCCGCTACTACTCCTACGAACCCATGCGCACGCTCATCGAAGCCGCAGGCGCGCAATTCGTCGCCTGCGACCCGTATGACTGCGAACAGCACCTCACGCCCGCCGACGGCGCGCGCGTCGGCAAGGACATCGCCTTTTCGACGCACATTCTGGTCGAGACCACCCTCGCCCTCGACGAAATGGTCTGCGCCGACATGCGCGCTTACGCGCCCGACTGTATCGTCGCCGACTCGATGGCTGTCTGGGGCAAGGCCGTCGCCAAAAAGCTCGGCATCCCGTTCATCTCCTCGACCACGACCTTTGCCTTCAACCGCTATTCGGCCAAGGTCATGAAGCAGAGCAGCGGCCAGATGCTCAAAATGCTGCTCGCCATGCCGAAGATCAATCACGATCTCCAGCGCCTGCGTGACCGCGGCTATCCCATCAAGAATATTCTCGACATCATCCAGAACGACGACCGGACCGACACCATCGTCTACACCTCGCCCGAGTTCCAGCCCTGCGCCGACACGTTCTCAGACAAGTACGCCTTCGTCGGTCCGTCCATCCGCCCCGCGACAGAAACTGTCGAAAAGGCCCACGATGTACTCATCTACATTTCGATGGGCACAGTCAACAACGACCTCCTCCCCTTCTACCGCGCCTGTATCGCCGCGTTCGCGGACTCGCCCTATCAGGTCATCCTCTCCACCGGCGAGCAGATCGACCGTTCCGCCCTCGGCACACTTCCCGACAACATCACCGCCCTCCCCCACGTCGACCAGATCGCCGTGCTGCAAAAAGCCGATGTCTTCCTCTCCCACTGCGGCATGAACAGTGCGAGCGAGAGTCTCTACTTTGGCGTGCCGCTCGTTCTCTTCCCGCAGACGAACGAACAGGGCGGCGTCGCCGCCCGTGTCGCCGAACTTGGCGCGGGCCTCAAGCTCGAAAAAGCCGACGCCGCCTCCATCCGCACCGCGGTCGACGCCGTTCTGCAAACACCGTCGTACCACGCGAATGCGCAGAATATTCGTGAGAGCTTCCTCCGCTGCGGCGGCGCGAAAGCAGCGGTGGATAGAATTCTTTCTGTCGCTGACAGGAAATAAGTTCCCCATGCCGCATGGGGAACGGGGCAAAGGGGGGTATTCTCTTCGGAAAGAGAATACCCCCTTTTATTCGCGCCCCTGCACGGTGCAGGGATTTACCACCCTGCATGGTGCAGGAGAAACCTTATTTCTCTTCCTGAGCCTTCAGCTTAGAAAGTTCTTCTTCCTCCAGCTGGCGATACGCCACCTTACCAACCAGAGTCTTGGGCATATCCTCCTTGAACTCGATGTCATACGGCATGGCGTACTTCGCCACATTCTTGCGGCAGTAGGCCATGAGCACCTGCTTGGTCTCCTCGGTCGCGGGCACGCCCTGCGCAAGCTTGACGAACGCCTTGACCTTCTGCATCTTGTAGGGATCGGGCACGCCGATCACGCAGCTCATCTGCACGTACTCGTGCGCGTCGAGGATATTTTCGATCTGGCTGGGATAGACATTGTAGCCGGACGAAATGATCATGCGCTTGGCACGGCCGCGGAAGTAGATAAAGCCCTGTTCATCCATCACGCCCAGGTCGCCCGTGTAGACCCACGTCAGGCCGTCGGCGTGCGTGCGAAGCGTCTGCGCCGTCTCCTCGGGATTGTTCATGTACTCCTTCATCACGGTCGGGCCCGCGAGCAGGATCTCGCCCTCCTGCCCGTAGGGAACCTCCCGGTCAGTGTCCGGCTCGACGATCTTGATGTAGGTATCCGGGAACGGCAGGCCGATGGAGCCCTCCTTGAACATGTGCGGCGGTGTCAGGCAGCAGGCCGTGACCGTCTCGGTCGTGCCGTAGCCCTCGCGCACCTGAATGGACGCCTTATGGTCATAGAGGAACTTGTCGAACTTCTTCTTCAGCTCGATCGACAGGCTGTCGCCGCCGGAGAATACGCCCTTGAGCGAGCTGAGGTTCGCCCCGTCCATGCTCGGCAGGCGCAGCAGCGCTTCGTAAAGCGTCGGCACGCCGGCGATGAAGTTGCACTTGTACTTCACGATCTGCTTGGCGTAGCTCTTGGCCGTGAAGCGCGGGATCAGGATGCAGCGTCCGCCCTGCGAGAGCATCGTGTGCACGCACACGCCGAGGCCGAAGCCGTGAAACAGCGGCATCGCCGCGAGCATGCGGTCGCCGGGGCGGAACATCGGGTTCGCCGCGATGACCTGCTGGCCGAGGGCGTTGAAATTCTTGTTCGTCAGCACGATGCCCTTTGTTGTGCCGGTCGTACCGCCGGAATAGAGGATCACAGCGGGGTCCGCGCCCTCGCGCTTGACCTTATAGGTCTTATAGTAGCAGGAGCGGGAGAGCTTCATGAAGTCCTTCCACATGATGACCGGCGCGTCCTCGGGAATTTTCTCGATCTTGCGTCCCTCGGTGAGCATATAGCCCGCCTTGATCGTCGGGGACAGCGCGTCGCGCACGCTTGCGATGATCATGTTCACGACCTTCGTGCGCTCGCGCACCTTTTCAAACTTGTTGTAGAACTGGTCGAGCGTCACCGCCGCCACGCTTTCCGAGGCGTTCAGGTAAAACTCGATCTCCTTCTCTGCCGACAGCGGATGGATCATGTTCGCAATGCCGCCGACGAGGTTAACGGCGTAGAACATATAGATGGCCTGCGGGCAGTTCGGCATGGCAATGGTCACCTTGTCACCCTCGCGCACGCCGATGGTCTTGAGCGCCTTGGCGCACTGCTCGATCTCGCGGATCATCTGGCGGTAGGTCGTCGACTTTCCCATGAACGTAAAAGCGATGTTGCCCGGATATTTCTTAGCGATCCGCTCCACGGCCTCGAACATCGAGCCGTCGAAATACTCAAGGTGCATCGGCACCTCGCCCATGTAATCCTTCCAGGGCGTTCTGACAATGGAATCACTCATATTCTACTTCCTCCGATAGCGGTCGTTCCAAAAGGGTGGGGTGTTCTAACAGATATTTGAAAAGGCGCACGCTCTTTGCGTAATAGTAGCCATCGGCAATGCGCTCATCCACGGTGAGGCCGAGGTCGACCGTCTCCTGCATTTCGACAAGGCCGTGCTCGTCGTACAGCGGCGTCCACTTCTTTTCGCCGATGATGCAGAACAGCGAGCTCGTGCCCCAGTTCGTCAGGTGGTGGTAGCCGCTTTTGAGATGAATGGAACCGAGGTTGGAGATGAACACCGAACTGTAGTTCGGGTCCTTGCCGATCAGGAAATCGGGGCACCAGCCGTGCTTGTCGAGCCAGCGGATAAATCGCACCGCCGCCTTGGACAAAAAGCGCGGCAGGCTGTTGAGCACATTCATGCTGTTGTCGGTCGTGTTGACCTTCTTCTGCTCGCGGCAGGCCGCAACCTCCTGGTGGATCTCCTCGTGGATCGTGTCGATGGTGCTCTCAGGCTTTATCTCCAGCAGAGCCATGGCCTCTTCGCTGCCGTCGGCAAACTCCTTTTTGATGACAAAGCCCGCTGTCACCTTATTGCGCTGATAGTAGTTTTCATTCGCGTAAAAGCGGTTGAGCTTCGGCCGTAAAATGACCGTCTTAACGAGCGCCGTCAGGATCACGTGGAAAAACGTGTACTTGAATGGGATGCCCTCATAGTTTTTCGTCGCAATGTACTCCTTGATGGGCTCTAAATTCACGCGCTCTGCGATATACGCCTCGTTGTCCGCGCGGTTGGGATAGATGATGCCCATGATAAAGTGCAGCGAATCCACATCCCGCAGCAGTGTTGCGTCGCGCCGGTCGCCCCAGCGTCTTTTCTGTTCTGCCATAAAACCTTCTTCCTTTTCTTTCGGTTTTGCTTCTTTTCCCCACCCTTCCACAAGTGGGACCCCTCTTTAGGGAATAAACCGCTCAAAAATGGCGATCGCGCCCTCGCGCTCCGCCGTCTCCAAGTCTTCTTTCGACCGGATGGTCCAGTAAACGCCCTGCGCGCCGTAGAGCTTACGGCATAAACGCGGCGCCCAGTTTTTCTTATCTTCAAATTTGTAGGCGACAAAATCCGGCTGTGCCATGATGTTGCCCAGCAGATTCGTCGTCGCAAACGCCATCGGCAGGCTCAAATTGCCGCGGTCTTTCAAAAAGTCGCAGCTCAACTGCCCGCGGATGACCTCTGGCCGGTGCTTTTTCAGCCACACCACGCACCGCGGGTCGAACGACTCCACGCAGTACTTGACGCCAAACTTGTCGAGTTCCGCCATCGTGCGCTCGGTCAGCTCGGCAAAGTTGTCGCGAAAGCTCTTGACCTCCACAATGAGCGGCAGGCCCGTCCCCGCAAACAGCGCGAGCACATCCTTGAACTGCGGGATGGTCTCCTTCGTCCCGTCCAGCGCATAGTCCTTGAGTTCGTCCGCGCTCAGGTCTTCGAGGTATCCCTCGCGGCCCGTCATGCGCTTCACATCGCTGTCGTGAAACACGGCAAGCGTCCCGTCGCGCAGCAGGTGCACGTCGAGCTCCGCGCCGAAGCCCCGCGCGATCGCGCGCGAGAATGCCGGCAGCGAATTTTCGGGAATGCCCGCCTCCTTATCGTAGAGCCCGCGGTGCGCATAGCGGAATTTCCGCAGCGCCGCCATCGACTCCGTTCCGCGCCGCGCGCGCAGCAAAACCGCCCACGCGACCGCCAGAATCAGGCAAATTCCGACAACGATCCGTAAAATTTTCATTTTAGATCACTTCTTGTATTCGATTTAGTCCGCATCCATGTCCTCGAACGCCGCAAGCCCGGCCTTGGCCTCCACCTTGCAGTCGCCGTGGCGCACAAAGCACATCGTCACAAAGCTGCACGCCACGAAGAACGCCGCATACGGGAACAGCATGCTGTAGCTGATGTGCTTCAAGAGCGTGCCCGCCAAAATCGGCGTCACGACCTGCGCCGCCATCGAAAACGTGTAGTAGTAGCCCGTAAACTTGCCGATATCGCTGCCCTTGCACATTTCAACGACCATCGGCAGCGAGTTGACGTTGATCGCCGCCCACGCAAGGCCGACGAGCGCAAACACGACAAACATCACGGCGTTGATGCTCTGATAATGCGTCGTCAAAAAGTACGCCGACGCAAAGCACGCCGCAAGCAGGACGACGCCGCCCTGAATGGTCTTCTTGCGTCCGATCTTCGACGCCATCTGCCCCACGGGGATGTACGACACGATGGCCCCGCCCGTCGCGACGAGCAAACACGTCGACGCGCCGCCGAGGCCCTGTCCCATCACGCGTCCGACATACGTCGTCCACCACGTCGTCACGCCGTTGTAGCCGATGTACCACAGCGCGATCGAGCACAGCAGCATCACAAGGCTGCGCTTGACTTCTTTGGGGAGTTCCTCGCTGCCGTCCGGCTCCTCCTCCACGAGCTGCTGCTCGGGATGCTCGGCCTCGTATTCCTTCTCCGCCGCCGCGAGCTTCGGCTCGTTTGTCGTGAAGTACAGCACGATGACCGAAACCGCCATCAGCACCGACACGACGACAAAAAGCGGTTGGTAGTTCACATGCGCGGCCCCCGCTGTCCTGCTGTTCGGATACAGCACCGCCGCCACGATCAGATACGAAATGCCGCCGACTGCACCCATCAGGTTGATGATCGCGTTCGCGCGCGATCTTATGGGCTTGGGTGTCACGTCCGGCATCAGCGCCACCGCGGGCGAGCGGTAGGTCCCCATCGCCACGAGCAGCAGCCCCAGCGTGACGACGAACATCGCGAGCTTACCCGTGCTCGCGCCATCTGCGTAGCCGTTGTCAAAAAGCGGCAGCAGATTCATCAGGATCACCGCAGCCGCCGTGCCGCCGAGGATAAACGGCATCCGCCGCCCGATCTTCGTGCTCGTCCGATCACTCAGCGCGCCGAAGAACGGCAGCAAAAACAGCGCCAGCACATTGTCCGCCGCCATGATCGCGCCGGAAATGGTCTCGTCTAAGTGGAACGTGTTCGTCAAAATCAGCGGGATGATGTTGTCGTACATCTGCCAGAACGCGCAGATGGACAAAAACGCCAGCCCCACCAGCACCGTGCGCTTGTGGTCAAGCTTCATAGCCGTTCTCCTTGCAAAGAAAAGTCGATTTCCTTAGAATCACAGTAGAATATCATGTTTTCGCCGAAATAGCAAGCGCCCGTCGCCCGCCGCTCTGTCAAATCCCTGTAAAATGCCAATATTCCTTGCCTTTTCGTCCCGTTTTCGCTATAATGGAACAAAAATTGCGAAAAAGGAGCCCCCATGCTGTTTTGGAAGAAGAAAACGCCCCCGCTCGTCCAGTCCTCCGCCTCCGCGTGGCGCGAGCAGTGGCGCGCGATCGTCCCGCCCGAGTGCCGCGATGTCCCCGTCACCGTCGGCGATAAGACCGTCACCGCCTACGTGCAGATCAACCATTTCGTGATGATGCTCCAGGACGGCTTACTCATGGAGGAGCACTTTTTCGACGTCTGCTCCCACTTCCAGCGCGCGGGCTACCATGTCATCTGGCTCATGCGCTGCACGCAGGACATCGAAAACGGCTATTTGAAGCTCAAAAAGCAGCGCGGCGACAAATGCCTCTGGAAGTGGCGCAAGCCCACGACGAACTTCGGCCGCTGGACGTCCGACAACCGCTACGTGACCATCCTCCTCCAATATAAGCCCGCGCCCGACGGCCCGCTCGAGCACTGCACCGAGCACATTTTGCAGCGCGTCCAGTGGGCGGAGAGCTCGGACAACGCGCAGATGGTCCCCTCGCGCACGGAATTTGCCACCGTCGGCGTCCCCGGCACCCCCGCCGAGCTCGCCAACTGGCTCCGCGGCGGCTTTATGTCGGGCGATTTGTAAAATTTATCTGCATATTTAGTCATAGTTTGACTTGCGAAATCCGTCATAATCTCAGTTATTTAGGGTTATTTTGCTTCGTTGTACCGTTTCGTCCTGCATCTTTTTTCATGTTTGCGAAACATGAAAGCACTGCTTCGGCAGTGCTTTTTTATTTCTATCATAACGGAGGATTTTGCATTGAAACGTACAACCAACTACGCTCTTCTGAACTGCACCCCATTTGTTAGACAGTATGATATACTATCTAACAAGTGGGGTGTTTTGCTATGCCAAAAGGAGTACCAAACAAACGATATACGCCGGAGTTCAAGAGAATGGTTGTAAAAACCATGAAAAAAGAACATCTGAGTATCTATACGATAGATGATCGTAGCTACCTCAGCGCGGGTGATGTTGCCCTCGGGCTGGAAGGAACCATCCTCATAACCCTTGAACACACCCATGCCATTCAGAACGGCAACAGACTCAGCGTAATCATCGCTGATGCTCTTGTCATCCTTGAAGGCGTTGGCGCTGACGGCCAGAGACAGAGTCATGACCAGAGCCAGCACCATTGCGAGTAACTTTTTCATAGATGTTACTCTCCTTTCATAAATTTCTATCTTCTCGCGGCCGAACACCCGCCGTCTCTCCCGCTTTCCCGTGGTTGCCGCCAAAATTTGCAAATCCTCAAATTGTTGCAGAAACAATAGAAAATAATCAAAATGCAGCATAATAAAGAAAAAATTGTTCAATCCAGTGGATATCGCATCCCCTTAGGATTTTCGCCTTTCCTTGTATTCCAGCGCTTTGCGGGCCAGTCGTGGTAGTGGTTTGGTAGCGGTCCAAAAATTTAAAGTGCGGTTTTTCCTGTGATACCAACGGTTTGCAGAATCGCTACCATGGTAGCGCACCCGTTTCACTTAAAAAAAGGCGGTGCAGCTGAGCTGCACCGTCTTCTGAAATTTGTGATGGAATTTTCGGAATTTTACACGTTAAAGCGGAAGTAGATCATGTCGCCGTCCTTGACGACGTACTCCTTGCCCTCGCTGCGCAGCAATCCCTTTTCCTTTGCCGCCGCGACGCTGCCGCAGCGGATCATGTCGTCGAAATTGATCGTTTCGGCGCGGATGAAGCCGCGCTCGATGTCGGAGTGAATTTTGCCCGCGGCCTGCGGGGCCTTGGTGCCGTTTTTGATGGTCCAGGCGCGGCACTCGTCCTCGCCGTAGGTCAGGAACGAGATGAGGCCGAGCAGCGCGTAGGAGCACTTGATCAGGCGGTCGAGGCCGGACTCCTGAATGCCGAGCTCCTCGAGGAACATCGCGCGGTCCTCGCCGTCGAGCTCGGCGATGTCCTGCTCGAGCTTGGCGCAGATCGGCAGCACCTGCGCGCCCTCGCGGTCGGCGAGCTCCTTGACCTGCTGGAGATACTGGTTGCCGTCCTGATTCGCAAAGCCGTCCTCGTCCATGTTCGCGGCGTAGATGATGGGCTTGAGGCTCAAAAGATCGGCGGTCGCGATGAGCTCAGCGTCGTCGGACGAAACCTCGAACGTGCGCGCGCTCTTGCCCGCGTCGAGGTGCTTGGCCAGAGCAGAGAAGAGCTCGACCTCGTGCAGGAACTTCTTGTCGCCCTTGGCCATCTTCGTCG
>OOBZ01001060.1_pt1 | contig 19450 bp, 15 predicted proteins | sample 1671601 | NCBI WGS metagenome assembly OOBZ01 (sample SAMN06348173, study PRJEB24527) | human gut metagenome | biome: human gut; feature: ankylosing spondylitis patient; material: feces | host: Homo sapiens | place: China | collected 2015-10
TAGCCGAAGCGGACGCCGATGCAGCGGTTGTCGCGGTAGAAGTAACCGGCAAAGGGGCGTACCGAGGCAATCGTACCGTCGGCATTGATGTTGTCGAGGATAATCATGAAGTCCGTATCGTCGCTCGACAGCGTTCCGTAGGAGGCCGTGAGGCCCATCATCACCTCGCCCTTGTAGGCGAACTTGAGCTTGTTGATTTCACGGTCGATGCGGCGGCGTGTCGGCAGGAAGCGTTTGCCCGTATTGCGGCTCTTGCGCGAGAGCATCCGGACCGAGTCCTCGGGGATGGGCTTCACGCTGTCGGCTTCGGGCATCGTCTCGGCCTGTGCGCCGAGCAGGATGAAAAGGGTCAGAATCGTGAGTATCGTCTGTTTCATGCGCGTGCCGTGTTAGAGGTAAAAGGCCATGCCGAGGCCGATGGAGAAGATGTTGACCTTGAAGTTCATCATGCTCGACGAACGTTTGCCGACGGTCACCTGGTTGTGGACCTGCTTGGTGTGGGCATAGGAGATACCCATCACGCCGACGTTCACTTCGACGGCCATGTTGTTTGTCGCGAAGGCCACGATGCCCGGCGTGATGCCCAGCGAGAGCGTGGTGCCGGTCTCGTAGGTTCCCTTCACGGGCGAATCGTTGGCGAACCGTGCCTGCGAGCCGCCGACCGAAAGCTGCATCTCGTTGAAAAGCGCGAAGCGCTTGTTGCGTCCCAGCGGGATGTACTGCCGCCAGATGGCCGAAACGGTGTAGGTGTGTTTGAGCGAGTAGAAATCCTTGGCCTGGAGGTTGATGCCCGAATCCTCGTCGCCGAGGCTCAGGTTGGCCTTGTCGAGCTTGAGCAGCGTGCGTCCGTAGGCGAAGCGTGCTCCGAGCGCCATGTTGTCGCGCAGGGCGTAGGCCACCATCGGGCTGATGCGGAAGGTGTAGCCTTCGGATTCGATGCCCTCGATGACCAGGAAGTGGTACGAGTCGTTCGAGTGGGCCGAGTAGGAGGCCGTACCTCCGAAAATCCACTGTCCGCGCGGCACGAAGAGGTTGTGCGTGTCGGTCAATCCGCGCTGCTTGCGCTTTTCGTTGATGGTCAGGGGCCGCTGCTCCGTGCGGTCGCCGGCCTCTGCGCCGGAAACGGTTCCGCGCCGCGTCGGGAGCGAGTCGCGCCGCAGCTCCTGGGCCGGGAGCGTCTGTGCCGTACAGAGCAGGCCGAGCAGTGCGAGCAGCAGGGTATGTGTCAGTTTGCGCATAGGTGCGTGCGTTTGTGTCGTTAGTAAACCCATTCGAAGTCGTCCACGTAGAGCACGTTCGACGTGCATCCGAGCATGTACTCGCCATAGGCGTTGGCCGAACACGAGAGCACGATGGTATAGGTGCCCGAGGGGCGTGCCGTGTGGTCGTAGAAATGGAATTCGATGTCGCGCGAGAGCATCGTCTCGCCCTCGGTGTTGCCGTCGAGCATCAGCATCGCGTAGCCGATGATGGCTCCCTCGTCGGTGCTCTGCATCGTCGAGGGGTTCCAGGCGCCCGTGGGGGCGCTGGTGCCCGACGATACCTTGTGGCGGGCGCTCCAGTCGACGATGCAGGCATAGATGGAGGCGCGGTCCTGGTCGCCGTTCTTGATGGGCGGACCGGCGTAGCCCTTGTCGTTGTTGACGGTGCCGACCGTGGCGTGGTACTTCACGCGCAGGGCCCGCGGACGTGCCTGCCAGGTGTAGGGCTGGCCGAACTCCACCACGCCGGTGGTCAGTCCGTCCTTGTAGAAGAGGCCCGAGAGCAGGTTGCCGGCGGCGAGGCCCACAAGCGGGGGCGACGACGATGCCAGCTTGGCGCAGTACGAGCCGCCCATGCCCGCAAAGGTGCCCTGCGTGCAGAGCGTCTTGGCGAAGGAGTTGTTGCCGCTGGCCCAGAAGGAGGAGTTGCTGCTCACCTCGACGCCGAAGCAGGGGAGCGAACCGTTCTCCATGCCGCCGTCGGGGATGTTCTGCGTGGTCGTGGTCGCGAAGGTGCCGCTGCCGCGCGACGTTCCGTCGAGCGTCACGCCGTATTCGTACTCTGCATTGGCGAAGATGCCGCTTCCGGCCGCCGGGGTGTAGACGGTGAGTCCCGCTTCGTTGGCTGACTCCTCCCATCGCGGGGCGAAGGTGGCCGTGTAGAGGTCCTCGGCCGTGCGGCTGCCGTCGAGCTGCTGCCACTCGTCGCTCACCTGCTCGCCGTTGGCGCCGGTGCGGCGCAGCGAGAAGCGGACGGCGGGCGTGTGGCTGTCGAAGACCATCGCACGCAGCGTTACGGTGTTGTTCCACAGGTCGTAGTCGCCCGACTCGACCGCAATGAGCCCCTCGAAGCGGAACTCGCTCGTGGCCGTGAGCTGCCCGCCGTCCTCGTCGGCGATGTCGAAGGTCAGTGTCTGGCTGCCGGCCGGCATCTGCGAGAGGAACTCCTCGCCGAGGGTCACCGTGAGCGACGTCTCGGAGGTGAGCTGCGACGAGATGCCCGGCTCGGTGGGGTGGAGCAGGTCGTACCGGCTGCTGCCTACGCGCAGCGAGGTCGACGAGAGCGTACCCATCGTGGTGATGAGGAAGCGGCGCTCGCCCGAGGTGTATTTCTGCACCTCCTTCATGTCGAAGCCGTCACCCGTGATGGTGGGGTCGGGGCTGAAGATGATGGTATCGTCGAAGTCGTCGGTCGAGGTGTCGACCCGGAGCGTGAAGTCGATGAATCCCGGCAGGTCGGCCGAGTAGCGGAACGACAGCTGGTATTTGCCGGCGGCCTTCACCTCGTCGATGCGGCCCGACTTCTCGATGGCACCCTTTTCGGGGTGGTTGCCGCGGAAGAGCCAGCTGAGCGAGGTCACCCCTTCGGGCAGCAGCAGGTAGCCCTTGCCGCTTTCGGTGAAGCGGAGAGCGGCGACGGAACCCTCCTCGGCGGCCGCCGGGTCGAGCTGTTCGCCCGCGGCGACCCACGTGAGGAATCCTTCGTCGAAATTCTCGGCGATGGTCTGGTCGTAGAGCACTTCGACGACCGTATTGCGCAGGCGGCACTCCACCTCGACCTCGGTCGTAAGACCGGCCGTGACGGTGAATTGCTCGCTGCCCCGGTAGCAGCGGGCCTCGAACGAGGCGGGAAGCTCCTCACCCAGCTCGACGTCGATGCTGTATTCGCCCGCCAGCAGTTCGAGCGACGCGGGAACCGTCTCCCGGGAATCATACTTGCGGATGAGTCCTCCGTCGGCGTTGTAGATGCGGACCGTCATCTGTTCGAAGGGGTCGTATGCCCCGTCGTCGGTGCGCGTTGTCGTGAGGTTCATGACCACGCGCCCGCACTCGCCCGCAGCGTCGGCCGCCTGCTCCTTCGAACAGGAGCCTGCGCCGAGCAGCATGGCGGCCAGTGCCGCGACATGGAGTATGGCTTTTTTCATGGCTCGCTTCATTTTCGGGCTACTTCCGGTTAATCAGATGGATGGTTTTGCGCGTGGTCACGCCGTTGTCGTCGGTCACCGCCAGGTGGAACTTGTGCTCGCCGGCGTCCATCATCATCAGGATGCTGACGAACTGCGTGATGTCGAACGACATGGGCGAGGTGACGTCGCTGCCGGTCTTGAAACCGAAGCTTTGGAGCGTCTCGGCCAGTGCGCCGTCCACCGTGCAGAGGTCGAACGTCTCGGGAATACCCACCGAACCGAGCATCGGCGCGAGAATCTCCGAGTCGATGTTCACCTCGAAGGCCTTGATGCCGCTCGCGGACTCGATGTCGATGACGATGGTCATGTCGGCCGCGAGGTCGTGGGGCTGGTCGATGTCGTAGTCGCGCCACGTGATGACGGGACCCGTCTCCGAGCCGCCCTTCTTCACCACGAGGGTCAGCGTCGCCTGAGCCGTCTTTCCGGCGGCGTCGGCCAGCGTCACGGCGAAGGTGTGGGTGCCGGTGTAGGCGTAGAGCTGCGGAATCTGGCGCGTGATGTCGAGCATGAGCTCCTGCCGGCCGGTCACCTGGTCGCCGACGGGCAGACCGAGGCTCGTCAGCACGGCTCCGGCCGTCGACGAGGCCTCCACCGTACAGAGGTCGAAGCTGCGGGGCAGCTGTACGCGGTCGACGGCTTCGAGCAGCGAGGCGTTGTCCGAGTCGATGGCAACGGCCAGCGAAGTGAGGCCCTCGGGGGCCGTGACGGCGAAGCGGAAGGGCTCGGTGCAGTTGCCCGCCTGGTCGAACATCGCGTCGGTGAGCGTGAAGGGCTGCGAGAGGTCGTGTCCCTCCCATACGATGGCCGGGCCCTGCTCGACGCCGCCCTCGTCGATGACCTCTTCCCAGAGGCCTTCTGTGCCGTTGACCTCCACCGTGTCGTCGAGCACGAAGTTGTCCACCTCGATGTCGAAGATTACGTCGCCCTTGTCGGCCCATTCGATGACGAGCGTGATTTTGCGCCACTGTCCTGCCTTGACGTTGGGAATGCTCTTGTTGAGCGAGACGGGTTTGCCCGTGTCGGCGAAGCTGCCCGTGAGCTGGAAGTCGAGCGTGTTGAGTTCCTGCTCGGGCATGTAGTAGGCGGCGCGGGTCTCTTCCTTGCCGAAGTCCATGCTCTTGTTGCCCAGCGAGATGGTGGCCTTCGTGTCGTCGCTCAGCATGTCGGCCAGGTCGGCCGAGAAGAGCATTGTCACCTTGATGTTGGCCAGCGTACAGGTGATGTCGTCGAGTGTGGTGGTCTTTTCACGCTCGATGACGAACTCCTTCGAGGCGGTATAGGCGGGCGCCTCCCACTCCACGTCGGGGAACGTCTCCTCGGAGCGCACCTCGAGCGTGTAGCTGCCCACCGGCAGTTCGTGCTGTTCGGCAGCCTTCCATTCGGCGTAGCTTTTCCGGGCGACCGATTCGCCCTGTGCGTTGACCACCTCGACGATGAAGTTGTCGAGCTGCGGCTCGTCGGCCCGCGTGGCGGCTGCATCGGCCGTGTCGTCGGGCATGGTCTCGGTTTCACCGTCGTAGATGACCTTCATCTCGAGGCCGCTCAGGCTCAGGTAGCCCACTTCGGACGGAGTGTCGGTGCCGCCGCCGGGATTTTTGGCGTAGTTGGGCTTTTCATCGACGCAGCCGCTCAGAAGCGCCGCGGCGAAGAACATCGCAAGACATTGGGTAAGGTTTCGCATATGGAGTCTCGTATTTTTTATTCTTGTTTCGAATCGTCGTTGAGTTCCACCTCGATGACGCGCGTCTCGACGAGCAGGTCGTCGCCGTTCTCGTCCACGCCGATGTAGATTTTAAGCGTGGCGCTGCCGGCGTCGGCCGCATCGTATTCGAAGATGTGGCGCGTGCGGGGCGAGGTGGCGTCGAGCCGCTGCTCGGGGAAGGTCACCTCGCTGCCCTGGTCGGTTCCGGTTGCGCTCTGGCGGCGGGCAGAGCCATTGACCGCGAGCGACGTGGCGGCTGCCACGCAGAGCGGTTCTTCGGCCTGGTCGGGTTCGTCGGTGTCCTTTTCGAAGGTGAAGTCGAAACTGTTCTCCGAACCCGTCGTCACGTTGAAGCGGGCGTCGTGGAAATACCGGCGGAACTGCTCCGTGGTGCGGACCAGCACCTGAGAGTTTGCAATCGCGGCCGTGATGTGCACTTCGGTGGTCTGGCGGGGCTGAATCGTGAACTCCCGTTCACCGGCGTAGCAGCACTTGCCGAAGCCCTCCTCGGCGGGGTTGCCCCACGTTACGGCTGCCGTGTAGCTGCCCTTGGCGAAGAACTCCTCCTCCTCTTCGAAGGCGGCGAGCGTCTCCCAGCTGCGGTCGTAGTCCGTACCTGTGATGCGGAGCGCAAACTCCTCGCCGGCAGGGATTCCGGCGCGTGTCGGGGCATAGGGGCCGGCCGGTGCGGCGGCCTGGGTGCCGGCAGTGATGTCATCGCTGGCCGAGCAGTCGATGCTCAGCCGGCCGTACCCGTCGGCCGGGGCTTCCGACTCGTTGTTCGAACATCCGGCGCCTGCAGTCAGTGCGGCGGCGGAGAGTATGATGAAAAGTCGTTTCATGATGCGGCGTTTAGTGGGCGATGGATACCTTGACGTTGTCGATGTAGAGCCAGAAGTTGCCGTTCGCTCCGGCGACAGGGGCGTCGCTCATCGTCGAGCTGACGCTCCACGAGGCGCGGGTGAGGCTGGAGGCTGCCGGAATGACGAACGAATTCTCGTAGGAGATGCCTTCGTAGGTCTGGTTCTGGTTGCGGTCGCTGCCTTCGGTCGCGGGCAGCACGACGTTGCTCTCGACCAGGTTGGGGATGGCGACCGAACCGGCCTGGAAGCCCTGTACATCGGTATAGCCGTAGCTGTAGATGGCGGTACCGTTTCCGGGGCCGTCGTCTACCAGTTCGAACCAGCCCAGACGCATCTTCATCGACCAGCGTCCGCCCTTGTAGTTGTAGGTGACGCGCACCGAGGGGCTTTTTCCCTGCTTGATGCCGCCGAAGGGGGCCGAATCGAGTCGTGCGTTGTAGGTGTTCGAGGCAACCTGCTGGTTCTCGACGCGGGCGCAGATGCGCACTGCGCCGTTGGCGCTGCTGGCACCTCCCGCCTCGACGCCGATGCGGCTTCCGGTCCATCCCTGGGTCGAGAGGCCCCACTGGCTCAGGTCGATGCCCGTGCGGTCGCCCGAAACGACTTCGGTGCCGCCGACTCCCGGGTTGTCCGACTCGCCGGTGGTCTGGTTGAGCGACGAGAAGTCCTCGAAGAGCAGATAAGGGATGTCGAATGCCGGGACGTTGTGGGTCTGGAAGGGGGTGATGTCCGGCATGACGAACGACCGCGCGAGCAGTGCGTTCTCCGATTCGAACGTCACGGTGAAGGCGGCGCCCGAGATGCCGGCGGGCAGCTCCTTGAACACCAGTTCGTAGGGCTCCTCGCCGACGGTGAAGGTATGTGCGTTGGAGCCTCCGCCCAGGTCCATGCCTTCGGGGGCGGTCACCGTGAAGCTTTGGACGGCCTCGCCGAGGGTCTCTTCGCCCGTACCGTTGAGCGAGAAGCGGATGCGTGTGGAGCTCTTGTCGGCTTCGGGTACGTGGAGCCGGATGGGGGTGGTGTGCCCTTCGGCGAAATTCTTGCCGGCCATGCGGGCCTCGGTCGATTCGTAGTTGCTGCCGATGGCCTTGATGACAATCTCCTCCGACGAGGGGATGTCGGCCGGTGCGATGACCGCCATGAGCGTTTCGCCCGCATCGACGGCCTCGTCGGGGTGCAGCGTCAGCTTGTTGATGCCGCCCGTGAGCGTCGGAGCGGCCTCCGCATCGCGGATGTCGGCATTCATCGTGCCTGCAACGGCGCGGGGGAAGGTCAGCTCGAGCGCCTCAATCGGCTCGCCCAGAGCGTTGGAGGCGATTTCGATTTTCAGCACATGGACCTTGTGCGTGAAGCGGAAGTTGATGAGCTCGCTGTTGTCGCCCTCCTGCAGTGCTCCAGCACCCTTGACCGGGGAGGCAATCATGATGTCGTAGCGGCCGTCGAAAACCCCCTTCTGCTCCGAAGCGATGACGTACGAAGCCGTCGTGCCGCTGACCGACGAAGGAATGGGCGAGAGGGCGTAGTAGTCGTACGTCCCTTCGGTCATGGGTTCTATTTCCGCCGTGAATTTTGCGGTGTTGTAGCTCTGGTTGTAGTGCCAGAGTGCGAATTGCGTTCCGTCGAGGATGGCCTCTCCGTCGGCATTGAGCGCCCAGAGCATGATTTTGTCCCCGGTTGACCAGCGGACGGAGATGCCGTCGTCGCCCAGTTCGGTCATGGGTTTCACTTCGATTTGCGGACCTGAGCCGACGGTGGCGGTGATGAGCCCGTCGGGAGCCGACACGCCGGCCTCCTCTTTCGAGCAGCCGAGTGCCAGCAGCATGAGCGCCGGCAGAATTGTCCGGGAGTGTATTCGCATAGAAATAGGCCTTTTATTGACTATAATGCAAAAGTAGTGATATGGTCTTTTTTGGGAAAATATTTTCAACGAACGCCCGGTTTTTCATCATGAACCGGGTGTTTTCTCCGATTTTCGTATGGCTGAAAATGCGAAATCCGGGGGAATAAAGCCGTCTTTCAGGACAGCGAATGCCTGCTTTTTCCCGAATTTTCCCCGAATCTCCGGCCGGGGTGGGCCTGCCTGCCGACTCTTTCTTCTGCCCTGGTTGCAGTCCGTCTCCGTCCGGCGAAAACGGCCCGTCCCTGCCCGGCGAAAAGGCTCCGCCCCTTCCGGTGAAAAATGTCCTGCCCTGCCCGACGAAAAAGGCCCGCCCCCGTTCGGGGCAGGCCTTCGTATCGGATGCTGCCGGCCGCAGCCGGCGCATGCGGGTTATCGCTGTTTGACGTACTTGTCGAGCCAGCCGAAGAATTCGCGGTTCCATACCATCGAGTTCTGGGGCTTGAAGACCTGGTGCGCCTCGTCCTCGAACTCGACCAGCCGGGCCGGAACGCCCTGCAGACGGGCGGCCGTGAAGGCCTCGAGCGACTGCGTGTAGGGGATGCGGAAGTCGTACTCGCCCGTGATGATGAGAATCGGCGTGTCCCACTTGCTGACGAACTTGTGGGGCGAGTTGGCATAGGAGCGCTGCGCCGTGGCGTTCGACTTCTCCCAGTAGGCGCCTCCGTAGTCGTTGTTGACGAACCACAACTCCTCCGTCTCGCCGTACATCGAGTCGAAGTCGAAGATGCCGCAATGGGCGATGAAGGCCTTGAAGCGGCGTTCGTGGCAGCCGGCCAGGAAGTAGACCGAGTAGCCTCCGTACGAAGCGCCCACGCAACCCATGCGCGTCTCGTCGGCCCACGGCTCGCGCGCCACGTCGTCGATGGCTGCCAGGTAGTCGCGGATGTTCTGACCCGAGTAGTCGCCTGAAATCTGGTCGAGCCACTCCTGGCCGAACGAGGGTACGCCGCGGCGGTTGGGCGCTACGACGATGTAGCCCTGTGCGGCCATCAGCTGGAAGTTCCAGCGGTAGCTCCAACCGTTCGATACGACGCTCTGCGGGCCGCCCTCGCAGTAGAGCAGCACGGGATACTTCTTGGCGGGGTCGAAGTCGGGCGGCAGGATGACCCACGTGAGCATCTGCTTGCCGTCGGTGGTCTTCACCCAGCGCTTCTGCACCTCACCCATGCGGATGTGGTCGTAGATGGCGCTGTTGATTTCCGAAATCTGGGTGAGCGAACCGTCCGTGAGGTTCACCTCGAAGAATTCGGGTGCCGACGAGATGGTCGCACGCTCGGCTACCGCACGGCCGCCGCCGGTCGAGAAGGCCGTCAGGTCGTGGTCGCCACGCGTGAGCACCTCGATGGGCGAATGGCCTGCGTCGGTGAGCCGTACGCGGCAAATCTGGTGCGTCGCCTCGATGGGGGCGACGAAGAGCAGCGTCGAGGCATCCTCCCAGACAACGTTCTGGGCATTGTAGTCGAACTCGGTCGTCAGGTCGGTCATGCCGCCCGTCGCGGTGTCGTAGAGGAAGAGCCGCGCCTTGTCCGACTCGTTGCCGGCACGCCGCTGCGAAAGGAAGGCGACGTAGCGGTCGTCGGGCGACCAGACGGGATACTTGTCGTAGCCGGGGAGCTCATCCGAGCTGATGGTCAGCCCGCCGGGATAGGTCATACTGCCGGGCTTGCAGATGTTCCGCGTTGCGCCCGTCGCCAGGTCGTAGATGAAGATGTCCGAGTCGGTCGATACGGCGTAGCGCATGCCGGTCAGCGGCTTGCAGGTATAGGCCAGCTGGGTGCCGGCGTTGTTCCAGGCGATTTCGGCCATGTCGAAGTAGGGGGCCAGCGGAGCGTCCCATGCGGCGTCGGGGCCGAGGATGTCGACACCCTCCGAAGCCGTCCCGCCGGAGAGCTCACCCACGAAGATGTGGCGGTAGCTTCCCTCGTCCCAGTAGTCCCAGTGGCGGGCCATCAGGTCGTCGTAGATGCGGGCCTTCGACTTGGGCATGTCGCGATGCACGTCGGCCGAGCGGCGGTCGGCCACCTGCACCTGCTGCACCCACCAGATGTGCTGCTCGTCGGGGCTGATGCCGAAGCCCTCGACGGCGGGTGCCCCCTCCTTGAGTCCGGTTACCTGACGGGCATCCGAGCCGTCGGCGGCCATCGACCACACCTGCGACGAACCGCTGCGGTCCGAGAGGAAGTAGATGCGGCTACCGTCGGCATTCCAGCACGGCGACGAGCCCTCGGCGAGCCACTTCACCTGCTTCGAATCCATCTCTTCGACATAGAGCGAGGTCGTGCCCCGGTTTTCGGCCATGTCGTACACGGTCTCGGCATAGAGCAGCCGCGTGCCGTCGGGCGAGAGCGACGAGGAGCCCGCGCGTTTCATTTTCCACAACACCTCGGGGGTGAAGATGCCCGCCTCGATTTCTTCGGGCGTAAGAGCGTTGTCGATGGCCGCGGGTTGCGACGTCTGTTGGCCGCAACTGCCGAGGCCGATGGCTGCAACGGCTGTCATGAGGAGCAATTTTTTCATTTCGATACCGGTTTCCTGATTTATTTGTTAATTTTGTGTCAAAATTTCTGCAATGACGCGAACGCTTTTCTTTGCGGACAAATCCGTACTTTTTGCCACAGAGCTTCCCGTGGGAGCCCCCTGCGACGTCGTCCTTCCCCGAGGGGAGGATTTTTCTCGTGCCAAGATACTCAAAATTCTCGAAACGAACAACAGTGTGGCCATCCTTTCGGACGACCCTTCGGCGGCATTCAGCCGTTTTGCCGAAGAGTTCCTGCCGGTCGATGCCGCGGGCGGCATCGCGGTGAACGGCCGCGGCGAGTGGCTGATGATTCACCGCAACGGTCGCTGGGACCTGCCCAAAGGGCATCTGGAGCCCTACGAGATGCTGCCCGAATGCGCCGTGCGCGAGGTCGCCGAGGAGACGGGCGTGCGCTGCGAGGTGGTGCGGCCGCTCTGCCAGACCTACCACGCCTACAACCTCTACGGCAAGTGGGAGCTCAAGCGCACCTCGTGGTACGAGCTGCGGGCGCTCGACGGCGGCGAGCCTTCGCCTCAGACCGAGGAGGGGATTGACCGTGTGGCGTGGTGCGACGCCCTCGAGGCGGAGCGCCATCTGCGCGATTCGTTCCCGACAATCCGTTGCGTGGCCCGCGCCATGAGGCAGTGAGCCGCACCCCGTGACGACCGCCCCCGGGCGGAGCGCCCGGCCGATGGAGGATACATGAAATAAGAAGACGCGACCTGCATCTCTGCGGGTCGCGTCGTTCGTTCGGTGGCTCCCTTCGGGCGGAGAGTCCGGAGTCGGATGCCCGGTCGGCTGGGTGTGCGAGGCCTCTCGGGCGGAGTCTGCCGCGGATGGGCTTGGCGGCTCTCCTTGCTGGCGGCTCAGAACTGCGGTGCGGCGTTCATTGCGCGGGCGATGCCCTCGGCAATCTGGTCGATGGCGCCCTGCAGCTTCGAGCCAATCATCATCCGCATCATCATGTTGAGCTCGATGTGGAGCACCAGCCGCATGCGGGTGTCGTTTTCGGAGACCTTGTGCAGCTGAATCCAGAAGGCGAAGTCCATCGGCACGCCGCCGTCGTCGCCCACAATCTTCACATGTTTGGGCGCCTCGCGCTCGGCCATGCGGAGCTTTACGGTGAAGCCCTTGGCCTTGAACGAGCAGGTGTCCTCGGTGGCCTGCCACTCCTCGACGCGGTCGGCCAGTGCCGGGGTGAGGTTGTCGAAACGGCTGATGACGGCGTAAATCTGCTCCGCGGGGCGGAGAATCTGGTGTTGTTTGGAGATGTATTCCTGCATAGGTCGATTTTGTGAATGGTCCGGTTGCTCTTTTTCGGGCAGGACAGTCTCGGTCGCGGCCCGAATCGGCGGCAAATATACGAAAAGGCTGCCGCCGCGGCAAGCGAAAAGAGACTTTTCCCGTCACCTGGCGGCCGTTCCGGCGGGCGGCCCCGCCTGAAGCGGTCGGTTACTCCGCGCTGCCGGGCGCAGCCCAGAAGCGTTCGGCGTCGGAGGTCCGCACTCCGGTTGCGGTTTGCTGGAACCCGCTGTATCCGGGCGGAACGAGTGCGATGATGCGTCCATCGGTCTGCGTGCCGTTCTCACGGTCGTAGGTCGTCGTATCCCAGCTCTCGAACCAGTAGAGGTTCTTGGCCCAATAGGCGTCGTAATAGGAGCGGTACTCCTCGCCGCGCGACTCGAGCAGCCAGTGAATCTCCGTCGGCTCGCCGGCGATGCAGCGTTCGCGCATCTCGCCGAGCGAGAGCGGGGTGCCGTCGGGCGAGGAGACCCAGGCCCGCATGTCCGAGTCGAGCATCGCCCATTTCTCCCGCTCGGGCAGCCATACGAGGTTGACCACATGGCAGTCGTTGTCGAGCGAGTCGGCCGGGAGGCAGGTGACAAAGCGGTTGGTGATGCCCGAGGCGAGCATCAGCTCGTGGAGCATGATGGAGTGGAGGCGGCAGTTGAAGGCGGGCTCCATTTCGCGCGTATACTCCCACAACCCGATGGCGTTGCGCCGCTCGGGGTAGACCGACTGGTTGGCATGGGGAATGTTGCGCGCTACGAAGCGGGCCAGCGTCAGTGCCCGCTCCCAGGTCGGGGCGTCGGCCTGCAGCAGCGTGTCGAGGCGGAAGTAGCGGCTGATTTCGCGGGCCCGGGCCGTATCTGGCCGTATCTGCAAAAAAACGCCTTCCGTCGGCTGCGGGTTGCCCCGTGCCGGCGGAAAGGCGTATGTCGCATGAGGCCGCATGCAGCCCGTTTTCGCCGCAGCCCGACGGCGCGTCCGTGCGGCGGAGGCGCCGGTGCGTCAGTCGATTTCGAAGGTGCGGCTTTCGTCGTAATCGACCGTGATGCGCACGGTCATCGTATCTTCGGGCAGCAGCGACTCGATTTTCTCGGGCCACTCCACCAGGCAGAGCTCGCCCGAATAGAAGTACTCCTCGTAGCCGAAGTCATAGGCTTCGCGGATGTCGTCGATGCGGTAGAAGTCGAAGTGGAAGATGCGCTTGCCCGAAGGCACCGAGTACTGGTTGACGATGGCGAAGGTGGGGCTTGTCACCGTATCCTCCGAGCCGAGGCGTGCGACGATTTCGCGGATGAGGGTCGTCTTGCCTGCGCCCATGCCGCCCCGGAAGGCGACCACGCGACGGCGTCCGAGCATCTCGATGACCGCGTCGGCCACCTCGCCGAGGTCCTCCTGCGAGGTGATGTGAATTGTTTTCATCATTATCTGTTGCGTTTGTCTTTTCGTGTTTTGCTTCCCGGGGTTCTGCTTCCCGGGGTTCTGCTTCCCGGGGCGCGGCTCGCCCTGCGCCGGCCGGGGCGTTCCGGACGGGTGCTACTCCTTGGGCTTGAGCACGATGTAGGGGACAATCATCTCCTCCATCGAGATGCCGCCGTGCTGGAACGTGTTGCGGTAGTAGCGTATGTGGCGGTTGGCGTCGTTGTTGTAGACCAGGAAGTCGCTGTTGTAGGCGAAGATGTAGCTCGACGTGAGGTTGCTCGACGGCAGCTGGATATCTTCCGGGCGCTGCACTTCGTAGACCTCGCGCGAGTTGTAGGCCAGGTTGCGTCCCGTCTTGTAGCGCAGGTTGGCCGACGTTTCGCGGTCGCCGGTCACCTTTACGGGATTGTCGACGCGGATGGTGCCGTGGTCCGAGGTGATGATGACCGTGTGCTTGCGCTCGGCCAGCAGCTTGAGCATGGTGAAGAGGTCCGAGTGCTCGAACCACGAACGGGTGAGCGAACGGAAGGCCGCCTCGTCCTCGGTCAGCTCGCGGATGATGTCCGTCTCGGTGCGGGCATGCGAGAGGATGTCGAGGAAGTTGTAGACGATGACCGAAAAATCGGCGTCGTAGACCTTCTGGATGTTGTCCACCAGCTTGCGTCCCTGCTCGGGGCGGACCAGCTTGTCGAACGAGAGCTTCCAGTTCTTGCCGTTGCGGGCCATCAGCCGGCGCAGGAACTCCTCCTCGTACTGGTTCTTGCCGCCCTCCTCGTTGTCGTTGAGCCACTTGTCGGGCATCAGCTTGTCGATGGCGAGCGGCATCAGGCCCGCGAAGATGGCGTTGCGCGCATACTGCGTCGCCGTGGGGAGAATCGCACAGTAGAAGTCGTCGAGCGCTACGTCGTAGTAGCCGCGCAGCAGCGACGAAATCGACCGCCACTGGTCGTAGCGGAAGTTGTCGATGAGCATCAGCGTCGTCTTCGGGTTCTCGTCCACCACGGGGAAGATGTTCGAACGCATGAGCATGTGCGACATGACGGGCGACTGCTCGTCGCGGCGGTTAATCCAGTTGTAGTAGTTGCGGCGGACGAACTTCGAGAACTCCTGGTTGGCTTCGCTCTTCTGGTAGGTGAGCACCTCGTGGATGCTCTGGTCGTTCGACTCCGAAAGCTCGATTTCCCAGGTGGTCAGCTTGCGGTAGAGCGAACACCAGTCGGCGAACGAGTCGGCCGTTTGCAGTTGCGAGGAGATGCGCCCGAACTCCGAACGGTAGTCGGCCGTGGTCTGCTCGGTGACGAGCTGCTGCGAGTGGACGTTCTTCTTGATGGAGAGGAGCACCTGGTTGGGGTTGACCGGCTTGATGAGGTAGTCGGCGATTTTCGAGCCGATGGCCTTGTTCATGATGTTCTCCTCCTCGCTCTTGGTTACCATGATGACGGGTGTCGTGGGGCGCACCTCCTTGATTTTCGGAAGCGTCTCGAGGCCCGTCATGCCGGGCATCATCTCGTCGAGGATAATCAGGTCGTAGGAGCCTTCGGCCGCCATGTCGATGGCGTCGTAACCGTTGTTGCAGGTATCGACCTCGTAGCCCTTCTGCTTGAGAAAGAGCACGTGGGGCTTCAGCAGCTCCACTTCATCGTCCACCCAGAGTATCTTGACCATAGTTCGTTCGGTTAGGGAGTACAAAAATAGGATATTTGTGCATATAACGCAAAAATCGCGCGGTTTATTGAGTGCCGGGCGTCCGAATCGGAAAATGAGGCTGCCGTCGCCGCTCCGGGCGCAGTCCTGCTCGCTGTGCTGCCGCGCAGGGCTGCCATGCTGTCTTGCCCGTGTCGCGTTCCGATGCGGCGGGCGGGGTGGATAAGGAACTTCGATGAGACGGAGCGAGGAGCCTCCGCGTTCCGGGATTCTTGCGGGCGGTCAGGGCGGAGTGCTTTGCGCGGAACGTCGGCCCCGTATCGGAGCAAAAAGTCCGGTATGCGCCTATCGTTCTGTCCTGCTGTGTGTTGCCATGCATGCCGAGGTGTTCGTACGGGTGTGAGAGGTGTCGTTTCGGCTTCCGCTTGTGCTTTTGCCCGATATTTGCTATTCTGCTGTATAGCTGGCAACTGGGGGCCGAAAGAAAAAAATGAAAAAAAATGATAGTTTGTTGGCGGATACATAAATTAAATGTATATTTGCAGTCTGAAAACTTGTAAAAGACTTAATTTTAATACCATAGAGATATGACCAAGGCAGATATCGTAAGCGAAATCGCTAAGAGCACCGGCGTGGAGAAGGTGCAGGTACAGGCAATCGTCGAGGCTTTCATGGAGAGCATCAAGACTTCGCTGACCAATAATAATAATGTATATCTTCGCGGATTCGGCAGCTTCATCGTCAAGAAGCGTGCAACGAAGGTGGCCCGCAACATCTCGAAGAACACCACCATCACCATTCCCGAACACAACATTCCTGCTTTCAAGCCCGCAAAGAGCTTCGCAGCGAAAGTGAAGTAGTCAAATAAATCCAAGAACCTCTTAAAATTTTAAGCACTATGCCGAACGGAAAGAAGCATAAGCGTCACAAGATGGCCACGCACAAGCGTAAGAAGCGTCTTCGCAAGAATCGCCACAAGAAAAAGTAGGGTAGCACCTCCGTGCTAAACGATAGATAAAGCTAAAGGGGCCCCGGGCTCTTTTAGCTTTACCTATTTTCTCCTGAAGGCATTTCCCGGGCCGGGAAGTGTGCGCACAGAGCCGTCGCGGTTCGGCTCGCAATACAACCGCATGCGGGAGCCATCCCTTCGTCCTTCATTCGCAGCAGGGGCTCCCAGTGTCATTGGAGTTCGCCGCCGCTCCACGTCCCGAGTGCGGCCTTGCACAATTTCATCCACAGCGCCCGGCTCCCGGAGCGCGAACACGATATACATGAACAAGGAATTAATCGTAAACGTTAACCCGACGGAGATTTCCATCGCCCTGTGCGAGGACAAGGTGCTCGTCGAGCTCAGCAAGGAGCAGTGCCAGACGGGGTTTGCCGTGGGAGACATCTATCTGGGTCGGGTGCGTAAAATCATGCCGGGGCTCAACGCGGCATTCGTCAACATAGGGCACGAAAAGGATGCCTTCATCCACTACCTCGATTTGGGAAACCAGTTTCCCTCGCTCCAGAAGATGGTCGAGTCGCAGCAGCCCGGCAAACGGGGACTGCGCACCGAGACGATGAAACTCGAACCGGCGCTCGACAAGAGCGGGAAGATATCGAGCTACCTGCAGGTGGGCCAGAGCATCATGGTCCAGGTGGCCAAGGAGGCCATCTCGACCAAGGGCCCCCGTCTGACGTCGGACATCTCGCTGGCCGGCCGCAACGTGGTGCTGGTGCCCTTCTCGTCGAAGGTCTTCCTCTCGCAGAAAATCCGCTCGGCCGACGAAAAGAAGCGCCTCAAGCGGATTGCCGCCGCGGTGCTGCCCAAGAATTTCGGCGTCATCATCCGCACGGCGGCCATGGAGGCCAAGGACGAGGATATCGAGCACGACATCCAGACGCAGATTGACCGCTGGCGCAAGACCGTGGCCGCCATCCGCAAGAACGCCGAGGCGGTTCCCGCCCAGCTCATGAGCGAGATGAGCCGCGCCAACACGATTATACGCGACTCGCTCAACGACTCCTTCTCGCAGATTGCCGTCGACGACGAGGCGATGTACAACGAGATTCGCAACTACATCAAGCTCATCGACCCCTCGATGGTCAAAATCGTCAAGCTCTACAAGGGCAATGTGCCGATTTTCGACAATTTCGACATCTCGAAGCAAATCAAGTCGCTCTTCGCCAAGTATGTCTCGCTGCGCCGCGGCGCCTACCTCATCATCGAGCACACGGAGGCGATGAACGTCATCGACGTCAACTCGGGCAACCGCACCAAGGCCGAGGACAACCAGGAGCAGACGGCCATGGACGTCAACCTGGCCGCCGCCAAGGAGATTGCCCGCCAGCTGCGTCTGCGCGACCTGGGCGGCATCGTCATCATCGACTTCATCGACCTGCACAAGGCGCAGAACCGCCAGGCACTCTACGACGAGATGGTCCGGCTCATGGCTACCGACAAGGCCAAGCATACGGTGCTGCCGCTCACCAAGTTCGGTCTGATGCAGATTACGCGCCAGCGCGTGCGTCCCGTGGCCGTCGAGAGCGTTTCGGACGTCTGCCCCACCTGCAACGGCACGGGCAAAATCGAGCCTACGGTGCTGCTCGACAAGAAAATCGAAAACCAGATTTCGCTGCTCACGCTCGACCGCGGCCACAAGTACATCAAGCTGGTGGTGAGCCCCTATGTGGCTTCGTACCTGCGCAAGGGCTTCTGGTCGCTGCGCCGCCGCTGGGAGTGGAAATACAAGGCCCGCATCCGCGTGGTCGAGGACCAGAGCATCGGCATCATCGAGGTGCATTACCACGACCGCAAGGACAACGACCTGATTAACGTCAACAAGTGAGCCGACCCGGGTGGCCGCTTCACCGGGAGCCGGGACAGGCTCCCGTTTAACCCATAACCGTTCGGAATGCTTCCGAGTCAGCAACTGGCGCAATTCGCCGCCGAATCGAAACCCTTCGCAACCCTGTGCCGCGAACTCGGGCGCAGGGGGGCCACCGTCCATCTGAAGGAGCTGGTCGGCGGGGCGCTGCCGTTCTATGCCGCGGCCGCCATCGCCCGCACGGGGGGCGTGCACGTGTTCGTGGCCGAGGACCGCGATGCCGCGGCCTATCTGCTCAACGACTTCTACGGACTGCTCGACGAGTCGCGCATCTGCTTCTTCCCCTCCTCCTACAAACGCTCGGTGGCCTATGGCGCCGAGGATGCCCAGGGTGTCGTGCAGCGTACGGCCGCCCTGACGGCCATCCGTTCGCTCAAGGAGGGCTATGTCGTCGTCTGCACCTATCCCGAGGCGCTGGCCGAACGCGTGGCCGATGCCGAGACGCTCGGCCGCGATACGATTCGTGTCGCCGTGGGCGACAGCATCTCGCCCGAGGTGCTGGTCGATGCGCTGGTCGATGCCGGTTTCGAGAAGGTCGACTTCGTCTACGAACCGGGACAGTATTCGGTCCGCGGCGGTATCGTCGACGTCTTCTCCTATTCGGAGAGCAAGCCCTACCGTGTCGATTTCTTCGGTGACGAGGTCGACTCCATCCGCCGGTTCGAAATTTCGAGCCAGCTCTCGGCCGACAAGCTCGACCGGGTCGAGATTCTGCCCGACCTCACGGCGTCGGGCACCTCGTCGGAGCGAGTCTCGCTCGCCCGGTTCATCGGTGATGCGGCCTCCTTCTGGTGCTACGACGCCGATTACGTGCTGCGTCGCATCAACGACCTGCGGCGCAAGGTGGTGGCCGACCTCGAGGACCCGGCCCAAATCGACCGCCTGCTGACCAGCCGCAACGGGCTGTTGTCCGACATCGGCGGCAGCCGCCTGCTGATGCTGCGCGACAATCTCAAGGAGCGGCCGGCCGATGCCGAGGTGCTCTTCTCGACGGCCCCGCAGCCCGCCTTCAACAAGAATTTCGTCCTGCTGGCCGACGACATGATTCGCAACGGCCTGCGCGGGTACGAGACCTACATCCTCTCGGAAAACCGCGCGCAGATGGAGCGTCTGGGCAACATCTTCCACCAGATTGGCCGCGGCCAGGTGGTGGTGCGACCCCTTGCGCTGACGCTCCACGAGGGGTTTGTCGACAACGACCTGAAACTCTGCCTCTATACCGACCACCAGATTTTCGACCGCTACCAGCGCTACCGCATCAACGGCGAAATCAAGCGCGACGAGCAGATGACCATCGCCGAGCTCAACCAGCTGAGGCCGGGCGACTACGTGGTCCACATCGACCACGGCGTGGGCCGCTTCGACGGGCTGGTCAAGATTACGGAGAACGGCAAGACGCACGAGGCCATCAAGCTGGTCTACAAGGATGGCGACGTGCTCTTCGTCAACGTCCACTCGCTCCACCGCATTTCGCGCTACAAGTCGGGTGACGGCGAACCGCCGAAGGTCTACAAACTCGGCACGGGTGCCTGGCAGAAGCTCAAGAATGCGGCCAAGAAGGCCGTCAAGGATATCTCGCGCGAGCTCATCGCCCTCTATGCGCGCCGCAAGGCGTCGAAGGGCTTCGCCTTCTCGCCCGACAGCTACCTCCAGCACGAGCTCGAGGCGTCGTTCCGCTGGGAGGATACGCCCGACCAGCAGGCCGCCACGGCCGCCATCAAGAAGGACATGGAGTCCGACCAGCCGATGGACCGGCTCGTCTGCGGCGACGTGGGCTTCGGCAAGACCGAGGT
>OOBZ01001077.1_pt1 | contig 19258 bp, 28 predicted proteins | sample 1671601 | NCBI WGS metagenome assembly OOBZ01 (sample SAMN06348173, study PRJEB24527) | human gut metagenome | biome: human gut; feature: ankylosing spondylitis patient; material: feces | host: Homo sapiens | place: China | collected 2015-10
TGTAACATTTTATAAAATTTTAGTCCACTGTCTTTATACGGTGGACTTTTTCATACCATTATAGTGTTGTTTGTCATTTCTTTCATTTGCCTTTCATCACATTTTATCATAAATTCAAGGAGCCCGAGGATTTACTCCCCGGGCTCCTTTGTTCCGTTGTTATTTATCCCGGGATAGGACTTAAGTTCATCTCCGTTGATGCGCAGTTCAGCGGGCGTTCTCGACTGTTTCGATAAGTGCTCTTTGAATCAACGTTCTCTTAAAATTATTTTTAGAGTGGTCATAGCCATAAAGTTTTTCGTGTTCACTCATGGACATATATTGTGGGTATCCGTATTCTGCGGCAGTTGAATCAACGATAACCCACTCACCATCTGCATAGGCCTGCACCCAAGAATGTGCTCCATTAAAGACATCTGCTGATACCATAAAGCACGGAATTCCTGCAACGTCGAGAATATCTAATGTAGCATTCGCGAAATCATTGCACACACCTGTAGTTCCAGATGTCCACGAAAATCCCCCTTGCCCTGCTCCGTAACTAAATTTTGATGTAACCAAGTCCACACAAATTTTGATTTTCTCCTTATCAGACATTCCGCTTGTGAATTTACTGATGGCAGGAGATACAGCTTTCTTAGTTGCTTCATTTACTTGCGAAGTATTAAAAATCCAACAGTCATTTTTCTTGTCAGTTCCAAACTTATGACCATCCATAAAGATGCAGGTGACTGCAATGGATGTATCCCCTTGGGCCTTATTTAGGTCACCTGTTCCGAAAACGGCATAATTGTAATAATCATTTACAACCCTATACTTTTTGCCAACGCTTGCTGCTGAAATATCCTCCGCATGAATGAGTGTGTCGATAGCTGCGTTGAACGTATCTTTATCGGTCGCGTTTTTCACAGTATCGCTCTGCTTGGACCAATAATCAACGGTGGGTTTATGGGTCTCATAGGACAGAGTTACAGGGAAATCACTGAGCGTGCCAACCGGACCATATCTCCCTTCAGATGTTGTGCCGGGAACGTCTTGTTCTGATGGATTACTGGGGTTAGTGGGCTCAGCAGGGGTACTGGGCTTGCTACTTCCATTGTAATTAAGGAAAGCATCCTTCATGCGGCCATAGACAACTGCTGCTTGGGCACGGTTCATGTAGGAGCTGCCGGAGAAGGTTCCCTTGGAATCGGTGCCGGTAATAATGCCCATGGCAAACACAGCGGCAACGCTGGTTTGATAATAATCAGGAATGCTACTTATGTCAGCAATCTTGGAATAGGTCGCGTGGACTGTATTGAAATCAGGGCGCCCTGCGAATTCCTTGGCATCCATCACGTTCGCAATAATAACGGCCATGTCATATCTGGTAATGGGCTTGTCCATCTTTCCCTGCACAAAAGTCAGCAGGTGTTTATCCTCCGCCACCTTCTCCGCTGCCGCGTACCACTTTGCATTCGAACCAACGGACTTCTTTGCGGCTTCGAGTTCTGTGGGGAAGAACCCTCTGGTCATGATAGTGACAAACTGTGCTTCGGTCAGCGTTCCGCTGGGAGAGAAAATGCCCGTGTATTTTGCCGCGTTACCGCCGGTTCCTGCCATAACGCCATCCGAATAGGCCCGCTCGATGTTTGCATAAGCCCAGTGTGTCGTAGGAACGTCGGTGAAGTGGGAAGCGGCGGCAGGAGCCGCGGCAAAGGCTGAAACGGAAAGAGACGACAGCAGAACCAGCGCTAAAAGCAGTGACAAAATACGTTTTTTCATGGGCGATCCCTCCATAAAAATAGATTAAACATATTATACCAAAGGGAAGAAAAAAGTCAAAAAAAGTATTGCAAATGCAGAGGGAAATATGCTATTATAATACTGTAATTGTCTCTCTTTGCCGCTGCGGTACTGCCGCAGGTCCGGAGTATAGTGTCTTGTCCGTCCTGACAGCCAGTCGAGGGTAGCGGTCGTTTCTATATTTTTGCCCCCCTGCGGGAATATGTCTATTTGAGCTGTGATTGCCATTATAGGTAGTCACAGCTTTTTTGCACACGATATCCACCACATATCGTATCAAAAAGAGTCGGAGAATACAATATATAGTATCTTATACCGACCGTATCAACCGGATCGGTGTGGTGGGCTGTATCCTACCGAGGGGCCCTTGTGGTGACCACACCGTCCTCCACAGATTGGAGGATATTCATGGACCTTGATCTCTTTGATGCAAAGACAACTAGTGACATACTCATCGGGCTGAGAACTGCACGTGGATGGACTCAGGCAGTTGCTGCTAAGCATTGTGGCCTAAGCCGATCTGCATATATGCAGATTGAGGGTGGATGGACCGAGCATCCACATAGTACCACACTCCTCAAAATTGCCGCTGCATATGACATCAGTGATGAGGCCCTGCTGGGACAACCAATCGACACTGGCAATGTCGCTGCACAGATTGATGATGTCATCCGGATTTTGACAGCTATCAAGTCCACGCTAACCTAATCGGCAAAATGTAAAATGCAAGGCGCGGGTTTACCGTGCCTTGCATTTTGCCGTTTTTGCCTACTTTTTTGTATTGTTTTGTCGGCGACATGACATTGGGATATTGATACAATATACTCGCAATCAGGTGAGGCACTTGTGTTGCAATGGCTGGCCAGCCAACATCAACAGTAACAAACAGCAAATCTCTCCCGTGAAAATAAAGGAATATAGAAAAATGCAGGAGGTACAAAATGAAAGGTCTAGGACAATTTCGACAGTTTAATTGGGCTGGATTTTCTGAGGGCAAAACATATCAGGTGGTGGGCATCTCCGACTGGCTGGACCGCGACACGGGTAAGCGGCTGGGCAAGCGGGTGGATGTGGTCATCATCGAAGACAACACGCCGTATGAGTACCGCAGTGGTACACAGTACACTAACCTGTACGAGCGCCTAACTTTTAAGGTCGAGGGCAGCATGGAGGTTGCCGTGTCCATCGGCGACATCGCGGCCCCGGTAAACGCTGTGGCCCGCTGTTATGGAGACTATAGCAACCAACTCTCCATTACCTGTCAGGGCATCCGAGTTATCCAGCCCCAGCAACCCGCCCAAAAGGTAAAGGAGTAAGCAATGTACTACCACGCTAATGCCTCTCGGTTGCGCTACGCTCCCCTGTATATCCAGCTTGCCGCTGCCGGTGGTATTGCTTTAATCGGGAGTATTGTCTGCGCTGTTACCCATATCCAACTTGCCCCCTCTCCGGGGGCGACGGATATGCTATCAGTCATTAACGGCAACATGGCTGCACTGGCACTCCGTGCTAGCAACTATGCCCTGCTGGTGGCTGTAATACTGCTGGCCTCTGCTGTACTGTGCTATTGGCGGATGCCCGATACCGTCCGTCTGTGCTGCATGGTTCGGCAAGCCTTGTATCAGCCGGCCCGTGGAAACCCGCTGCACCTGCGGGATGGGGACTTGTTGCCCAAAGTTAGTTGCAAGTGTGTTGGCACAGGGATATATCGTCTGACAATCAGTGCCCAGCAAAGCGTAGCTGTGGATACCCTTGTCGATGCGGCCCCAGTCATCTCGGCGGCGCTTAACCGAAAGTACCAACGGTATGCAGTTACGCAGACGGATGCGGATGTTGCTTTTCGGTCTGTTGTATTCCTGATTGAGGATGTGGCGGTTGACCGCTCTATAACTTACAACTCCGCTGCTGATATGCAGCCAGAATCGCCCACGATGCTCCGTGTGGATCAGACTACCTGCATAGACTTAACAACATCAGGGTCCATACTTGTAGCAGGAAAAACTCGCAGTGGCAAAACTACAGGCGTGATTTCCATGCTGATACAAGTACTATCCTGCGGACCAGATGATTATGGCAGTAACATTATCATCATTGATCCTAAGTGTGCGGAACTGTCCCGACTCCCGCATACAGTTGCGCTGGATGATGACGGCGAAGCTACTCAAATTGTGGATGCGCTCAAGGCGTTCGTTGCATCTATCGTTTACCGGCAACAAATCTTAAATGACTTGTCAGAACAAACAGGTGATGCTGTTAAGTGGTGGGACGCAAATTTTCATCCATCGTTTCTGTTTCTGGATGAGTATGTTTCCTGCCGTGCAGTTTTGCCTAAAAAGGCCGCTAAGGACAGTAATTACTGCTTGGACACATTTGACAGTCTAATAAAGCGCATTGTCACAACTGGAGCCTCAGCAGGATGCTATATGATTATTAGCATCGCAGAAGCCAGCGTAGCCGAAGGTGGTCTTCCCGCCATGCTCCGATCTGCTATGTCAACTAAGATTTTGTTCCGCCCGACACGAGTGGAAGGAATGCTGATGTGGGATGCAGAGAAGTTAGATAACTTTGCTGGGGATAGAGTGTATCAGCCCGGAGATGCGTGGTTCTCTAGCACGGATGGTGTTCACGATGCAGTATCGTTTGTACCTTTTCCGCGCATGGGATTTCCGGTTTACAAGGAACTGGGACGGCTATTGCAGAATTACTATGATTGGCCGCGCTGCCGTGGACGCAGTCCAAAGGCAGTGTGGCGTGTGCCAGACACATAGATAATCCAGTAGTAGCGCGGCTACTGGGCTTGTTGATGGTAGCCGCGCTTGCTATGCCATCATGCCAAAATTTATAAAAGGATTGTACATATGAGCAAAAGGAAGAACAATCGGAACGGACAAAGGGACAGGCCCTATAGTTATATGTTGGTCCAACAACCGCAATATCTTAATCCACCTTATGATACGCTGGATAGGTTGATTAAACGAATAAAGGCAATTGGTGCAGATAGGTATGCTGGTATTCTCCACGATAAAGACACGGGCGAAAAGCCCCATATCACCATATTTATGCACTTCCCAAATGGGCGCGAGGTAATCCCACTAGCGAAGAAACTAAATATTGCACCACAGTATCTGGAAATATGGGATGAGGGTATCGATAACGGTTTTGCTTATTTGGCTCACAGAACACCGGACGCAAAAGAGGATTACCAGTATTCGCCAAATGAAGTGATTGCAAATTTTGACTATGCGGCATGGCTCTCGCAATATGAGGCAAAGCAACAGAAAAAGGGAAAACATCCAAGTCGTAAAGGCGATATAGACCACTTGCTTGACTGCCTCTATATTGGAATCGTAAACCGTGAAGATGTGGAAAAGCAATTGTCGGGGAGTCAGTATGCAAAATACCACAAAAAGATTGACGACGTGTGTGCCAAGCGAATGCAAGATGTTGCCAAGCAGCGGAATGCAGAACGGAAGGCAAAGGGCGAAAAGGTCAAAGTTGTCTGGATTTTCGGCCCAGCTGGAACCGGAAAGACCCGCTTTGCAAAAGAGCAAGCCGCAAAACAAGATGAACACTATTACATTACAGGTAGCAGCCGGGACCCGTTTCAACGGTACAACTGTGAGGATGTAATCGTCTATGATGAAGCGCGTCCGGGTGACATTGCTTTTTCCGATTTACTAAAATTGCTGGACCCATACGGCGAAGATGTAGCGGCTCCCAGTCGTTACTATGACAAAGCAATTTGCGCTGGAACATTTTATATTACTTCCCCATATTCGCCGTGGGAGTATTATAAAAAAATTATGGATGAAGGCTGGATATTTCAGCCTGACAAATATGAACAGCTTCTCCGTCGCCTAACACTAGTGATTCAGATAACAGAAGAAAGCATTCAAGCGGTTCGCTATGATATTCAAGAGAAAAAGTCCTTTCCCATTCCAGAAACCGCTCGGCCTAATACCTACTGGCAAGAGGCTAAGAAAAATAAGGATGAATCTATAACTTTATTCAACTCCTTTTTTGACGATGCTACCCCCAATACATCGAAAAGCGACGAACCATGTGAACAAGTGAGGATTCCAGAATGAAACAAGACGAAGTGCCTATCCAAGAAAAGCTGCTCCTAACCATCAAGGAGGCTGCCCTATACAGCAATATAGGTATCAATCGAATTGATTCAATGCTTCGGGAAGAAGGATGCCCGTTTGTTCTTTTTGTTGGCAGTAAAAAGCTGGTAAAAAGACGCGAGTTTGAAGCCTATCTTGCAGAGCGGTTTGCAGTTTAATAGATATGCCCTGCTGCCTTGGCGACAGGGCATGTCTCATATTTCGGATAATTAGAAAATGCTTTTTATCTATTGAGAAAATGAAGCTACCATGATACAATTACTTAGTTACATGGCTCGTTTTCTCGTTGGTCGAGAGGAGCCAAATATATGGGAAAAAGTTTGAAAGGAAAAGAATTGGGCAAGGGTATAGGTCAGAGAAAAGATGGCCTTTACTATGCGAGATGCACAAATAAATCTGGACAGCGTTTGGAAAAGTGCTTCCAAGACCTCAAAGAAGCGCGAAACTGGCAGAAGGAACAGCAGTATCGGCAAGTACACCCGGAAATAAAATCTGCGCCGCCCAAAATGACGGTGAACGAGTGGTTTGACTTCTGGCAAACCAATTTGCTTGCTGGGTTGGCACCGAACACGGTGAGAAACTATCGTGAACGCTATGAAAGAAACGCAAAAGCAATATTAGGCGAACTTTTGTTAACAGAAGTAAAGCCGATGCATTGTAAGGCTGTTTTCAACGGTATGACCGGGACTTATGCGGGTTCGACCATTCGTCAGGCATATATCGCACTGGGTTCCATGTTTAAGGCTGCAAAGGAAAACGGACTGATTGAAAAACATCCGATGGATGGTGTTCGTTTTGATAGTCCGATAAAAGCGGTAGACGAGATTCATTTTCTGACGGTCAGTGAACAGAAAGCGTTCTTGGAGATCGCGAAACATTCTCACAATTATGCACAGTACGCTTTGATTTTGGAAACAGGTCTGCGTACTGGTGAGGTGATTGGGCTGACATGGGATGCGATAGACTGGGAAAATCATACTCTGACAGTCAATAAGACGATGGAGTTTCGTCACAAGCAACACGAATGGAGAGCGGGACCGCCCAAGACTAAAACGAGTTACCGTACCATTCCGCTGACAGATACCGCCTATCAAATTCTGCGGGACCTCTACTTAGGACGCGAGTACCGCAAAGAGACTTCGGAATTGGATAAGGTGCTGACCTACATTGACCGTCGGACAGCCAAACAAGCAGAGTTACATATGCGTGATTTGGTGTTCATCAATTACCGGACTGGGATGCCAGCTAAGAACAGTAGCTATGATACACACCTGTATAAATTGTGCGATAGGGCAGGAATCGAGCATTTCTGTATGCACGCCCTGCGGCATACCTATGCTACCCGCGCCATTGAAAGCGGTATGCAGCCAAAAGTGCTTCAAAAGCTGCTGGGTCATGCAAGCATTAAAACAACGATGGACCGTTATGTTCATGTGACAGATGATTCGATGTTCCAAGCTGTGCGTCAATTTCAGAACGCCCAAACTGCTTAATTGTGAGCAAAAGGGTGAGTAAAAGGTGAGTAAATCACTAAGCAGGAAGTTAATGTTTGAAGAAAAGTTCTCAAAACGCGCATTATGCGCGAAAAATAACACTTTTCTTCCTGAAAAATAAAGGAGGAGAATTAGAGATGAAATTAGGTATCGTGGGACTGCCGAATGTTGGCAAGTCCACCCTGTTCAACGCCATCACCAACGCCGGTGCCGAGAGCGCCAACTACCCCTTCTGCACCATTGACCCCAACGTGGGCATGGTAGCAGTGCCGGATGCACGGCTGGACAAGCTGGCAGAGATCTATGAGCCGGACAAAAAGACCCCGGCGGTCATCGAGTTCGTGGACATCGCCGGTCTGGTGAAGGGCGCCAGTCAGGGCGCGGGCCTTGGCAACAAGTTTCTGGCCAATATTCGCGAGACCGATGCCATCGTCCATGTGGTCCGCTGCTTTGACGATGAAAACATTATGCACGTGGTGGCGGACGCCGGCACCAACGTGCCCGTGGATCCCGTGGGGGATATTGAGGCCATCGATATGGAGCTGATCATGGCGGATCTGGACATGGTCCAGCGCCGTGTTGACAAGGCCCAGAAGGCCGCCAAGGGCGACAAGAAGTTCCTTCATGAGGCGGATGTATTCAAGGCTCTGGCGGAGCATCTGAACGGCGGCAAGTCTGCCCGGACCTTCGATTGCTCCGATGATGACAAGGCCCTGATCTCCACCTCCGACCTGCTGACCCTCAAGCCCATCATCTACGCCGCCAACATGGACGAGGACGGCTTTGCCAATCAGGAGGGCAACGAGTATCTGAAGAAGGTCCGTGCGCTGGCAGAAGCCGAGGGCAGCGAGGTTCTGCCCATCTGCGCCAAGCTGGAGCAGGACATCGCTGAGCTGGAGGGCGAGGACCGGCAGATGTTCCTGGACGAGCTGGGCATTGCGGAATCCGGTCTGGACCGGCTCATCAAGTGCAGCTACTCCCTGCTGGGTCTTATCTCTTTCCTGACCTACGGCAAGGATGAGTGCCGCGCCTGGACCATCCGAAAGGGCACCAAGGCCCCTCAGGCTGCCGGTAAGATCCACACTGACATCGAGCGGGGCTTCATCCGGGCGGAGGTCATTGCCTATGATGATATGATCAAGTACGGCGGTGTCAACGCCGCCAAGGAGAAGGGCCAGCTCCGCAGCGAAGGCAAGGAGTATGTGGTGCAGGACGGCGACATGATCTACTTCCGCTTCAACGTGTAAAATCAGTTTCAAACAACAGCGGTCCCGGGTATGACACCCGGGACCGCTCTTTTGCGAGGATGGGGGATGTGCGAAAAAACTCTACCACCAAAAGAAATGGACATGACGAAAAGTCATGTCCATTTCTTTTGGTGGAGCAGAGCAGAGCTTAAACGAACACTCAGCCTCGTTATTCTCTACTGCGTTAACTGCGGATTCTATTGGGATCTGGATTGTATTTTTATTGCCGGAGAAGCTGAACACCAGCCGCAAATCATCGTCATAAGCATACACCGCGACCAGGAATGTGTCAAATAGGCGCGCTTGGTACTTCTTATCGTGAACATCGCCATCTCGGAACATCTCCAAGCCGGATATAATGTCATCGCGGCTGACAGTCACGATGTCTGCCCGAGCCGCTGCGATATTAGCTTTGATGGTAGCGCGCTCAGACTCCAGCTCGACCAGCCTGCTTTTCGTGGTTTCGGTGATGATGCCCTGCTCGATGGCGGACATGATGTTTTTTATGCCATGCTCCGTGCCGGCGAGTTGGTCTTCCAAAATGCCGACCTTGCTCTCGGCTTCCTTGCGCTCATTGTAGGCGACCGTGCTGTCGGCGATCCACTCGATAACATCGTCCTTCAGAGCATAGTCCTTGATAGCTTGGGCGACCTGCAGCTCAATTTCATCTCGGCGCACATTCTTTTTATCGCAGGTCTTTTCCGTTCGACGCTTCTGGCAGACGTAGTAGTAATGCAGGTTGCCGGAGCGTCCGGTGCCGGAGACGCCAGTCATGGGGCTTTTACAATGCCCGCAGAACAGCTTGCCGGTAAGCAGATAGTCACCATTGACGCGGTGACGCCCTTGCGGATTCTTCTTCGTGGTGATCACCTCCTGGACCTTGAAGTAAAGCTCGTCGCTGATAATCCTCGGGATGCCGCCCTCTTTGCGGACATCGCCGTAGATATAGATGCCGCGATACCGTTCGTTGGAAAGGATCTTCTGAAAGCTCGACCGCCCCCACGGGCGACCGTACGAGGTCTTGATTCCACGGGCATTCAGGCTGGCCATGATATCAACGAAAGCCTCACCGCAGGAAACGCGAGTGAATATCTCCCGGATAACCGCAGCCTTCGGCTCGTCGATGGCATAGTGCAGCGTTTCGTCCGCTTTATAGCCGTAGGGCAGATGGCCGTTCGCCACCATGCAATTCGCGGCGTTGTCATATAGGCCGCGCTTGATGTCCTCGGCCATGTTCTCGGAATAGAACTGGTTGACATTCATCATCGAGCGGGCGGCGAAGCGTCCAGCCGCAGTATCGTCGAAATCCTCCTCCACATAGAGAACACGAACGCCAAGATCCTGAAGCCGAGCTTCGTTGATCAGAGCCTCCAGCATATTGCGCCCCATGCGGTTAGACTTCCACGCGATTACATAGCGGAACTTCCCTTTTGCAGCGTCAGTCATCATGCGCTGGAAGTCACGGCGCTTGTCGGTGCGGCCAGAAACGGCGCGGTCGGCATAGGTGTCAATGATCCTGATGCCATACTCCGCCGCCAGCTCGTAGCCCTTTTCAAACTGCTGCTCTACGGAAATGTCCTTCTGGTTGTGGCTGCTGTACCGGCCATAGAGAACGCCCGGCTCTTCGATTTCCAGCTTCTTGCCCCGCTTCGGTTTCGCCGGGTGCTTTGCGGGTTTTCTCGGCAACAGCGCCACCCCCTTCTAACGATAGATTTGCAGTAGTAGATATTCAGAATCAGAAACAGATTACAGATACAGTCTCAGATACAGATACAGGTACAGAGACAGTGCGCGCACGATCGCGCGCACACGCACGCGCGCACGCGATGTATCGCTACCCTATAGATACGGTATAGATACCATATCCATAGGGTATCAGAGGCCGAGGAGTTGGCGCTTCTTTGCGTCAAACTCTTCTGAAGTCAAAATGCCATCGTCAAGCAGTTCTTTCAATCCGCGGATTTCCTCGACGACAGAAACAACTTTTCCTTCGGGTGCAGCCTTCTCAACATCGTAGCTTGAAATATAGTCCCGGATCTGGATAGCTATAGCCAAATCCGCTTTTGAGAAAAAGAAAACTTTCTCAGCGCCGATTGCTGCACTAACCCCAAGGCCAAGCCCCACACCTGCACTTGCGGCTTGAGCAGTATGAAAAGTAATTTTCCCCATGCCGAGGCCACGAGGCTCTTTCAAAGCGAAAGACTGAATTTTCGCAATAGGGAAAAACTCTTCCGTTCTTTTAGCCTCAACAACAAGATTTGGTCCTCTGGTATGCAGAGTAAAACCGTTTGAACATCGCAGTGTTACTTCGGGGATATTCATGCGTGTGCCTCCTTTTCTCAAACTCCCGCTCCTACACCATATCACGATGCGAAGTCAGTCGAAAGTGATAATATATCTTTTCAAAGCGAAACTGCATAAATTTTGATAGAATAACGATGCCGTAGATGGCAATTTTGCAAAGAAAGGAGTCCGGGCATGGGACACGATCATCAATCGGAAGCAGCAGCGAGGAGTATATTGAAAACGCTGCTCGCGGCCGAGCTGTTTTCAAAGCTTTCCGAAAGCCAGCAGGATATGATAATCAGCCAGCTAAAAGCCCTTTTATCACGTTGATGATGATATCTTGCTTTTCCGGGGTCAGCAGCTCGAATAGCTCAATATACTCTTTTGTGCGCCCATCGCTCGTTTCAGCGGTGGGCGTTACGCTTCTTTCCATGCTGACATCATACCCCATAAGCCAGGCTTCGGAAACGCCGAGTGCGAGGCCGAGGATTGTAAGCTTGTCCTGCCCGGGAAGGGTCTTCCCTGAGACATACTGGCTCAAATCGTTCTTGTTGAGCTTTACGTCAAACCGTTTGCAATAAGGCTCTGCAGCGTGAAGAATATCGACCTGGCGCATCTTCTTGATGTCCATGATTTGCTTCAAACGCTGAGAAGTGCTGTACTCTTTCATCGGTCTATCCTCCCCTTGCAGATGACATCATTATAAAGGGCTTTGAACAAAAGTTCAATAGCGAAAAGAAAAAAAGTTCAACTTTTTTGAAAAAATGTGTTGCAAATCATCAAGGCGTATGGTATTCTAACGACAGGTTCAAGGAAATTGAACTTTTGAACAAGCTGAAAGGAGGATAAAAATGGCGTACGATTACAGCAAGCTCTTGGGTCGCATCACCGAAAAGTTTGGAACGCAGGCTCGCTTTTCCGGCGCGATGGGAATGTCTGAGCGCAGCCTTTCTCTGAAGCTCAACAGCAAAGTACCGTTTAAGCAGCCGGAGATTTCCAAGGCCTGTTCTCTGCTGGAGATTGGCGATTCCGACATTCCTGCTTATTTTTTTACCATTGAAGTTCAATAGCTTTGAACTAATGGGAGAGAGGAGGTTCCGATGCAGGTCGCAAGGCTTACGCCAACCGAGGAAAGCGAGCTGGTGAACGAAGTACATATCAACACGGCGGAGATTCCTGATTTTGTACGGGACAACCTCGCCGCAGCGACGCTGGATCTGATCCACGGAATACTTCGGCAGCCAGGTGGACGCGAAGCGCTGGACGCAAAAACCGCAGCCAGACGCGCAGGCAGATCCGCAAAATGAAGGGAGTTGAAAGAATGGCATATTACCGGACTTGCCCGCTTTGCGGGAGCAATAATGACCCGGGTGAAGCCTGTGATTGCCGCGCAGAAATGAAAAAAGAGTCCGCCCCGGCGCAACGGGAACGGACTCAGGCAAATGGATACCCGTACACAGTTTACCAGCCGGGTCGAGCCTCGTCAAGAACAAAGGAGGTGCAACCGTGGCAGAAGAGTTGAGAGAGCTCCGGCTTTCCAAGCAGATACCGGCCAAGGATATGGTCGCGGTGGTACAAGCCATCTACCCCAAGTACGACAAGACCGTTCAGAGCAAGTGCGAGAACGGAGACGCCTACGGTGTGAGCCTGCGGCCGGACGCGATGGCGGCGCTCTACGCGCACTTCGCACCGGAGCTGGTAGAGAGCCGTAAGACGGCCAAAAAGGACGCGCACCGGCTGACCTGTCGTATCTCGGCAAGGCTTGAAACCGCCGACTACGAGGAGTTGCAACGGCTGATAGCGGCTGAGGGCTACGCCACCACACAGGACTGGCTGACCGCCACCGTCCGCCGCTACATCGCAGAGGCAGGTGAACCCGAATGAACTACGATCTGCCAGACCACCCCGTTATCCAAAACATGGAGCGCACCGGCTACCCGGACGGCAAGGAGCCGACCTTCCCGATTTGCCCCGTCTGTGGTGAAGAGTGCGAGGAAATTTTCAGAGACAAAGATTTGAATATCGTCGGCTGCGATATCTGCATCAAGCAGTCCGACGCATGGGAGGAGCCGGAGTGCTTCCCCGGAAAGGAGCATTGATGAAAGGACTGGTTATCACTACCGAAAACAAGATGCAGGTCAGGGAGTTCGGCGAGCCTGCCTATGAGACCATCGGAAAGGCTGTCGGCGGATGGATCGAGGTCGTACACCCGAAGGGCCTGCCCGATCCGTTCTGCATGGTCGTCAACGAGGAAGGACTGCTGCACGGTCTGCCGCTCAATTTGTTCGGCTGCATTCTCTACGATACCGTGCGCCACGGAAATCCCATTGTCGGAGACATCGTGATTCTCAAAGAAGGCTTCACCACGCCTGGCGAGAGAGACTTTATCGGGCTGGACGAGGACGACGTCAAATTCCTCGGCGCAATGGCCGTCAGTCTGAGCGGCGGCGGCATCAAGTGGGAAAGCGAGGCGCGATAATGGCAAAGTTCTATTTTACCTACGGCACGGACGGTCAGCCGTTTTTCGGCGGCTGGACTGAGGTCGAAGCCCCGGACGCTCACGCGGCCTGTGCCGCATTCCGCGCCTATCACCCCGATAAGACCGAGGGCTTAGTGAATTGCTCCAGCATCTATGACGAGGAGAAGTTCAAGCTGACCGGAATGTACCGGGAAAGCAATTTCGGTTTCCGGTGCCACGAAATCATCACTCTGCGGCGCGAAGCCGCTACCAACTGAAAGGAGCTATCACCATGATTAGAAACCCGAACGACATCCAGGAGGGCGCAAAGAAAATCCGCATGCTGATCGCCGGTTATCCCGGCATCGGAAAATCCACTCTGGCGCTGTCCGCCCCCAATCCCCTGCACATTGACGTCGATTTCGGCATCGACCGCATCGAGCCGCGCTACCGCAAGCCGTACATCCAGCCCCAGAGCTACGACGAGATCCTGGGCGACCTCACCCCGATCAATCTCCAGGACTTTGATACCCTTGTCTTTGACACCGGCGGCAAGCTCATTTCCCTCATGTCCCTGTGGGCTATCAAGAAAGACCCGAAGTATGGCCAGCGCGACGGCAGCCTCTCTCTCAAGGGCTATGGCTTCGTCGGTAAGGAATTCGTCCGACTGATGGACTATTGCTTCTATGAGCTGCAGAAGAACATCGTCATCGTGTTCCACGCCACCGAGGAAAAGGACGGCGACAACACCCGCCTCCGCATCAAGGTCGAGGGCCAGACCAAGAACAATGTCTGGGAGCCTATGGACTTGGGCGGCTTCGTGGAGATTTACGGCAACGACCGCACCATCGGCTTCTCCAACTGCGAGAGATACTTCGCCAAGGGAACGCGCGGCATCTCCGGCATTCGCAAGATTCCCGCACTCGGCCCGACCAGCCCCAACGACTTCCTGACGAAGCTGTTCGCCGAGTACAACGCCAAGGCCACTGCCGAGGTCGAGCAGAACGCTGTTGATCAGGCGGCATACGAGGCCGCGATGGTCGAGGGCTCGGCTATTATCGCAGGCATTGTCGATGCCGACACCGCCAACGCCGCCATGCCGAAATATCAGGCCATTAAGCACGCGCTGACCTCCAACAAGGAGCTGGGCGTCCTCTGGAACAAGAAGGTTAAGGAGTGCGGCCTGTTCTACGATAAGGTGCTGAAAAAGTACACGCCCGCGCCGGCAGCGCCCGGAGAGGAGAAGGGAGCTGAGTAAATGGGACGCTACCTGATGACCCATTCGCTGCTGTCGTCCTGGCTCTACACCATGAAGGGCAACCCCTATGAGGATATGACAACGGAGCGCGACCCGATGGCGGAGTTTATGCTGACGCTGCGCCGGGAGCCGACGCCTACCACCGAGGCCATGCAGAACGGCATCGACTTTGAAGATTTGGTGACGAGCATTATCAACGGCCGCGGCGATCCAAACAATCAGTGGTATGCCGCTGCCGAAAAGGTCGCTCGACGGTGCGCCGGGGGCATCCTCCAGTACAAGGCCAAGAAAGTTGTCGAAGTCGGCGGCGTGAGCCTGCTGCTGTACGGCCGTCTGGACTGCTTGAAAGCCGGGGAAATCATCGACGTCAAGTTCACCAAGAGCTATGACGCTGGAAAATATTTCGGCAGTACCCAGCACCCCACCTACTTTGAGTTGATCCCTGAAGCGCGGCAGTTTACCTACATCGCCAGCAACGGGCGCGATGTATGGCCGGAAACATACTTCCGTGAGGACGCTCCCAGCATCTTCCCTGTCATTTCCGACTTCTTCGACTGGCTCCGGGCGGTGGATCTGATGCAGGTCTATCAGGAGAAGTGGGCTGCATTATGAACGGCAGGCTGAAAGACTGGTCGTTCTCTCGCACCGGCGAAAGCGTCCTGACTATCACAACCCGCGAGAGCTGCAAGAAGCTGTGGGATGCGCTCGGCGATCAGGAGATCACATTCTCCATCAAAAGGCGCGTCATCCCCCGAAGCCTCAACGCGAACAACTACGCATGGTCGCTGATTGAGAAACTGGCCGTCGCAGTGAAGTCGGACAAGGACTCCGTTTACGAGGAAATGCTCCGGCGCTACGGCACTGGCGAGACATACACCGACGAGGCCGGAAACGAGTGCAAGGTGTTGTTCTCCCTGCGGGAGGGCGTCCCTCCCGCGCTGGTGGCGCGGCACTACGCCGAAACCGGCGTCGGTTATGTCGAGGGGAAGAAGTTCATTCATTACCGGGCGATCAAAGGCACCAGCGAATATTCCACGAAAGAAATGAGTGTCTTTCTGGACGGCATCATTTCCGAGTGCCAGGAGGTCGGCATCGAAACCGACACCCCCGAGCAGATTGCCAGATACAAGGAGGAATGGGGTCGATGAGCTATGGCGAAGAACTTATGACTGAAATGCTGATTGCCGAAGCACTCGAGGAGCAAGACCGGAAGGACCAGGTGTGCCGCTTCTATGGAGCTATCGGCGCCAAGGTGTGGATTACCTCGGACGGGAGCAGCATCAGCATTCGCAAGATGGATAGCCGTCATATCCGAAATTGCATCTCAATGCTCAAGGGGAATATGCCGCTTTATGATGAGCCTTTCGATAGGATCGCCTTAAAGTATATCGAACTGTTTGAAGCGGAAATTCAGACAAGATACCCACCCAAAGATGCCTCCGAGGGCTTCTTTGATGAAGAGGAGGACGAATTCATTGCGCAAAGTTTATTGTGACTACTGCGGTCGAGAGACTGAGTATGTCGACAGCAAGGTCATCTACGGCAAGAGCTACGGCAAAATCTATCTCTGCCGGAACTGCATGGCATACGTCGGTGTGCATAAGGGGACGGACAAGCCCCTCGGCCGCCTTGCCAATGCGGAACTGCGGAACTGGAAAAAGGCTACACACGCCGTATTTGACCCTCTGTGGAAGTATGGCCGCTTTCGCGGCCATCGCAACGCGGCCTATGCGTGGCTTGCCCAGAAGATGGGCTTGCCCGTGGAGAAGACCCACATCGGAATGTTTGATGTCGGCCAGTGCCGCAAGGCCATCGAAATCATTGAGAAAGAAACGAAAGGAGATCGTTATGGAAGATACCAAAAAGACCCCCGCTGAGCTGGTCGCTGATCTGATGCTTGACCCCGGCTTTGTCCTCGTTCCGCAGGATCGCTACGAGGAGCTGATCCGCGCTGAAACTGAGCGCGATGTGCTGGAAGCGACCATCAAGGGTGAGAACAGCTACAATGTCGAAAGAGTTCTCGATGCCATTCAGCAGGCGCGCAGTGCGCTGTACCGCATGAAGATGTTGGTGCTGCGAAACGCTGACGAGCCGGAGGCTACGGCCGATGCTGAATAAGATCATCGTCATGGGTCGATTGACCCGCGACCCAGAATTGCGGCGTACGCAGTCCGGCCTTTCTGTTACCAGCTTCTCCGTTGCCTGCGACCGCGATTTCAAAAGCCAGTCCGGGGAAAAGGAAACGGATTTCATCGACATCGTTGCCTGGCGAACTACCGCTGAATTCGTCTGCAAATATTTCAGCAAGGGACGCATGGCGGTCGTCGAGGGGCGGCTGCAGATCCGCGACTGGCAGGACAACAACGGCAACAAGCGCCGATCCGCCGAGATTGTAGCCGACAATGTTTACTTTGGGGATTCCAAACGCGACGGTGACGGAGGCGGCTATCAGCAGGGCGGTTACGCGCCGCAGGGCGGATATCCTCAGCAGAGCCAGGGCTACGGTGCGCCGGGCGGCTCTTATGGCGGCACTGCTCCTGGTGGATATCCTGCCTCTGACTACGGTGACTTTAGTGAAGTCGGCGAGGATGATGGAGAGCTGCCATTCTGAAACGGTCGCCCGGGCAACCGGGCGACAGCCCACCGAAGGAGGTGAACACTATGGCGAGCTATCGGAATATCAGCATGGACTTTTGGACGGACAGCAAGGTCGTCGATGACTTTACGCCCGAGGATCGGTACATCTATCTCTACTGCATGACCAATCCGCACACCAATCTCTGCGGCTGTTACGAGGTCAGCATCAAGCAAATTGCCAACGAGACAGGGTACAACAACGATTCCGTGGAACGCCTGCTGAAACGCCTGGATAGCGCGCACAATGTCATTCGGTACAGCGCGCAGACCAAGGAGCTGCTGATCCTTAACTGGTGTCGATACAACTGGTCGACGTCCGAAAAGCTCAACAAGCCGCTGCTGGGCGAGATTCGCAAGGTCAAGAACGATCGTTTCCGCGAGTACCTGGCAGCGCGCTACAACGAGCGCTCTACCGTAACGGCGCAGTATAACGCTGCAGAAGATGGCCACCCCGAGGTCCCCCGCCATAAGCACGGCGCGCATGGATGGGTGCGGCTCACCGAAGAGGAATACGCCCGGCTGATCGACGACCTCGGCGAAGAAGAGTTGACGCGCTGCATCGACTACATAGACGAGTCTGCTCAAATGCACGGCAACAAGAACAAGTGGCGCGACTGGAATCTTGTTATTCGGAAGTGCAGCCGTGAACGCTGGGGCATCCGTGGCGGCAACGGCAGCCGACCGAGCACCAGCGGGAGCGCTATGGACGACCTGCAGCAGCTCCACCAGATGTACGCCAGCGAGGAAAGCCTATGACGCACAAGGAAATGAGCGAGATATTCGCCGTGATGCTCCTTGCCTATCCGAATGCAGAGGTTTTCAAGGGCGGCATCGCAAAGCTCGGCCCTACCATCAATCTGTGGGTGACCTGCTTGCCGGAGATCGACTTCTGGACGGGGCAGCAGGCTGTTGTAAAGTTGGTGCGCGAGTGTAAATTCCCGCCGACTATCGCAGAATTCAAGGAAAAAGCCGAAAAGGTGCAGGCCGAAGTGAGGGCGCGGATTGACCAGGCGTGGAATTACCTCAAGCTCGATATGGACTTTGGGAAAACACCAGAGGAGGCTGTGGCAAGATTGCCGGAGGGAACGGATATCAGGCGCGTCATTGAGGCTATGGGTGGTCCCTCTCGGTTGATTGCAACAGGAGAGCGCACCTTTGGCGACGGCACCGTAAAGACATACGAGTATTACAACTACGACGGTTTCAAGTCCGCATATGAAACGATCATCCGGCAGACAAGCGCGCTCAACAGCGGGCCGCGCAAAGCGGTCGGGCCGGGCATGAAGCAGATAGGAGGGAAAACATGAAACGAAGAAGAAAAAGGAGGGCTTCGCCGGCGCCGCTTATCTGCCTGCTCGCAGTTTTAGCCTGCATCGTAGCTCTCCGCATTAGTGTCAGCGAGGAAACCGCAGCGTCAGCACAAATGACCGGCAAGTTAGAAAACCCAGCAACGACAGCACCTGTCAGGCTTTTAGAGGTAGAAAAGACCGAGGCTGAGCAAGTTACCTGGGCCGAAGATCGTCCCGCCCGTGCAGCTCGGTATGTCAACATCGAAATGACTGACGAGGAGCTGGCAGATCAGGGCATTAAGCAGAACACCATCCGTCTGTCCATTGGTACCGAGCATATCGACGATATCATCGAGGATCTGGAGCGTGGATTTGCAGCTCTGAAATAAGCAAGAGTGTGTCGGGCTGAGAATCCGAGGCATATACATAATAAATGGTAAATTGATAAAATGCGGTGTCATCTGCCAACTCTTCTTTAAGCAGGGAAGAACGGCAGATAACGCTGCATTTTTATTATTCCATTTTGGAAGAAAACGGCGTAGAAAAATTCATGCCAAACTGCCCTTTACAGGGTAAAATGCTGAATTGTTGGGATTTAAGGAGGAAACGGGGAGGCGAGTCTTGACAATAAGGGCGGGTAAGTGGTAATTTATCAGATAGAAGGATACAGAGCTGTAA
>OOBZ01001092.1_pt1 | contig 19048 bp, 17 predicted proteins | sample 1671601 | NCBI WGS metagenome assembly OOBZ01 (sample SAMN06348173, study PRJEB24527) | human gut metagenome | biome: human gut; feature: ankylosing spondylitis patient; material: feces | host: Homo sapiens | place: China | collected 2015-10
CATGATAATTAACGGATAGCTCAAGTTATCCGTTTTTTTGTTTTTATTCTAAAATTTTTATTATAAACAAAAAGCAGCAAAAGTTTGATAAACTTTTGCTGCTTTTTAATTTGTTATTTATTTTTTAGCTGCACTAAAATTTTTTCAGTATCTTCACCTAACCGCGGAGCACGCTTATTCAATTGCGCCGGCGTCTTACTGAGCTTCATCGCAAAACCAAGCTGCTGATACTCACCCAGCTCATCATCCTGTACATTCAACACCATTTCATTAGCCTGCACCTGTTCAGACTCGACAGCCTCTTTAAAATTTAACACCGGAGTTACGCAGGCATCCTTATCAGCAAAAAACTCTTCCCATTCCCGCATCGTTTTCTGCTTAAAAGCCGCTGCAAGCTGTTCCTTTAAATAAGGATGATTACTTTCGTCGTCAATCATATCAATAAGCTCTTCCCTGCCAAGACCTATGCACAGATTACGCCAAAACTTTTTCTCAAGGCAGCCTACGGAAACATAACGTCCGTCAGCAGTAGCGTAAATATTATAGTTAGCATAAGCACCTGTCAGCCAGTTATTACCACGTTCTGCCACAAAACCACTGCCGAAGAAAAGGCTGGCAGCCCCAGGCATCAGATTCATAGCTACATTGAAAAGCGAAATATCTATTTCCTGTCCCTGTCCGGTCAATGCAGCATGGCGTAAAGCGATCATAATACTCATGCCTGCTGAAAGCGCCGCATTCATATCTGCCATTAGCACGCCCGGAACAGCCGGCGCGCCGTCAGCTTCTCCGCTCATAGCCGTTACACCTGCAAGACTGAGATAACCAAGATCATGGTCAGCCTTATGTGCCAGCGGTCCCTTACTGCCATAGCCGCTAAGCGAGCAATAAATTATCTTAGGATTAACCTTGGCAGCAGCCTCATAATCTACCCCAAGCTTCTTCAGCACGCCGGGACGATAACTTTCTACTACTACATCGGCTGTTTTGACCAGTTCAAGAAAAATATTTTTACCCTCTTCACTTTTCAAATCAAGTACTACACTTTGTTTATTACGGTTAAGTTGCAAATGCCAATAGCCAAAATCTTTTAAAAACGGCGGAAAACTGCGGGAATAATCACCCTTGCCTGGTTCTTCTATCTTGATTACCTCAGCACCAAAATCCGCCAGCAGCATTGTACAATAAGGTCCCGGCAGAAGTCTGGACATATCTAAAACACGAATTCCGGTTAAAGCCTGCATACTACACCTCCGTTATCTTTACACCACCTGGAAAATATAAAATTTAAGATAAAAGGTTTCCGGTACATTCCACAACACCGGATGGTCAGGAGCCTGCTGACGCACTTCAACCTGACGCAGTGATACGCAGGCATCTTTGGCTGCATCATGCAGCATCTGAACAAAAAGTTCTTCCTTCATAAAATGTGAACAGGAACAAGTAGCCAAATAACCTCCTCGGGGCAAAAGCTTCATGGCTTTCAGATTAATCTCCTTATAACCGCGGACAGCATTTTTCACTGTGCTGCCGGATTTTGTAAAAGCAGGCGGATCAAGGATAATAAAATCATACTCATGTGATTTATTATTCACCAGCTCACTGAGTAAATCAAATACATTAGCCTGTAAGCCTTTAAAGCCTTTAGCAAGGCCGTTGATAGCTGCATTATGCTCAGCCATTCTTACAGCCTCTGCACTGATATCAACAGCGGTAACACTTGCTGCTCCGCCCTTAGCAGCATTCAATGCAAAAGAACCTGTATGAGTAAAGCAATCTAACACCTTATGTCCTTTAGCTATTTTAGCTACTGCCTGACGGTTGTATTTCTGGTCCAGGAAGAATCCTGTTTTTTGTCCGTTTTCTACATCGACAGTATATTTAATGCCATTCTCGCAAATTTCGGCAGTTACAGGGCATTTCTCATCCAGCAAATCAGAATGGAAAAAGCCCTTATTTTCTTCCATACCTTCCAAGCGGCGTATTTTTACATCATTACGTTCATATAAACCGCGTATATTTTGTCCCATTTCCCGTAAAATCTTGATGAGCAGTTCAAAAATCATTTGCTTACGCAGCTCTATGCCAAGTGATAAAGTCTGCGTTACAAGTATATCGTTAAAACGGTCTACCGTCAGACCGGGGAACATGTCAGCCTCACCAAAAATAAGACGACAGCAGTTAAAATCCTGCTCACCCATAACGGTCAGACGATAATCAATAGCATAACGCAGACGGCGCTCCCAAAAAGCCTCATCAAACTTATCATTAGTATTGGTAGAAATAATTCTTACTCTGATTTTAGAAATATCATTAACAAAACCGGTTCCCAGATATTTGCCTTTGGCAGTTACTACGTCTACTAAGTCACCGTTTTTATATTCTCCCTCAACATGAGTTACTTCTTCACCAAACACCCAGGGATGTCCGCCGCGTGCTGCACGCTCTCCTTTAGGCGTGATATAAAATTTTGCAAAATTACGCATCAATATCTCTCCTTATTTATTCTGTCAGCTGTAACGGCACTGACTTGCCAATACACATACTTTCCGGTGTAACCGTACATTCCAATGCCATAACCTGTACTCCTGCCGCCTGCGCCGCTCGCAGAGCTTTGGCAAATTCAGGATGTGTTGTATAATTAGGCCTAAAAAGCTTTGCTCCGGTAAACTGGATAACAAAAATCGCCGCTGCCTCATATCCCTGCTGCAGACAATCCGTCAGCTCCTGCAAATGCTTAACACCTCTTGCCGTAGGTGCATCAGGAAACATGGCAATGCCGTCATTTTCCAAGGTAACACCTTTTACCTCAATAAATATTTTTCTTTTTTCAGTTTCCAAATAAAAATCAAAACGTGAATTGCCATGCCTGCATTCCGGCTTCATAACTCTTATTTCACCAAACAGCTGCTTCTCAGTCAGCCACTCTGCAACTGCTTTATTAGGTGCTTGAGAATCCATATTAATTAAAAGATTTCCCTTGCGAACAGCAATAAGCGAATACTTTGTCTTACGTTTACTGTCATCGTGCTGCTGCACATAAACTACCGCTCGTTTCGTCAGTAATTCACGGCAGCGTCCCGTATTTTTTACATGACATATTTCTATTACGCCGTTAATTTCTACATGAGCAATAAATCTGTTAGGCCGGCTCAAAAAATAGCCCTGCTGAATATTACTGTATAACATGTTTTCCTCATTTTTGCTTTTATTATAGCAATAAAAACTTACTGAGTGCAAAGAAAAAAGCAGGCAAAGCCTGCTTTTTCACAAAATTATTTAATTATTTTCAATATTTTCAGCAATTAAAATGCCGGAACTACAGCACCTTTGTATTTTTCTTCAATGAATTTCTTTACGTCTTCAGAACGCAGTGCATTCATCAGTTTTTGAATTTCCGGACGTTTTTCATCGCCTTTTCTGATAGCTACTATATTAGCATAAGGAGATTCTTTCGGTTCAGTGAAGAGAGAATCTTTTACCGGGTTCAGCTGAGCTTCCATAGCAAAGTTAGAATTGATTACAGACAAATCAGTATCATCCATAGAACGCGGCAGAAGTGCTGCTTCAATTTCAATAATCTGCAGATTTTTCGGATTGTCAACAATATCTTTAGCAGTTGCACTTACGCCAACGCCGTCTTTCAGTTTCAGCAGTTTAGCGCTTTCCAAAATTGCCAGCGCACGACCGCCATTGGAAGGATCGTTAGGAATAGCAATCTTAGCTCCGTCAGGAACATTCTTAATATCTTTAATCTTCTTAGAATAAATTCCCATCGGTTCAATATGTACCTTACCTGCGGATACCAGTGCCAGACCGCGGTCTTTCACAAAAGAATCAAGATAAGGCTCATGCTGAAAGAAGTTTGCATCAATTTCCTTGTCATTGAGGGACAGGTTCGGTTTTACATAGTCACTGAATTCAACAATCTGCAGGTCAATGCCTTCTTTAGCCAGTTTCGGTTTAATCTGGTTCAGAATTTCCGCATGCGGAACAGGTGTAGCACCAACTTTCAGTACCACGTTTTTGCCCTCAGCAGCTTTGTCGCTGCCGCCGCAGCCTGCGGCTACCATTGCTATGCTGAACAGTGCCAGCAATGCCAGAAATAATTTTTTCATAAATTAACACTCCTTTTTATTAACACCACTCTACATGAGTATCACGCAATAAAAAAACTCTTTCCAAGGAAAGAGTCCATTTCGCTTTCCTCTCATCTTTCAAGATATTCTTGCAGGATGTGGCACCATAACAGATGTTTGGTTGCCGGACGTCATTGGGCCTGTTCCCTCGGTCACTCTTGATAAGAGCGTGTTTTTAAATTTGAAATTATATTATCCTATCAACTTTTCTTTGTCAACAAAATTCTGTAAAAGAAAAAGAGCAGCTAACAAGCTGCTCTTTTTTTGTATCATTTGTTACTTTTCTTTGCTATATTTGGCAATGCCTTCTTTATAAAAATCATTACCTTCTGTATCAATGCAAACGATAGCAGGAAAATCTTCTACTTCATAGCGACGGATAGCCTCGGGACCAAGATCTTCATAAGCAATCATTTCTTCGCCTTTAATAGACTGAGAAATTACTGCAGCTGCACCACCGATTGCCACAAAATATACTGCACCATGTTTTACGCAGGCATCAATAACTTCCTGACTGCGCAGACCTTTGCCAATCATGCCGCGCATACCCTGTTCAATCAAAGTAGGAGTATATTTATCCATACGACCGCTGGTAGTGGGTCCTGCACTGCCGACAACCTCACCCGGTTTAGTAGGAGAAGGGCCAACATAATAAATAACATTATCAGTTAAGTCTAAAGGAAGTTTTTCTCCCCTTGCCAAAGCTTCAGTCAGACGTTTATGAGCAGCATCACGCGCCGTATAAATAGGACCGGAAATACGTACTACATCACCGGCATGCAGCCCTTTAACAGTTTCTTCTGTCAGCGGAGTCTTAATATATTTGATAACAGCTTGTTCACTCATAATGCTTCTCCTTATATTTCAGCCTCTGCACGACGTGCTGCATGGCAATTAAGATTAACAGCAACAGGCAGGCCGCCGATATGTGTCGGTGCATATTCAATATTTACAGCAACCGCAGTTGTACTGCCGCCTAAGCCGGAAGGACCTACGCCAGTCTTATTTACCAGCTCCAGCAGTTTTTCTTCCAGCTCTGCATACTGCGGATTAGCATTGTGCTCGCCAACTTTACGGGTTAAAGAATATTTCGCCAGCAAAGCTGCTTTTTCCATATTGCCGCCGATACCTACACCTACTGTTATAGGCGGACAGGGATTAGGACCTGCACTGCGTACGGTATCAACAACAAATTTAATAACACCTTCAACACCGTCAGCAGGTTTGAGCATTTTCATAGCACCCATATTTTCACTGCCGCAGCCTTTGGGGCAAACAATAACCTTTACCTTATCGCCGGGTACAATGGTTGTATGAATAATAGCAGGAGTATTATCATTAGTATTCTTTCTGACAAATAACGGATCATCTACAGAAGATTTACGCAAATAGCCATTAACATAACCGTCAGCTACACCTGCATGAATAGCAGTATACAAATCGCCGCCTACAAAGTGTACATCCTGACCAATCTCCATAAATACAACCGTCAGACCTGTGTCCTGGCAGATAGGTACAGCTTTGCGCTTAGCCAGCTCTGCATTTTCGATAATCGTGCCAAGGATTTCTCTTCCCAAAGGAGATTCTTCTTCAACAACTGCATTCTTGAATTTTGCAAGCAGTTCTTCCGGCAGATAATAGCAAGAATCCATGCACAGCTTGCTTACTGTCTTGGTAACCTCACTGACATTTATATCTCTCATAATTATTCTCCTTAACGACCAACACGTTTCATGGTATTAACTCTGATTTCTTCAGGGTCTACGATTTTACGAGCCAAGCCTTTTTCAATAGCAACTTTAGCTACTGCTGCTGCTACAGCCGGAGCTACACGCGGGTCAAACGCATCAGGAACAACATAATCTTCACGCAGATCTTTTTCATCAATTAATCCGGCAATAGCATATACTGCCGCAACTTTCATATCTTCGGTAATTGCTTTAGCACGTACGTCGATAGCGCCGCGGAATACGCCTGGGAATACGCATACATTGTTTACCTGGTTAGGACTGTCACTGCGGCCAGTGCCGACAACAGCAGCACCTGCTTCTTTAGCAGCATCGTAAGAGGTTTCCGGAACAGGGTTTGCCAGAGCAAAAACAATAGCTTTTTCTGCCATGCTGCTGATAATTTCTTTAGTGAAAACATTAGGAGCAGATACACCGATAAGTACGTCAGCGCCTTTAGCAACATCAGCCAAGGTTCCCTGTTTGTGTTCTTTGTTTGTTACGGTTGCCAGATAAGCTTGGATACGGTCCAGTTTTGCATCAATGCCTTCATACAAAGCACCAAAACGGTCAACCATGATAACGTTTTCAGCACCCATGTTTACCAGCAGGCGGCCGATAGCACTGCCGGCAGCGCCGCAGCCGTTAACAACAAATTTAGCGGTTTTCATATCTTTTTTAACAAAACGAAGCGCGCCCATAACAGCTGCCAGGCAGGCAATTGCAGTACCATGCTGGTCGTCATGGAAAACGGGGATATCACAGATTTCTTTTAAGCGACATTCAATATCATAGCATTTAGGAGAAGAAATATCTTCCAGATTAATGCCTGCATAGTTCGGCTGCAGGTATTTTACAGTCTTAATAAATTCTTCTTCATCTTTGGTATCCAGGCACACTGGCACTGCATCCACGTCAGCAAAAGTTTTGAACAGAGCAGCCTTACCTTCCATAACAGGCATAGCAGCTTCCGGACCAATATCACCAAGGCCCAGTACACGGGTACCATCGGTAATTACAGCTACCATATTGCCACGGCAGGTATATTCAAAAGAAAGATCTTTATTTTCCTTGATATCTTTACAAGGTTCAGCAACACCGGGTGTATAGGCAAGTGCCAAATCATGGCGGGTCTTGATAGGTACTTTGCTTACAACAGCAATTTTACCGTTATTATCCAAATGTAATTTTAAAGCTTCATCGCGTAATGTCATACCATATTCCCTCCAAAAATTTTATTTAGTGTATACTGTTATTGTAAGTTAATCTACTTAAATATGCAAGTAAACATACTGTGAAATTAAAAATTTCTGAAAATATTTTTTATCAGCTTTATGTCACAACCGTTAAAAATTAAACAAAAACCGTCCTGTATCAACTTGCAAATTGATAAAATCTACCTGCGGCTTAATACCTTCCTGTAATGTAAGTACTGCAAAAGAAGGCTGTGAACCTCCTCGCGGCTGTACAGGACTGCCTGGATTAACAAGCAGCTTATCGCCATACCATTTAGCCAGCGGGATATGAGTATGCCCGAACACAACAATATCAGCCTCAAGCCTGTTAGCCCACCATGCCAGTTCAGCAACCTCCTGATGATGGAAATATCTATGACCATGCGTTAACCAGATCTTAAAACTTTCCAGCGGAAAAATCTCATCAGGATTAGCATTGCTGCCGCCGCGGTCACAATTTCCAGCTACCTTAATTACAGGCAGTCCGCTCATACTTTCTAATAAGTATGCATCCTGGCTGTAATCGCCGGTATGCAGCCACATTTCTACCGGCGGTGTCTCCTGGATAATCTTTCTTATAATCTGCTGGTTGCCATGGGTATCACCGGTTATACCGATTTTCATTTCTTTTTACCCCATATAGCTACCAGCTTCTTAATAGCCTTGCCTCTGTGGCTGATTTTGTTTTTCTCCTGCATAGTCGCTTCTGCCATACCTTTATGCAGTTCTGTAGACCAAAACAGCGGGTCATAGCCAAATCCACCTGTACCAAGAGGTTCATGCAGCAGCATGCCATCGCAGCTGCCGTCTGTTTCATAAAGAACTCTGCCATCCGGCTGTACTACAGCCAAAGCACAACGGAAACGGCAGGTACGCTTTACCTGAAATTTCATATTATGCAGCAGCAGCTGATTGTTTTCTTCATCTGTAGCTTTTTCTCCAGCATAACGGGCACTGCGTACACCAGGCGCACCATCTAAAGCCTGTACTTCCAAACCGGAATCATCAGCAATGCAGACCATGCCTGTTTTCTTAGCATAATATGCTGCTTTCAGTTTGGCATTAGCAGCAAATGTTTTTCCTGTTTCTTCCGGTTCCTCAATCGCTTCAAAATCAGCCAGACATTTAATCTGTACCGGCAGCTCTTTCATCAACTCTCTAAATTCCTGCAGCTTACCCTGATTATGGGTAGCAATTACTAATTCCTGAATCAACTTTTCTAACCTCACTTAAATAGTTTCTATAAATCCATCTACAATATTTTGGACAAATACATATTGCCAGCGGCCGCTTTTTTTCTCCCGCCGAGCTTCATCATAAGCCTGCTGCCTGCATTTAGCACAGATATATCTGGGCAGACAAACGATAAATGCGCTTTGGTCACCAAAACGAGTGCCTTCGGCAGCAGTCTGAATGGTGAAATACCCGCCGCAGCTGCAATAATGTACTGTTTCTATCTGCTGCTCACGAATACCTTCTTCATCATAATAAATACCTTTGCGGCGCTGCCAAATGCCGCCGCATTTTTCCAGCAGCTCTTTCTGTGTCTTAACACGGTTAAAGTATATGTCTCCTACCTGCTCAATGAGCTGGTCAACCCGCTGATTACAGCGTTTATCCTGCACACGCAGCATACTTAAATCAGGCTCTACAACCTTGCTGTAATCCATTCCCGCCATAGCAAGGATAATACCTGTATTTACATACGGCAGCGCACTTTCAATGGAATAACCGCCTTCAAGCACTGCTATATCAGCCTGCAGCTTATCCGCAAGACGAGCATATCCCTGCGCGGTTACCGACATGGATGCTAAGGGATCGGAAAAATGGTTATCCTGCCCGGCAGAGTTAATAATCAGCTCCGGCTGAAAATCTTCTAATATATGGCTGATAAGTCCGTCATACAGTCTGTGCAGTCCCTCGTCACCTGTACCTGGCAGCAGCGGCAGATTAATATTGGTGCCCCAGGCGCCAGGACTTCCGGCTTCTTCCGGAAAACCGGTTCCCGGATAAAGAGTACGCCCATCCTGATGGAAAGAAATATATAAAGTATCAGGATCATGATAAAAAACATCCTGCGATCCGTCACCATGATGCACGTCAGTATCGACTACAGCAATCCTGCGTACCTGATATTTGCTGCGCAGATATTCTACCATGACAGCCTCAATGTTAACCGTGCAGAAACCACGGATACCATGCACTACACGCATGGCATGATGTCCGGGCGGACGTACCAGCGCAAATGCCCGCTTAACTTCGCCGCGCATTACAGCATCCGCCGCAGTAAGGCAGCCTCCAGCAGAAGCTAAATGGGCAGGTGTTATTAACCGCGCAATATTTGGAACACCAATGTGCGCTCGCTGCAAATCATTGATTTGTGCTAAACGAGGCCGATATTCCTTTATCTCTTCACAATCAAAGAGTCCTTCTTCTTCAAGTTGGTCACGCGTATATAACAGGCGCTCCTGCCTTTCAGGATGCGCAGGGCTTATCATCCAATCGAAGGCCGGAAAAAATACTAATCCAAGAGTATTTTTCATAATTGCACCTCCCTGCCGCGTACTTCATGCAGAATACCTGGCTTCAGCTGCATCCGCAGATTATAGATATCTCCCGTATCATAATAACCATGAATCGTACGGAAATGCTCACTGCTTATTAATTCCACTTCCTGTGCCGGCAGCTGCCATTTTTCAGCCTGCTGCTGCAGCCATTCTGTCAAAACAGCTTCTGCCTTCTTCATATTAAAGCCTCGCGGTAAATGCTGCCTTTGACCGCTTTCAGGAATAATATAATAACCGTCCGTCGTATCCGCACGCAGGCCGGCAGACAAAGTAGGACGCGCCAAAGCTGCACCGATAGCGTTGGCTACCATAGCTCCTTCCGGTATCTCTACCGGCAGCTTCATAGCTTTACCCACAGCAGTTACCAGTCCGCGAGCACCTCCGCCTACACCAATAAGCTGCTGCGGTACAAATTCTGTGCCGCGGATAACATCATCCACAGTATAAACTGGCTGCTTCGCCCACTCATCCAGCATTTCACTGATAGTATCTGTAATAACTTTCACAGCAGACTGAACAATCTTCTCTGCTTCCTGTAGAGGGCTTCCGCCAAATGCAGCAATAGCCTGCAATGATTTTTCCGTATCACCAAAGGTGACATAGCCTGCTACAATCAAAGCATCCGACAAAGTTGCTGCTTTACCGCCAACTGCCGCTGCCGGTCCTTCACGCATCGGGCCAACCTGATATTTCCCATCAATTACAGAAATTCTGCTGTCGCCGCCAATACCAATGCTGCGCATGTGGAACGCGCGTACTGCTGTAGGATAGCCCTTTAAAACTGCGCCTTTTTTCGCCATCAATGGCATGCCATACTCCCAAAAAGCAATATCGGTAGTAGTACCGCCAACATCAAGAGAAATGCTGTTCAGTTCCGGTGCAGCTAATGCTTCGATTCCTAGTACGGATGCTGCTGGACCGGTAAATACTGCTTCTACCGGCTGATTCAAAGCAGCCTCCAATGGCAAAGTACCTCCATCTGCCTTAAGTATATGTACAGGTGCTGTAATATGTCTTTGAGACAACGCCAGTTTAACTTTCTGACAGAACTTATCAAATACCTTATATACTGCCGCTGCAAAATAAGCAGAGTTAGTACGGCGAATAAAATTCAGCTCGCCGCTCAGCTCACTGCCGAGAAATATTTTCTGATAACCGCATTTTTTCAGCTCCTGTTTCAGCTGGTACTCATTCTGTGGTTCCCGCACGGAAAATTTACCACTTACAGCACAGCTGCCGCTGCCTTTACGATTTAATAAATCTCTGTGTTTGCTCCAATCTATCTGTGCAGTCACCTTACCACGATGATCTACATAACCGCTGACATAATAAGGCTCTACCGGAAATTTTCCTTGCACATTCATACCCGGCCCCGTCATTACTGCCAAAAAAACAGGGTTAACCTTACCTTCCGTTAACGCATTGGTCACAATGGTACTGGAAATTACTACCCGGCTTAACCTGCTCACATCTACAGCTGTCAGCACTTTATCCAAAGCCTGCAGCACACTTAACAATACATCATCATGATTTGTCGGCACTTTAGCCTGCGCAGCTACTTCCTGCTGGCTTATAACAACGGCATCAGTAAAAGTACCACCGACATCTATTCCTAAAAGCATATCTGCACCCCCTTTTCCGTATCAGTTTACGACTTATTTAATATTCCCTGCCAGTACAGCAAATACCTGCTGCCGAAAAAAATAATAAAACGCCTCTGAAGAACGCTATTATTTTATCTGACCTTGATATTTATAATACTGGCCAAAAAGTTTATTCTCATAACAATATTTTTGATTTCACAATTAATTCAATTCTTTGCCCTTCTTCTGCCATAGCTCTATTGTATACTGTAACCATAGCAAGTGAACAACTTGCTAAACCCTTCCCATCAAATTCATCATAAACAGCTTTCCTAAAGAGAAAACACTCACTACATCCCCTGTGAGTGTTTTTCTCTTTTTATTTTTATTTAACACTATTGCTTTGCAGATAAAAATCCAAAAATTTATCAGCACAGGCAGATAAAGTAATACCCTTTTCCCAAAAAAGCATCTGCTCGAAAAACAATGCTTCTTCATCAATACGCCTGAACTGCATGCCCTGCGGCAAACTATGCAGACAGCTTCCTGATACAACAGCTGCAGCACTGCCAGTAGCGGCAAAAGTCAGCGCAGCTCTGGCGGTTGTACTGGTAAACAGCATTACCGGCGCAAAGCCAGCACCGGCACAGGCATTAGCAAGCAAGCGATAACAACCAAAATTACAGCAGAGCGGTACTCCAATCAAATCTGTAAGCTTCAATTCCTTTGGCGGCGCAAAAGCTATTTTATTATCTTCAGTATAGACAACATAAAAATATTCTTTCTCACTGCTGCAGGTCTTAAAAAGAGATTTTTTAGCCAGCGGCGCGTTAGCAAAAGCAAAATCAGCCAAACCTTCTGAAATATGCTTCATCTGCGTCTGTACATCAACCTCATGCACCTCATAAATCACATCTGGATACTGTAAGGAAAACGGCAATAAATAACGGTGCATAAAAAAATCTGTCACTCCTGGAGAAATGCTGAAAGTAAGGCTGCCTGCGCTGCCCTCCTGATAATTATTCATCTCTGTAAACAGATTTTCTTCCAGCATGCAGATTTTTTTAGCCTTGCGCAAAAAAGCTTCACCGGCTTCTGTCAGTTCTGCCTGCCGCATCCCTCTGCCAGTTTTCAGCAATTTAATATTATAATACTGCTCCATTGTTCTCACTTGCGCACTTAAAGCAGGCTGAGCCAGCGAAAGCTTTTTAGCCGCAGTAGTAAGATTCCCTGTTTCGGCAATAGTAATAAAGTTACGATAAAAATCGAAGTCCATAACGCACCTTTAAAATAATATTTTTTTATTTTTATTAAAGAAAAATAATATTTTACTTTTTTATAACTTAATTCTACAATAAAAATAATCTTTAAACAAGAAGGAGCGATTTTTATGTATGGCAATAAACGCAAACGCAGATATCACTTTCTGGCTGTTGCGGCAGGCCCATCTATATTCTTACTTACGCTATTATTTCTGCAAAGCTTTTTTACCTTTCAGGGAGCTGCTGCACTCGGCACCATGCTCTGGATGGTTATCTGGTGGATTCTGCGTCCGGTAAATATATCGGTTACTTCCTTGCTGCCCATAGCGGTAAATGGACTTTTCAACCTTTTGCCCATGGAAGGCATTATAAGTCAGTATTTTTCTGAAATCATTGTATTATTGTTCGGTGCTGACTTAGTTTGCCTTACCTGGAGTACAACCGGTCTTGATAAGAGGATGGCTATCAAAATACTTTGCTGCATCGGTCCTTCCCTAAAGCAGCAGATAAGAGTATGGCTGATTCTTTCTACTGTTATGTCCATATTCTTGCCTAATGTCGTAGTCTGCACTATCATGGTTCCGGTAGCAGTTTCCATGCTGCAATTTTTAGGTGAAGGCAATATACGTTCCAGCCGGGTAGCCTTGCCGATACTGCTTGCTATCGTTTGGGGTGCTGGCATAGGCGGTTTTGGTTCTCCTTTAGGCGGTGCAGCTAACCTGGTTGCTATCAATTATCTTGAACAGCTGACCGGAAAAGAATTTATGTATATCGACTGGCTCAGTCGTTTTTTACCCTTCTTGTTTCTCATTATGCTGCTCAATCTTTTCTTCTTGGAAAGAATCCCTGTTCCCAGTCAACAACTGGGGGAAACAAAGCAATATTTCAGCAAGCTTTATGCAGAGCTTGGCAAAATGAAGGATGGAGAAAAAATCAGTCTTATTCTCTTTTTAGCAGCTATGCTGCTTTCTTTCAGCAGACCTCTTTTTGCTGATATTTTTCCCGCTTTAAAACCTGCTTATATCTTTTTAATCTGTGGTTTTATGACATTCCTTTTTGAAGATGAAAACGGCAAATCTCTACTCAGCTGGGAGCAAGCTGAACATGGTGTTATGTGGGGCATGTATTTTCTGTTTGCCGGCGGTCTTGCCTTAGGCAAAATGGTTACTGATACAGGCGCTGCAGCAAAAATGGCTGAACTTATTACAATTCTTCCGTTAAGCGGTGGTTTGGAAACTATTTTTGTTTTCAATGTCTTCTCTTGCCTGCTGACAGAAATTTCCAGTAATACAGCAGCAGCAGCAATCGCTGTACCTGTAGTACAAAATATCGCACAGGCTTTAGCTTTAAATCCTGTACCATATATTATGATTTCCATAGTGGCATTCAATACGGCTTATATCCTGCCGGTATCAATCAGAGCTATACCCGTAAGCTATGGATTAGACCCCTCTCATCTGTTCCGTTATGGTATGATACTTTCTCTCAGCAGCGTACTTATTATCACTATAGTTGGTTATATCTTTATGACATTCTTCCCCGCATTCAGTTTGTTATAACTTTCTAAATTACAAAGCAAAAAGACAGGCAGAAATAAAATTCTGCCTGTCTTTTTTAATAATTTATCTATGATCGCCAGAATGAAATTTGTTCTTTAAAGCAATCAATTTCAGCGCATCCAGCAAATCTTCTGCTGAAATGCCTGCTAAAATATCATTTTCTTTACTACTTTCTTTTGCTTCTTTTTTCCCATAGACCAGCTCATCTATACTGCAGCCAAGATATCTGCTGATTTTTATGGCAGTTGTTAAACTCAAACCTGTATTGCCATTTTCTATATTGCTCATGTGCGTCTGTGATATGTCCAGTGATCTTGCCAGTTTTATCTGTGATGTACCTTTTGCCATCCTGATAAGCCTGATATTTTCACCTATTTTTTTATAATCTACATCTTTCATTTCTTCTGACATTATCACAGCCCCCTTATCTTACAAAGTTTCTTTTGTTCTGCCACCGGTTTCTGCTTTCCAAGGCTTTCAGTGCTATGCTATAGGCATTGCTCATTGTTTTATCTTTACCTACCGGCAAGAGTGTCATATTACTTCCTATATCTGCACATACTTTTCCATCGGTATCAACAATATATGCTGCAGCTATACAGTAATTTGCTCCTCTGTTATCAAACAAGTACAGGTATACGGCTGCGGCTGCCTGCTGCATGTCTTCTCCCTGTCTTAAGGAGGTAAGAAATTCTGCATCTGTATATTTTTCTTCTGCAGCTACAGCAAGGTAGTACTGACCATCTTTTTTAACTGTTTTTACCGTATCTGTATCCACATATAAAGTCCCGCAGTCAGTATCCCCTGCTTTCTGCATTTTCTGAGCAGCTGCCGGTAATGCTAAAGCTAGACATAGCAGTAAAGAAGCTGCTATTGTTATTAAACGTATCAACTTCATGATTTAATTATTTATTTTGTTCTACAGGGCTGAGAGCAAAATCTACCATCTTGTTATCTTTGTTGAAGGCGAGATTAATAGCAACAATTTTTTCTTTGCTAAAGGAAGCAATATAGGTTACTCTGTCCATTTGATCAAATCTCTGGAAAGAATAGAATTTTACTTCTTTCATTCTGCCAAATTTATCTTTAACTTGTGCTTGCAGGACTGCATAGGTTTTTTCATTAAATTTATTTTTGAGCTGTGCATCAAAGCCTTTGGTAAATTCGTTGTAGGAAGGTACTGTCTGGCTAAATGCTTTGACAAAAGTTTCTGCTGTATTTTGCTGTTTATTCAGGTCTGCACCATCTGCAGCCATGCAAATACCTGCAAACACCATGGTAAATATTGCTGTTAAGATCATTACTAATTTTCTCATATTTTTTCTCCTTGCTATAAAAAGTAAACTAAGGCAAGACCACCCTGCCTTAGTTTACTCATTTTAGTTTTAATAGATACCCGAAAACTTTTTACTATTTAATTATTTTGCTGCTTTTTCAGCTGCCATTTTAGCATGTTTTGCTTGTTGTGCAGCTACTTTAGCTTCTGCTGCTGCTTTTTTCATTGCTTCAGCTTTAGCCAGTTTTGCTTTTGCTGCTTTTTCTTTTTCAGCTGCCAGCATTTGTTCCGGAGTTTTGCGACCAAATTTCCATGTTGCACCGATACCACCCATTACTTCGTCACCAGAGGTGGATACGGACAGGCTCAGCATAAAGTCTTTGTTCGGATAATGGAACAGACCAAGAGCTGCACCAGTTTCGCTTCTGTATTGGCCAATACCTACTGCAATTTCAGTCGGAGCAGTCGGATCATAGCCCATGGTACGCAGGTTAGCGATTGCTGCGCTCATTGCACCTACTTTATCGATACGGTCTTCTACTTTGGAGATACGGTTGCTCATCGCGCCCATGTCTTCATAGATACCTTCGATAGCTTCAGCATTATCTTTAATGCTTGCATGTTGTTTGTTGCCGTCTTCATCTACCCAATCAACAGAAACATCGCCTTTATCGATAGTTACTTGACTACCGCTTTCTTTACCTTCATCATCTTTAACAATACCGCCAACAGTAATGCCGTCACCATTAACAGTAGTATCACCAACAGTCATTTCACCATTTTCCATGTGAATACCACCAATAGTACCTTTACCAGCATTAATGTTACCAGTGTTTACATTACCTGCATTTACAGAACCAGCAACATCTAAGTCCCCACCAATTTGTCCATCACCAGAAATGTTCATATCGCCATTACCAGTAATGGAACCACCAGTACCAGTTGTATCTCCATCAACAACTAAACCGCCATCAATTACAGTATTACCGTTTTCATCTTTGCTGATACCAGAAGTTCTGTCATAAATATCATTTACTTTATCAACAAGACCACCAAGGCTTACAGTATCTCCATTATGTCTAAAGGTAATGTCGCCGCTGAAGCTTGTTACACCATTTTGATAATCCATACCTGTAGTGATGCGTTGAAGTTCAGCAATATCTTTGCTGCCATCAAATACAGAGCCAGCCAATTCAGAAACATCTACACCATCTACTCTGCCATTGGCAATCTCTACTCCACCGATTTCAGCTTTATGAGTTGTAATCATACCATCTTTAATAACAGTATCGCCAATGGTAATTGCATCACCAGTAATACTTGTAGCACCATTTTCACCGCGTACAATTACTTCACCATCAGCTGTTACAGTAAAGTTACCATTTGCAGCACCAATAGAGCCATCTTTATTGATTACAGTAGTACCTACTTGCATACCGTTTTCGGTAAATTTAGTTGCACCTGCAATAGTAGTTACACCATCTGCATATTCGATGTCAGTGGTTTTGCGTTTTAAGTCGGTGATATCTTCGCCTACACCAGTTTCCAATTCATTCAATTGGTCGCCAATAGCATTCAGACTATATTCTCCAGTACTGAAGTCATTTGCATAAATTACTCCAGTTTTTGCGTCTAATGTAATGCTGTTTTCAGTACCACTTGCAATTCTTACAGAACCATCAGCAGCTACTTTGAAAGCACCATCAGCATAGTCTAAACCATCTTTGCTCATTGTCAATGCAGCACCTGTAGTAGACAAAGTAATGCTTTCATTACCAACCATAACGCTATTGTTTCCATTATTCAAAGCAATACTATTTTTATCAAAATAGAAACTTGCATCTCCATTTCTTGCTTCCATAGAACCATTTCTATTAATAGTTACATGGTCAGTTATATTGTCACCTACCATTTTCATGCCATCTGCATCAAAGCTGGTTGCACCTTCAATAGTAGTTACTTCACCATCACGAGTAATAGCTGCAGTATTTACTTGCAGGTTATGAATTTTAAGTGCATCTTCTGTTACTTGTTCATTTAAGCCATTTAAAGAAGCACCATCTCTAGTTATTACATCACCATTAGCTGTAATATCACCTTGAACATTCAGATGAGAAGCAACATCAGTTATAGTTCCTTTAGGGGTATCTTCAATTACGGTAATGGTAGCAACATTACCCATTTTATCTGTCAATTCATCAAATGTAGCATTAACATCATATTTATTAGTTACTAAATTATTAGCAGTAATATTGCCACTATTATCAACAGCAAATGCACCTTCAGCAGCTGTAATAGCACCGCCTACCATAGTCACTCCACCAATGGTACCTTGATTTGCACTAAAGATATCTGCATTCAGTTTATCTTTAATTGTTGTTGTTCCCATTTTCTGAAATGCAGGTGCATTCGGATCGTCACTACCGGGAGTGTATTCAATTGCTGTGGTTTTATTTTCAAGTGCAGTTGTTTTTTCACCAACTTCTACCAAGCTGGTACCATTAGCAACAACATCTTTTGCAGCATTTACAGTACCACTAGTTTCAACATTACCATTTACAACAGAAAATTTATTTCCATCGCCTTGTAATGTCAATTGATTACCATTAAGCATTCCATAAGAACCATTTTGGTTTTTAGAATAAACCATGCTGCCTGCAACAACGGTTTCACCATTGCCTTGATCTACTTTGAAGGAGCCATTAGCTGCGGTAATTGTTCCAGTAGTAATATTGTCAAAAGAACCATTAACTGCATAAACGTTACCTTTTGTAGTAATATCACCAGTAGTACCATTAATAATAGCTTTTCCATTAGTTTCATCTCCACCAACAGAAACAGTACCATCATCAGCAATACCGAAATTACCATTTGCAGCTTTTACAACACCTTTTGAATCTACAGCAAATACCATTTCACCATTGGCGCTAGTTACTTTTAAAAAGCCACCATTGATCACATCAGCATTAACATCAACTCTAGATCCATTAAGTTTAACAACATCTTTACTACCTACACTTAATGTATCAGCAGTTACTTTACCAAATTCAACATCTTGACCTTTAATTCCAGCAGCTAATTGCTCAGGTGTAATTGTAATATTACCAAAAACTTTATATAATAAGGAGTCATCACCTGCTATTGGAGATTTTACAAAAATACCTTGATCCGTATTAATATCATCACCAGTATGATCTCCAGCAATATCAATAGTAATACCATTATTACCAGCACTAATACTTGCATCACCTGCCATTACCGGACCAGCATACAAGCCAGCAACAACTGTTGCACACAACATAGATGCTAAAAGTTTAGATTTCTTTGTTTTTGACATTAAAATCCCTTCCTTTTTTAATTTAGATATAAATAAAAGCAAGTTTTTGCTCAGTCTGACTTTGCATAAACTATAATCATTTTGCATATAATTGCACTGTATAAAATTTCCAGTCAAGACTGTATATAATTAACTTTTATTTATACCAATCATAGCACAATGTCCCCCCCCGTCAAACATACGTCTTTTAAATTATTTATTCATATCTATCTATTTCACGATTTAATTTATGTATTTTTATTAATATGCAATATACTTATTTTTATTAAAAATCTCCTTATTTTATTTTTATTTTTTTTACATTTTCGTCAAATTTTTTATTTACGTATCTATACAAAAAGCCGATGTGTTTAAAACACATCG